>Ga0163162_10003908_pt1 | contig 14314 bp, 8 predicted proteins | sample S55metaG_FD_115310 | JGI IMG/M metagenome (GOLD analysis project Ga0163162, IMG submission 115310) | Switchgrass rhizosphere microbial communities from Kellogg Biological Station, Michigan, USA - S5-5 metaG | ecosystem: Host-associated > Plants > Roots > Rhizosphere > Soil | place: USA: Michigan...
CTACCAATGGATTATGGTCTAAGCAAGCGATAATAACTTCTTTCACTCCGGCATTAATTAAAGCATAAGTGCAAGGCGGTGTGCGCCCATGATGGCAGCAGGGCTCTAAATTGACATAAACCGTCGCGTTTTTGGCATTGGCACCGGCTTTTCTAAGCGCTGCAATTTCTGCATGTGGACCACCGGCTTCTTGGTGATAGCCTTCTGCAATAACTTCACCATTTTTTACGATGAGGCAACCCACCATAGGATTAGGTGAAACAGACAAACGGCCTTTTTGCGCAAGGTCTAGCGTTTGCGACATAAGGTGTTGATGTATAGGCTCATTATTCATAAATAGGCCACGCAGTTATGCTGGGTTAAATATTAAATAATAGGGTTCAGGGGGGATGGATTAATTCGCGCGCAGAAAAGTGCTTTGGCAAACACCTTAAGAACGTATCTTCTTTCATCCGGACTATGACCGTCGGCTTTGGGATTTCACCAAATCTGCTGACCTTTTTCCGAGGAAAAAGCGCTCGCGGGCTCTTCGTGAGAATTACCGCCGGTAGGGATTTTCACCCTGCCCTGAAGACTTAGTAAAAAATAAGGTCTGGCGTGCGTTTTGTCAACATAATGTGACTGTTCTAGCTGGGAAATATAGCTGGAAGACAGGAGGGCATTGCTTGTCCGCTCGAAACACGACATCCCTGTCGTTACGGATTGCATCCTGCAATCCACTCGCTACCAAGCAATGCCCTCCTGTCTTCCAGCTATATTTTTGTGCAGAATTGTTGGGTCACAGAAAGATGACAGCCGCACCCCAGATAGGTAAAATATTTTGTTTTTATATACAAATAACAAGGCAGAAAAATGAAAAACGTGTTTACGGATCATCCTCGCTGCATGGGCGAGACTTATTTTCAGCATATGAAATGCTCATTCATTTTTGGCGGCAGCATGGTGTGGGCTGGTTTTGCTTGTCTTTTGCATGGCATTTTCCCTTTTGTGTTTAAAAATACGGGCAGTAATTTTTTATTTAAAATGACGCATGATTTTGTTGATCGCGCGCCAGTGGCCGAAGATAGAATTCGACGACTAGCTACTACCTTGGAAAAAAAGATTGAAACGTGCAGGAATTAATTTTATGGCCGCCGCCCTATAAAGTAAAAAAACATAGGCTGGCGCGCAGTGTTAAGCTCAGAACATCGTTTAAACACGGTTTAGAAATTACAACACCATTTCGATTTAATCTAAAAAATATCCCTTTGATTCTTGAAGAACATAAAGAATGGATACTCACGCAACTAGCACAAATAAAGCCATTTTCTCCTGATATTTTACCGACCGATATAAGCTTTCCAGCAACAGGAGAGAGCTGGCATATCAACTACGTTGCAGCGACCGCCAAATTTCAATTAATTGAACGCACACATATAAAAGAAATTGTGTTAATGGGAAACTTAGAAGATAAAGTTTTGTGTAAGCAGTATTTACATCGTTGGATAAAAAAACAATCCGCACGTTATTTACTAAACGAATTAACGCGGCTTAGCCAACAAACGCAACTGTCATTTAGCAAATTGAGTGTGCGTGATCAACAAACTCGCTGGGGGAGTTGCACTTCAGATAAAGCTATTAGTTTGAATTACAAATTAATATTTTTACCACCAGAATTAGCAGCTTATGTCATTTTGCATGAGTTGAGTCATACCCAACATTTAGATCATTCCACGCGTTTTTGGGCGTTACTGGCTGTATTTGACCCTGCCTATAAATTGCACAGACAAAGACTGCGCCACGCTGACCAATACATTCCTGCCTGGCTAAGCCTCTTGTAATCATCTCTTAAGTTTTACTTGTTAAAATATAACTTAAAGCTAGCCAAGAAAAATATAATTGATTGATTTTTAATCAGTAAAATTCTCTCTTCGGCTATGCTTTATAATAGATAGATATTATTAAAAAAATACGGTTCGCAGAAAACGAACTGAATACAAAACGACGGGGTTTGTTTAATGCTAACAAGAGAAAAACGTGATGATCTAATTGGTGCCTGTGAAGCAACTTATAAAGCTTACGCAGCCTTAGATTTTGCCAAAGATAAAAAAGCATTACTGACTATTGATGGTGAGCAATCCACGCTGAATGATTTCTTCGCTAAAAAAATAAAACAATATGAAGCGGCAGGTGATGTTCAGCCAAAAACAATAACAGCTAATATTAATGGGCAAGCTTACCAATTAAAATTTGCCCGTGATGCAAATGGTGCCTACCAATGTTCAATGACGTCTTCCGTCCAACCAGCAGCTGCTGGTGAATTCAAAAAAATGGAAAATTACACACAGCAGGAAAAGTTAAACCTGATGTGTAACCAATCGTTTGTCGTAGAAAAAGATAAAAAAGGTGATTATGCACTTGGCATTTTGCTTCATAAGAGCCAACAGACAAGTTACCAACTCGGTGGTGCGAACAAAATGGATTTATATCGCGACCATTTAAACACACTGTATAAGATTCAAAAACGTTTAGCAAAAGGTGAAACACTCGCCAATATTTTAATTGCTTTAGCAACAGGCGCGGGTAAAACCTTTGTGCAAGCAATGTGGTTGTTAGTATTGGATATGGCAAATCTAAATGGCGTTTTTGCTTTGCCAGGTCGATTAGTAAAGCAATTTATAGGCGATGTCGATAAATTATTGCCTAGCAATTTGACGGATAAAATTAGCACATTAGAACAAAATAACCCAACAGAAAATAAAAAAGCCGAAGCGCTATTAGATGAATGGAAAGCAGCTGATGACACTGAAGCGAAATTTATTGTCGCTTCTTACGAAGAATTATTAGATAAAGAGCATCCGCGCATAAAAGCTCTTTCTAGCGAAAAGAAAACATCGAATGTGGTATTTGTTTTCGATGAACAACATGAAGTCATGCAAAATGAAGCCAGAAAATTAAAATTCCTTGATATCGCTATACACCATCTCACGATGCTGTTGACTGCAACACCCACTAAAGAAACTTACCAGCTTTGTAATGGTAATCCAGTTGCGCGCATGTCAAATCACCAAAAAGCCAAAGCAGGGCATGGCGTGTTTCCTACCCTTGTCACGCAGCGCGATAAATCGTTGGGCGATAAGAAAAGCGAATTAAAAAAATCATTGAGTTTTATGGAAGAAGTTTGGCAAAAAGTTAGTGGATTATTTCAAAGCGAACGTTCCAGCCCTATTGTCACTTTAATGGAATCATTCCAATACGCAGATCCTGTTAAATTCATGCATACCGAAGGTGCGGATTTAACCGATTACCATCAACGACGTTGGAATTATCAACCACCGACTTCAAGGAAAATGTTGGTGATTTCAGATGATCATGAAGAATTAATTAATTTACATAATTTCGTGCAAACGACGGATGAATTGGGCGATCAAAGACGATTAGGTGTACGCATTATTGCTGAACCACCATTTGCAATTCACCAATGGCACGAAATTCGCGAACACGTTAAAAGTCAAGACAACTCCACAAACACCCTATCGTTTTTTAAAAAAAATGGTGAATGGTATTGTTTGCCTAGATATTCTGTTGCAGTAGATGGTCCATTCAAAATCGATAACATGATAAATAGCGATCATTTGTCGAGCTTAAAGCAGCTATTAGAAAAGGGCAGCAGGTCATGGGATGATAATATCAGAGAGCAAATCTTTGCCATTGTTGATAAACCCGATTGTCGACGATTACAAGTTATAAAAATACACTCTGATGAAGATGTTCCGAATGGATTTACGGCTGGATTTGTTAGACAAGGGGGTAAGTTACACGTTTTGGATAGTTCGGGCAATTTACAAAAAACGTTAGAATTAGCTCCAGAACAATTAGCAGCATTTGATCAAATAACTAATCCTCCCAGTCCACCTGCTCAAGCAAGAGAGTTAATTAAATCAGAGAGAGCTGCTATTGCGGCATTGCCCGGTATAGAATTCCCCTGGGGTACCAGTTTGACAAATGAATTTTACGCACGTGAGCGCGTTCAAGCCGTTTATCAAAATGGCAATGTACTTTCGCGCGAAAAAGTATTTTTGTTTCTTAATCAAGGTGACCCTGATGTAGATGCAAAAATTAGCGCTGAATTTAGAAAAATCAAAGAAGAGCGTCGTACAGTACAAAATGCAGAAGCTGGTGTCTCTCTTCCTGCTGTTACATTAAGCCAACAATTAGACAGAAATATTTTTTCAGGCATGGCGGAATATTTATTTTCTGATTTGACCGTGATGGATACCATTTCACTAAATATATTACGTAAAGATGATATTGCAGTAGCTAACACTCTTATTGATCAGAAAATTACAGAAAAATTGGCAGCAATAAGACAGCAATGCCAGGCACAAGGTAAAACTGATATAACAGATTATTTCGAAGTATGTGTCGATGAATTCACTGCAAAGCTAACCTATGATCCTAACGATAAGAAAAAAGAAAAAGGCTTAGATTCTGTTGGTGCTCAGCAAGTGGCGACAATCCTCGCGCACATGTTATTTGGCTATGAAAAATTGACTGCTGAACAAAAAGCACATTTTATTGAAAACTGGACGCTAGAAAACAAAGGGCGTGATGCCATATTGGCTCAAGAATTTGTTATGGGTTCTTTTGTTAAATATACAAAAGAGCATAGAGTGATGTATGTGATGTCCGGCATGAGTGAAACTGAAACCTCTGTAAAAGATAATGCACCATTTACAGGTTTTGACGTAACCAAAGTTAAAATCAACCGGCGTGAAGACGAGCATGGAAAAAAACCAAAAGCTCGTAATCATGGTTTAGTAGAAGATTTTGATCCAGAGGCAATGGAAAGTCAGTTTACGCCTGCTTATCTTAGAGGCGTAACAGAAACTATTTCTGATAATTATTTTAAATTTGGCTTTATAGGAATGTATGCAAGCAATAAAAAATCCGAAGGGTTTAGTGATTTAAATTTACATACTGTTATAAGTACCGTGACAGATAGAGGTGGCGTTAATAATGATCCAGCTAAACTCATTCAAGGGCCGGTTGGACGTCTACGCGGTAAAGATCCTACCCAAAAACCGCAATCTTATACGGCAGTAAAAAAAGGCGTCGATTTAGCATTTGATTTAGAACGTTTGAATAAGCCAGCTGATTATTACCCAGTATTTTTCGAAGCCAAGCGTAAGTATAGTCGCTTGGCATTGAAATCTGTCGGCAAGCAAATTGCTGATAATATTTCTAAATACCTTAAAGAAGAAATCGATGCTTATGACAACATAGAAAACAATGCCTATAATCGCGGCATACAATTAATTCTCTTAACTGCTTTCCGTGAAATATATAATAACAATAATCATGATATGGCATTGTCAAAAAAATATTTCCACCGCGCTCTACGCCATGCCAATATCGAATTACAACGCAGAGTTAAAAAATCTAGAGAACCATACACAGTTAAAGGCGCTATGTCAGTACTTGGCAAAGTGTTAGGCGGAGTTCATAAGCTCAGTTATTATAAAAAAGGTGGCGCAAAGCGCAAAGAATTGAGCGCGAAGGCCGTAGCATTAAGAAAACAAGGTGCAGCAGCGCCTCATACTGCGCAACAAGCAAAAGAGCTATTGTATGCAGATATTGTTGAAAAAACTGATTATGTCGTATTAAAAGAAAAAACGATAACGTTTTTAGAAATATTTAATTTGCTACAAAAAAAGCAAAATTATATCGAACACAACGTGCTCGCTATGATAGCCAGTAAACTAAGTGATGCCGATAAAGTGGCATGCAATAAAACAATCAAAGAATTTTTCCTCCCATTGTTGGTTAAATACATTAATCCTGAAAAACAAGCTTATTGTTTGGAGCAGGGTAATAAATATAACAATTGGCATACATTTTTCATATTTAATCGCGCATTGTTAGAAGAATTTGCCAATGGCACACCAGAAGAGCAAGCGAATTTGGCGGTTAAGATATTCCAAAAAATTCCTTCATTAACTTACTACTTAAATCCACAAGCTGACCAATTTCCCTTTAGCCCTGAAGTCGTAACAGACATATTAGAGCCTTTAGGAGAGCAGGCTATCACTGCGATTAGTGAAGGCGCATTAATTGATTTGGCCCTTTATTTACAAGGGGATTTTTTAAAAGAATTACAGCCATTATTTATTAAGAAAGATTTTCTTTTGATAAAAGAAATTTTATCATCACCAGATAATGCGAAACAATTTGCTGAATTTTTAAAAACTAACTCAGACCAACTTGCCGACAATGATCCGGAAGTATTTCAGAATCTGTTTATTGCATTCTGTCGTGACAAGAATTTTCCAAATCAAGCGGAAATAAACCAAATCAAAATGTTAGACCAACATGGTGAAGAAGCGCAGATAGAATTGTCCGATGCGCTTGAAAGGCTTGATGCGAAAATGAAAACAAATCGTGGCGCCGTTTTAACATCAGCTTCCTATTTGGCAACCGCTAATTTACTACATCAAGATGAAATTGCCGAAGTAAATGAGAATGGCCAAAATGAATTTTTACCCGGCATGCTGTTGTTTTTAAATGATGAAGCACGAAGGGAAGCACAAGAAAAACTTAGTGGCTACGATAAATGGCACGAAGTGTTATTTAAACTTGTTGACGATAAAGATTTTACTGATTTTATGGCGCTTGATCGTACTGACCCAGCTACCGCAAACAAGATGGCTGTATTTTTTGTCAAAGTCATGAATGCAACAGGCCGCGTTAATTTAGGAGCGGATGCAACGCGTGATTATAAAAAGACTTGTGAAGATGCATCGAAAAAGATTGAAGACAGTATCGGTAATCTTGCTACCTTTGGTAATATCGTGGCAAATCCAGGCGCGGTGATTAGGGGTTTATTTGATTTTGTCAAAGACGGTGGAAGTTTTACGAAAAAACAAGGTGCCCAGCAGCTAGCTAATTATTTGAAGGGCGATTTTCTTAAACATATTGAACCCCTTTTCTATCCCGATAATCTTGCTGATATTAGGGGAATTTTATCTGATCATGACAATTGCGTTGCTTTTGCGAAATTTTTGATTGATAAAAAAGAAGCGGCGAGCAAAAACAATCAGCCAGATGATTTTCAATCAAACGCAGCCATGCAATATATGAAGGAATTTTTTCAAACATATCAGGCTGGGAAATATAAAGATGTAATGGATAAAATTAAAATTGCTCCAGATCGTTTTGCAGAGGCAGCTAATTTCCTGCAAGATAAAAGTGAGGCATATCAAGCTGATTTAAGCGCGCCTGTTAACGCACCACTTACTTGCTTTCGAAAACATCCTGCTCGTGCACCTGAAGTGTTGGATACCATAGCGCCAGCAGAAATAGAAGCGGTTAAGAAAATCATATTGGAAAAATTCATTCCTATGTTCTTATGTTGTGTGAAGGATGAAAATGGTCGTCATGTTCGAATTGAACAAGCATGCGCTGGTTATAATGGTTGGTTAGGTTTGCTTGCCAAACACCAAAAAAACTTGGAAAAATTAAATATCGATAATTTTTCTACGGTTGTGTTTGGCTTGTTAAACGACATTCCAGGTTTGTCTGATTTAACCGTAGGAAATGATGGTGTTAGTATTACAGGTTCGATTGGTGTCTTAAAGCAACAATTTAATCGCGTAGCAGATTTAGAGCCACCGTTTAACGCAACTGCCACTGAAAATTTAAGCAAATTATTGCTAGCTAATCTGGATAAGCTACGTTATGTCTTATTTGAAAATGATTGGCTAATTTTAAAGGGTATTCTCTTACAACCTGGCAATGTTGATCTTTTGGCGCAGGGACTCATTAAAAAGAAAGCATTTAACGTTGAGGCGTTAGCTGATGTTATCCATGAGCAATTTTCTCGAGATCCTGCTTATAATCAGTTGCATCGCGATGCAACTGGCAAAATGGTTTTCATCGATAACATGCAAGATATTAGTGCTCCCCAATTAAATGGTTTAAAAAATCTATTTGTTAATTTATATAAAACAGCAACGCCTGTTGAAAAAGCGCAAACATTTAAGCAAGAAGTCATTTCTATGCTGTCTTTAAATGCATTTAGTGCAGCGATGGTCGATTCCATGCAATTATCAGACGCTAACCTAGGCGTGATGCTGAGCTTTTTTGAGGAGCCAGCGATTAAAGCCAAATTGCCTAGTATGTTACAAGGCGTTGATTGCACCTCACTCAAAGCCGATATAGTTCAACTTGTTGCTCTTTTTAAGCAAAAAGATTATGAGAAAATCTTTGACCTTTATTTTAAAGGTGATTTAACAACCATGTTAGATGCGATGATGGATAAAATGGCTGACCCAAACAAACCAGCGCCGCAATTTGAAGAAAGTAAATTCGTTAGAGTGTTTGCACTTATTCAACAAATTGGTGCTGAGCAAATACGTTGTCATGAATACTTTAATCAAGCGCAAGAAAAAATGCACTCTGAAACATCATGGTTAGCACCAACCTTGAGTAATGAGATGAAAGGAGTTCGCGTAGATAAAAGTGCAGTCGAACATTTTGTGATGTTTGGGTTATCAGCTCTGCAATCTAGTATGCCACTCAATTCGGAATTAAGTGGTGCAAGAAACAAACGTGAGACTGATTTGCTTGCTGCAACCGCCAGTCAAATTGTTGAGCCTTTAATGGATAGCATAGATCAAAGCATTGAATTACGCGGTTTGCCAAGAACTAGCGCCACGCCAACGTTTGCAAAAATGCGAGAATCTGCGCAAGCGCTAGGCGAACGGATTAATCATTTGACGCCGATGAAAGCAGTAGATGTTAATTTAGGAAGCAGATATAGCGATGCAATTGATGTGCTTATTCAGCCTGTCGTTGGTAATGCGCAATTACCAAGTTTATCTGTTTGGTGGTTGAATAGAATGAAACAAGTACGCAGTGCACGTGGGTTTTATCGTTCGAGTGAAATAAGTGATATTGATCATTTCGTCAATTACGGCGATATCACTGACAATGCAAGCTTAATGCGTGGTTATGATTTAACAAGCAAGTTTTTACGCAGTGGCAAAAACGAAGTGTTTTCTGATTACTACAGCGATATTCACGAGCTGAGACGACAAATTTATTCACACATGGTGCTAAACACATCTAAAAAAGTGACGGTAACTGAACCTAATTTTTATAAAGAAATGTTGGATGACATGAAGCGTTATTTATCTAAAGCAGCAGGATTGCCAGACGATACGCAATTAGCCCAACACCGTTTTAATAGCACTACGTTTAATAAAATTAAAGGTATTATTTACAATGATAAATTAACTGATTGCGATAAGTTATTGCGCATTCAATTTTTAGCCAGAGATTTCCGCAAAGATCCTATGCGCAATTTGCGCCGCAATGCATCGCATTTCTTTAGTAGCAAGAAAACCGAAGAAGGCGTTTTTGTTCACAATTTTTGTACGGAGTTTGGTAAATCAACGCTGCACGATGAGAAAAATGATATGGCAGCTACCCGCGACCGCCATTTCATTAAAAATTGGTTACACATCAAGTCAGTTGTTGTCCCTGCCATAGCCCCTCAACCTGGCGGACCGTAGAAACATGTCATTCCCGCGAAGGCGGGAATGACAGCTGAGCGGAAAGGACACGCCACTACCAACCACCTTTCTTGCCACAATATTTCTGTGTAAACTACCCTATCACAAAACAGGTATTACCATGCTCAACACAAAACACTATAAACGCGCTTATTTCCACACGGTTATTTTCATATTGCTAGCTCTTATCTGGAGCGGCTCTTTTATTAATATTAAAATTGCGGTAGATCTGTTGCCGCCAGTTTTTAGCGCCATGATGCGGGTGTTGGTTTCTGCGCTCTTTTTAGCCATGTTTTATATCATAATTAGAAAAAATGTTTTTACCTTTTCTAGGCAAACTTATTGGGTGTGGTTAACTGGCCTTTTTACTCAAGCTCTTCCTTTTGGTTTGTTATTTTATGGCGAGAAATTTATCGCTCCCGCACTCGCCAGTATTATTAATTCCACGGTTGCTTTATGGGCATTATTATTAGGTGTATTAATTTATCGTGATGTGACATCGATTACGCCATTAAAAATGATAGGTTTAATATTAGGTTTCACCGGCATAGTCATTATCTTTTTACCCTTAATTCATCATGGTGAAAATAGCGCTATTGGTATTTTGGCAGTCATGGGCATGGCAATCTCTTATGCTATTGGCAGTTTAATGAACCAGCATCTTATTTTTAAAAAGAATTTAGCGACATTTGAAACTAATTTATTTCAGCAACATATTTCTAGCCTTTTATTTTTAGGGGCGACATCGTTAGCATTGGAAACTTGGCCGAGCTGGAATGAATTTTTCCGTACGGATTTGCTGTTAGCATTCTTTTATCTCGGTGCGATTTCAACTAGCTTAGCGTGGATGATTTATTTTTATTTAATTCGCGAATGGGGGGCAGTGCGCACCTCTAGTGTGATGTACATCGTCCCCCTTCTAGCTATGCTATGGGATTTCTTGTTTTTGCATTCTATTCCTAGCGCTAACCAATTCGTCGGCGCAGCTGCTATTCTGTTAGGCGTGATCTTAATTCAATGGTCAAGAAAATCCGCACTTCCTCTCCTCGCGCCAAGCTCCGAAACAACTTGAAATCTGTACCAATATCAAGTTTAATGGGAGAAACAACACAACAAAAGGAAGCTCATCATGAGTCACGGCGGATCACGCGTAGGGGCAGGACGCCCTAAAGGGCAGGGTAAATTTGGGGAAGAGACAAAAGCGGTGCGTTTGCCACACAGTCTTATTCCATCGGTCATGCGATTTGTTAAAAACAAATGTTATTCACTCCCTCTTTATAGCTCCAAAGTTCCAGCTGGCTTTCCTTCGCCTGCGGATGATCACATTGAAGGGATGTTGGATTTAAATGACTACCTCATTAAACATCCCGCCGCGACTTTCTTAGTACGTGCCACTGGCCAATCCATGTTGAATGCAGGGATTCATGAAAACGATATTTTAATTGTCGATAGAAGCATGTCACCGGCAACTGGAAAAATAGTGATTGCTGTCATGGATGGCCAACTAACCGTAAAGCGGCTTAAAAAAACTAAAGACGGTACCTTACATTTAATGCCGGAAAACCCCGATTTTCAGCCAATTGAAGTGAAAGATGGAAATGAGGTATTTATTTGGGGTGTGGTCACTAACGTTATTCACGGGGTGTAGCTTATGTCAACTTATGCCTTGGTGGACTGCAATAATTTTTTTGCTTCTTGTGAGCGAGTGTTTAATCCTAAATTGGAAAATAAACCCATCGTCGTGCTTTCTAACAATGATGGTTGTGTGGTGGCAAGATCAAACGAAGCCAAGCTATTAGGCATCCCCATGGGTGCGCCTTATTATCAGTGGCAAACATTATGTGAGCGACAAGGCGTGCATGTTTTTTCTTCTAATTACGAATTATACGGTGATATGTCGCAACGGGTGATGATGTCGCTTGAGCGTTTTTCAGAAAATATGGAAATTTATTCCATAGATGAAGCGTTTTTATTATTTGATGAACCGAATGAAAAACAATTAACTTGGTTGGCAACGCATATTCGTCAAAGTGTAAAAAAATGGACGGGGTTGCCAATTTCGATAGGCTTGGCGTCAACTAAAACCTTAGCGAAAGTCGCAAATCACATTGCAAAAAAACAAATAGAAGAAGGTGTGTTTAGTTTCAAGCATCAAGGTTTGCAAGATGCCAAATTAGCACAGCTTCCTGTAGAAGAAGTGTGGGGAATAGGCAGAAAGCTAAGCAAACGACTTAATCAATTAGGAATTTGCACCGCTAAAGAATTACGTGACCGCGATCCTAGCGAGATGCGACTGCAGTTTAACGTAGTCATGGAAAAAATAGTCAATGAATTGCGCGGCATTTCTTGTTTACCTATGGAAGCGCTGCAACCACGCCAGCAAATTATTTCCTCACGTTCTTTTGGTAGAGTGGTGACGACATTAGCGGATTTAGAAGAAGCAGTTAGTCATTATATTGCGAAAGCTTGCGTGCGTTTACGCGAACAAAAAAGTGTAGCCGCTGAAATTTATGTTTATATCCATACCAGCTTGTTTAATGACACCAGTACTCCTTATTGCAATGGTAATACCGTGCGTTTTGCCCTGCCAACAGCGGATACGTCTCTTATTATGCAGGAAGCAAAAAAATGTTTAGCAACACTTTATAAACCGGGTTATCGCTATAAAAAAGCCGGTATTATCTTGCGTGATCTTTCATCTGATACAAAAACCCAACAAGATATGTTTGCGACCAATACGAAACGCAGTGCAGCATTAATGGAAACCGTGGATTTAATTAATAATCGCGATGGCAGAAACAGTGTATTTTTTTGCGCAGAAGGGATAGCACGCAATTGGCAAATGAAATGCGGCAAACAATCCCCACGCTATACAACCAATTGGCGCGAATTGGTGGAGGCAAGGTGTTGATGATCTATAGATTGCACATTGTCATCTTCCTTTCCTTGTACTAAGATCATTTAATGCGCTTGCTTACTTGATATCTTGGCTTTCATCCACAATACAAAAGGAATTGTTTTATGCTGAAAAAAATATTTTTTACTGTGGTTCTTAGTTTGTTAGGGTGTAGTGTCGCGATGGCAGATACCGTGCCGGCTGGTGTTACAAATCTCCCAGAAAAAGGTACGGTTGCGCTTACTTTCGATGATGGCCCAACAGTGGAATACACACCGCAAATCTTAGCTATCTTGAAAAAATATAATATTAAAGCTACGTTTTTCATGGTGGGCATGAATGCAAAAGCCCACCCTGAAATTGTAAAAATGGTATTAGCAGATGGTCATGCGATTGATAGTCATTCCTTAACTCATCCTATGTTAACTAAATTAAGTGATGCTAAATTGCATGAAGAAGTAGCAGAACCGCAAATCATTATCGATAACATTATTGGAAAAAAACCGGTTTGCTTACGCTATCCGTTTGGTGCATCGAATGAACATGTACGCAATGTTATTCGTGCCAACGGCATGTTACCAACTCCTATGGGTTGGAATTCGTTCGATTATGAACGTCCTGGCACAGATAAAATTGTCAGCTGGGTATTGAAAAACGCGCATTCCGGCCAAGTGTTTTTATTCCACGAAGGTTTTAATAAGCGCGAACAAACGGTTGCAGCTCTGCCACAAATTATTGAAGGCATAAAAAAGAAAGGCTTAGGGTTTAGTCAAATTTGTGTAAATTAACATGATTAATTCTGATGTAAGCGACATACTGACACGTATTAGGCAAGAAAAGCCTATTATTTTAAACATTACCAATAATGTGACTATGGATTTTGTTGCGAATGGTTTGTTGAGTGTAGGCGCATCGCCTATTATTAGTATGGCAGAGCAAGAAATAGCAGAATTAGTGACACTTGCGCATGCGGTGGTAATTAATTTAGGTACGCTAAATAGCCAGTTTATTCATTTATGTCATCACACATGTTTGTTAGCCAATCAATTAGGCAGACCAATTATTCTTGATCCAGTGGGCGCAGGCGCAAGTCGTTATCGTACGGATACGAGTTTGCAATTGTTGTTGGATTTTTCTTTTTCTATCATACGTGGTAATGCCAGTGAAATAATGGCTTTATCTGAATTGCCTATGCCGACAACGGTAATCGATAAAGCAGTGGAATTAGATGCTGCTATTCAAAATGCAAAATCACTTTCTAATAATTACGATGCTGCGGTTATGATTAGCGGCAAACAAGATGTCATGATTGATAATAATAAAATTGCTTACTGTGATCGCGGTTCACCTATGATGGCAATGGTAACCGGCACAGGCTGCTTATTGTCTGCTTTAGTCGCAACTTTTCGTGCTGTGGAAGAAGACCGCTTTCTTGCTATGCAAGCTGCGGCTGATTTTTTTGGTAGTTGTGGCGAACAAGCTGCTAAAAGATCGCATGGTACGGGCTCGTTTCAAGTGGCGCTATTGGATGCGATTTATTCTCATAGGTAGCCTGTACACGTATTTTGTGTACAGGATATCTCTGCTGTAGTTGGAAAATATAGCTGAAAGAGAAGAGGGGATTGCTTGTCCGCTCGAAACACGACATCCCTGTCGTTACGGATTGCATCCTGCAATCCACTCGCTACCAATCAATCCCCTCTTCTCTTTCAGCTATATTTTTGCGTAACCCCTTAACTGTCATCCCCGCCCCTGCTTTCGCAGGGGTAAACTTCGGCCGGGATCCACGTTGAATTCTTTTCAGGAGTTTAATTAGACGTGGATCCCGGACAAATGCCAAAAAGCGGCATTTTCCGGGATGACA
>Ga0163162_10003909_pt1 | contig 14314 bp, 15 predicted proteins | sample S55metaG_FD_115310 | JGI IMG/M metagenome (GOLD analysis project Ga0163162, IMG submission 115310) | Switchgrass rhizosphere microbial communities from Kellogg Biological Station, Michigan, USA - S5-5 metaG | ecosystem: Host-associated > Plants > Roots > Rhizosphere > Soil | place: USA...
CCATGCTTTTGATTGAGAGAGCAAAGATAGTTGATTGGGTTGATTGGGTTGATTGGGTTGATCGGTTGATTGGGTTGATTGGGTTGATCGGTTGATTGGGTTGATTGGGTTGATTGGGTCGATTAAGTTGATTTTACCGATCAACCGATCAACCGATCAACTTAATCAACTTAATCAACTTAATCAACCAACCCCTACGTATCGCGCTGAATAAAGGAATCAAAGCCGCCGATGCCGATCATTTTTTCGGTAATGAATCCTTCTGCGTATTGTACACCGATCATCTTTCCAAACATGGCGTGCCGGCCAATAATGGCATTCAGGAATTCCGGTGTGCTGATATAGGTTTGCGGCTCACTGCTTTCGTAATTTTCTGAATGAAACTGGGAAGAATAAGCTTTTACTGCTTCTACTTTGCGATCAAAAACCGGTGTGATGTCATACACAAAGGAGGGATCATAGTACCTGTCCTGGATGTAGTGAAAAACATATTTAGGTCTCCAGGCATTCTGCGATTTACCATCTGCATCGGTTGTAACAATTTTTCTGAGGCCGCTTAAAAAACAGGCGTTGCTGATCAGGTGACCGGCGCGGCCATGATCGGGATGGCGGTCTGCCAATGCGTTGGCCAAAACAATTTCAGGCTGGTATTTTCGAATTGCGCCGATCACGAGGCGCTGGTGTTGTCCATCATTCTGGAAAAATCCATCTGCCATGCCGAGGTTTTCGCGCAGATCCAAACCCATCACTTGTGCGGCGCGTGCCGATTCCTTGTCGCGTATTTCAGCACTGCCACGGGTACCCAATTCGCCACGGGTTAGGTCAACAATGCCTACTTTTTTACCACGGCTTTTCTCCATCATCAGTGTACCTGCGCAACAAAGCTCCGCATCGTCGGGGTGCACAGCAATGGCCAGAATATCCAATTTCATAAGCAATCAATTAAAAAGCGAATATCGGAAAACTTGGGAAGGTAAAGGGGAAAAGGTAAAAGATGAAAGGCGGGAGGCATTCGGCATCATATTCCGTACATTCTTCTCACTTCCAACACAATCTTTTCCATGGCCTGGTCTTCGCCGCCGGGATCGTAGGGTTGCTTCAAACTGCTGCCGAATACCCAGGCTACGGTTTGCCAAAAATTGGCGCTCACACCGCCCTTGTATTCTTTCACGATCTCGTAGCAGTTGTTGCCTGTTTCGCGATTGATGAGTTTCATCAATATCCTGCCCTGGTAAATAGATAAATCCATCAGTGGTTGGGCGAATTCTTTCTTCAGCTCCCTCTCCCGGCTTCGGATATACGCTTTTCGCTTGTCCTTGTCCGTTATACTGGCCAGGTGCTGGTTAATATCGTTCATGATCAGGCTTGCACGACGGGCATAGGGGTAGGTTACGTATACGGCGTTCCGCAATCTCGTCCAGGCACGGTAGGCCTCCCGCTGAGCGTCCGTCATCTTGCCGAATACATAGGCATCCTCCATCATTTTGTAAGGCATGAACTCGCCATTATACAGGATACCTGCCGTTACGATGGTATCATTAGGGCCATAGCCCGAAGTATGGGAACTGCTGTCTTTGTGTTGGGAAAATGCATGCAAACTGCCCAAAGAAAGGAGCACGGAAAGCATAATAGCTTGAAAACCATATGACTTAAGCCGCTTCGGCATGTCCTGTAAATTTAATAAATCAACCTCACAATTTATAACTTAAGACAGGATTTGTAACCCGCTGCTGCTTAGGCGAAATTGTTAAATTTTCGCAGATTTCCGGTTGAGGCTGATCCGACGGGTCATGGCCAACAGCACCCCGAAAACCATCACGAGGGTGCCAAGCCATAAGATATTGATAAAGGGGAATTGGAAAGCCTTCAGGGTGATGTACTTCATTACGTTGTTAGATTCCTTCACGCCCAGGTCAACCCGCGCACCATCAATTTTGTTAATCTGAAATACCAGCCCCTGGCTAATTACCGTGTCAGTTTTTACCATCGGCAAGTGATCTTTTACAAAATAGCCGGGCTGTACGCGAAATGCCCCACCCTCTTTGCTGGTTACATTTAAATCGGCCAGCCAGGCGCTGTCTACCAGGGGTAAGTCTTTGTTTACAGATTTGTTGACTGCAATCAACTTGTCTACCACAATAAATCCATTCGAATAAAATACGGTATCGCCCTGCTTCACCCAATTCGACCGGAAACTGGCCGTATCTTTTACATTGTCGGTATTCAACATCGACGTGATAAACGTGAACACGTCTTTGTTCCAGTAGTGCTTACTGGAAGGGTTAGCCGAAATGGCGTCCCGCCCGTCGCTCTTCATCACAAAGGCATCGGGATAAAGATTGAATTCTTCGCGCTTCCTACCTTCCGTACTATCGGCATCTATGAAATGAATTCTGAAATAACGTTTTTCATCGCCTGCCGCAGTTGAATCGCCGACGTAGGTAACCACGTACTTGTTCATGTGCGTAGGCACGCCCTGAATAAGGGTGGTATTCTCCATCGGGTTCTCTTCTCTTCCCCTTGCATCTTTCAAACCCGGCACATTCAGTCCGGTTTGGTTGATAGAGATCACTTCCTTCTTGGTGGAGCTGACTAAAATTCCGAATAACATCAACCCAAATCCAACGTGTGCGATGGAGCCACCTGCTGATTTGAATTTACCTTTTAATCCAACAAATATGTAACTCGCATTTGCTACCACAGCATAAACGGCTGCGAAAATTGCGAGGTGAATGGCGGCCAGGTAACCCCATCCATATTTATCGTAATGAATGCCGCCGAAAACGCTTACCAGGATGGAACAAACCAGCGCAATAACCGTAGGCACTGCAATTTTCTGCACAACTTCGCTGCGACGGGAATCTTTGTATTTAAAATATTGTGTGATGGCGGTGAGAATGCCAATGACCACCGTGATCAAAATTATCACGCGGTTATAAATGTATTCCACATCTTCCCCGAGTGCCCATTTTGTGCCGAACAATTTGTTATAAATGGGAATGGAAGTGAGGGAAGTAATGTACAAAGCTGCAATGAAAAACACCAGCGAACCAACGAACATCCAAAATTCGCGGGAGCCAATTTCTTCTTCTTTCTTAATAACCGGAATTTGGGTCCTGTTTCTAAAATAGAAATAAAGATAAATTGCCGAGAACACCACCATCATAATCAGCAGGTGCCAGAATAGTGAATTGCCTTCGCCAGTGAATGAGTGTACGGAAGTATCACCCAAAACACCTGTACGGGTAAGGAAAGTGGAATAGATGACGAGCAGGAAAGCCAGGAAACTGAACCAATAAGCGGCCTTCAGCGAATGCCCGGTGGATTTGTAAATCACTACTGTGTGCAATCCGGATATCGCCACCAGCCAGGGAACAAGGGAGGCATTCTCTACCGGATCCCAGGCCCAGTAGCCGCCAAAAGTAAGCGATTCATATGCCCAGGCTGCGCCCATCATAATGCCAAGACCCAACAGCGCAGCATTGAATAACGACCAGGGCAGAACCGGCTTCGTCCACTCACCGTAGTTTTTCGTCCACAGTCCCGCCACCGCATAAGCGAAGGGAACTGTCGCCGAGGCATAGCCGAGAAAAACGATGGGCGGGTGAATCACCATCCAGTAATTCTGGAGTAGAATATTCAAGCCATTGCCATCTTTCAAATATTTGGCGAGGTAGTCGGGATCCTGGAAAATGGGGGCCTGGGGAAATTCATTGCGCATCAATACAAAGGGACTGCTGCCCACTTTGGCGTCGAAGAAATAAATACCCACTAAAAATGTAGCGATAATGGCCTGCACCAGACTGATCACTGTCATTACAGGCGCTTCCCACTTTTTGGCTGAGCGGATAAGGATCAATCCGAGAATGCAGTGCCAAAAATTCCATAGCATGAAACTGCCCTCCTGCCCTTCCCAGAAACAACTCAACAGGTATTTCACCTCCAGGCTGCGCTTGGAATGTGACTGCGCGTATTTGTATTCGAAATAGTGATTGTAAATAATCGCATACAGCGTAACAAAAATGGAAACGACCGCGATGGATTCAATGATGAATGCCGCCCTCGCCAATTTCTTCCAGCTTTCCTGCTCGGAAAGAACGACACTTCGCGTTGCCTTGAAATAGGAATAAGTAGCGACTAAAGATGCAATAAACGAGAGGAGGGCAAAGAAATGACCCAATTGCCCGATAAAAAGATGTTCGCCCTGGTAAAGCATGTACGGTTAAGGTTTGGATTCTTTGGCGTCGACTGGACTGGCCTGGCTTTGTTCAGCAGTTTTTTCGAGATTTTTTTTCTGCTGATTGGGATCATCTTTGTATTTAGAGGGACATTTCAACAGAATTTCTTTACAGTCGAACACCTCGCCATTCATCTTTCCTTTTAATACCACCCTGTCGCTTTGTTCTAATTCACTCGGTTTTGCGTTGTGGTAAATTACTTTAGTTTCGGATCCCAGGCTGTCCACGGCATAAAAGCTCAGGAAATTGGGGTCCTTAACGGGATCGTACTCAATGGGACGTGTGCGGTCTAATTTAGCAATCAGGTGCACATATTTGCCGGGCTTGGTACGTGCCGACGCAATGGAGTCGTACGTTGACAGATCCTTCATGTAGATCATCAGGTAGGCAATCACAGCCGCAATGGCAACCAAGGCAATAATCTGTATCTTTTTCATATCGTCAACCCTCCGGAAGTACTGCAAATTTAGTTCAAAAATACTTGTCCCCAAGTGTCCGGCTAAAGATGGCTTAATTTTGGTGATTTGCAATTCTGGCCTAACTTGCATCGCTTTTTAACTCACCCGCCTATACATGACTGATCTCACCCAATTCGACCGGAATTCGGTCAGCAATCCCAACAACAACATATTTGGATTGCCCTTCCAGGAAGACGAAGCCCGTTTGGTGCTTCTGCCTATTCCATGGGAGGTGACTGTTAGTTATGGCGCCGGCACGGCCCGCGCCCCGGATCATATTTTCAAAGCCAGTCTGCAGGTTGACCTTTACGACCCCGATATGCCCGACGCATGGAAGAAGGGGTTTTATATGCGCCACACGGAAAAGAAAATTTTGCTGAAAAGTGATTACCTGCGGAAGGAAGCCGAACTCTATATCAATTATATCGCATCAGGAGAAAACGTAGACCAGAATAAGTTCATGTGCAAAACCCTGAAAGAGGTGAATGAGGGCAGCCGGTTCTTGAACGAATGGGTTTACCAGCAGTCGAAAGACCTGATGGATAAGGGAAAATTGGTAGGTCTTGTAGGCGGTGACCACAGCACGCCATTCGGTTATTTTAAGGCCATTGCCGAAAAGCATGGCGAATTCGGTATCCTGCAAATTGACGCGCACTGCGACCTGCGCATTGCTTATGAAGGATTTATTTTTTCACATGCCTCTATCATGTACAATGCGCTCACTGAAATACCGGAGCTGAAACGCGTTGTTCAACTGGGCGTGCGCGATTACAGTGACGACGAATGGAATTACATCTGCAACAGCCAGCACCGTGTGATCACTTACCTCGATAAAGATCTTAGGGAACGCCAATATGAAGGCGCCTCCTGGCTGGATATTGTAAATGATATCGTGGATAAGTTGCCACAGAAAGTATTGATCAGTTTCGACCTTGATGGACTGGATCCGAAACTTTGTCCGCATACCGGCACACCCGTTCCGGGTGGGATGGAAACTGAGCAGGTTTATTACCTGTTTAAGAAAATCCTGCAGTCGGGCCGGCAATTAATCGGCTTCGATTTAAGCGAGTGCGGCATCAGCACCAATGAGTGGGACGAAAACGTGGGCGCCAGGGTTTTGTTCAAGCTTTGCAACCTGTTGGTATCTTCGAATTAATGGATTTTACATCTCTGCATATCGTTCATCCCAACCTGGCTACCTCTAACAGGATGAGAAGGTGGCTGCACCTGGTAGCGGGCTTTCTGTTGTTGCTTTATAGTTTCCAATTGTATCGCGAAACACAAACGCTCAGTGGCAGTTTGTATTTTATTTTACTGGTGGTGGCCATTTGTTTTGTTGCTGCCAGTTTTCACGCCAATAAATTGTTCGCCAATCCTACGGTGAACATGGCCATCCGGTTTTTGTGCACCGTTACTTTTTTTCTTATCGGATCGTATTTTTATAAATCGGGCAACAACCTGTTCACATTGCTTTTTGTAGTATCCGGCATTTCTTATGGCATGCTTGGACTGACGGAGAATTATATTTTGTCTGAGAGCCTCCTGAAGGTGAACAAAGAAGGATTACAGGTACCCGGCACGCTGAAGTATATGCTTTTCCCCTGGGTGCGGATTCGGGACGTGATTCACAAAGACGGATGGATTACCGTACTTTTTGCCAATAACCGCTACCTCCAGTTTCAGTTAACAGGCGAGGATTCTGATGCCGCCATTGCCGAATTTCTTGGTGTTTGCAGAAGGTTTAAGGTGTAGGGTTAAAGGTTAAAGGCTAAAGGTTAAAGGATTAAGGTTAGTGGTTGAATCCCGCTTTAAACCTTAAACCTTTACCCTTTAGCCTTTAACCTTTAACCTCAAACTATATTTATGGAATTTTTCGACATTTGAATCAGCTAAAAAACTGCTGTATGAATTCCCTGACCATACCCATCAGCGATCCCGCATTCGAAAATCTAAAAAAATCAGGTCGTCTTTTACATTTGCTGGCCGCCTTGCTAATTGCCGTAAATGCGTTTACCCATTTGCGTGAGCCGGGTGGAAGCAGTATTTTCTTTTGGACCCAGCTAATTGTAGCCGCCGACATTTTCATATTGGTAGTAGCCGGAAACCAGTTGCTGACGGAAGCTCCCCGGTTCAATTTATTTTTTCGTTTTGTAGAAGGACTTTTTTTCCTGGGCGTGGGCATTCACATGCTGGTAAAAGGCTATTGGGTCATCTGTGCCATTCAGCTGGTTATTTCTGCCGGCTATTTTTATATCTTCTATTGTGAACAGAAATCCCGGTTACACGAGGCCGTAGGATTTCATCACCTGGGCGTAACGGTTCCGCAATTTCCCGGCACGCGGCTCATTCATTGGGTACATGTCACAGGGGTTGAATGCAACGGCCGTGAGATTACAATTCACACCAGTCCTTCAAAGCTTTATCGATTTAATTTACGTAGCGATTTGAATGATGATGAGTTGGAAGAATTGGATCGGTTTCGGTTGCATTACCTGAAAGGTTGAGCTTTCACGCCGGGCTTTGCCCCTTTGCGTGAAATAACCGACCTTCGCCCCTTCAATTATGGGTATTCTGCAATCATCACCGTTCTTATTGTTTTCAGATGGAAAGGGGAAAATCTTTGAAGACAAATCCCTTTACACGCCTGGCCGTAGCGGTTGGGATGCCCTTCCCATTCCCGTAGAAGAGTGGATTGAGCTGCCCGAAGGGGGCTCCTTGTATGAGCTACCGGGCAGAAAAGGCATCGGCATCGACGTTGTAACCGGCGAGATGCGCCTCTGCGAAAAAGGTTGGGCCGTGGCTGCTTTTATCCCGCCTGCGCATACCGGACTTTACCTGGCGGCCTATGAAACTGCCGCTGATGCACCCACCCTGCCCCTGTTTTGTTATACCGCCGCTGGATGGCACGACGAGAAATTTTATGTGCCCGCCATCCGGATCGAACAGGATATCCGGCAAGACTGTGAGGGTTATGATTGGGACATCATTCACAGCGGAGTGGAAAAATTCACCAACGCATATCCACATAACCGGCTGGTTCAACACCTCGCCAATAACTGCTGCCTCACATACCACTGCCCCGCCGCACGGAATTATTTTATGGGAAGATGGGAATGCCCGGTTCCCAGTTCACCGGCCTGCAATGCCAACTGCATTGGCTGCATTTCATTTCAGCCGGAGGAAGAAAATATTGTGTCTACCCAGGACCGCCTTCGATTTAAACCCACCGTGGAAGAAATTGTGGAATTCACTGTGCCGCACCTGGCAGCAGCGCCGTATCCAATTGTCAGCTTCGGTCAGGGTTGTGAAGGAGAGCCCTTATTAATGTGGGAAACCATTCGCGATAGCATTGTTGAAATGCGCAAGCACAGTGAGCGTGGCAGCATCAACATCAACACCAACGGTTCCAAGCCAGATGCGGTTGCGGCTTTGGTTGAAGCCGGACTCGATTCTATTCGGGTCAGTACCAACTCGGCCAGGAAATCTATTTACGAAGCTTATTACCGGCCGAACAATTATTCTTTTGAAGACATTGTGGAGAGTCTGAAAGTGATGAACAGGGCGGGCGGCTGGACTTCCATTAATTATTTTGTTTTTCCAGGCATGACTGACAGCGTTGCCGAATATGAAGCGTTAAGAAGACTGATTGATGAAACCGGCCTTAAAATGATTCAGTGGAGAAATTTCAACATTGATCCGGATTGGTATCTCGGAAAAATCGGCGTCACAGATACCGGCGAATGTTTGGGTATGACGCAGCTGATGGAATTGCTGCGCGAGGAGTTTCCGCAATTGAAATTTGGATACTTCAATCCACCCATCGAAAGAATACGCGGAAATTTTGCCGCCGATTTTGCACACTAATATTTTTGTTTCCACTGAATGAACCTCACCCAAAACAAAATGCTTGTTGGCGCGGCCCTTGCCGTTCTTGCAACACTTATTTGGTCGGGTAACTTCATTATCGCGCGCAGTGTGGCGCAACAAATTCACCCCGTAAGCCTGGCTTTTTTTCGATGGATAACGGCAACGGCTATCCTGTTTCCTATAGGCTTTTCCGCAATGCGGAAAGACTGGCCAACTATTAAACAACACCTGCCGATGCTTTGCTTCTCCGCGCTGGCAGGCATTACCTTTTTCAATACGTTCATTTATATAGCAGGCCACTATTCACCGGCTATTAACCTGGCACTGGTGGGAAATACTTCCGCACCCATCCTGGCCATATTATTGGCGCGCATATTCCTGAAAGAATTGATTACCCCGCGACGAATGGTTGGACTTGCAATTTGCATCATTGGCATCTTTACGCTGTTGTCGAAAGGTAATTTTCAAAACCTGTTATCGCTGCGGTTTACAAAAGGGGATATTTATATGCTGATGGCGGGGCTGAGTTTTGCCGTGTACACCATCCTTGTAAAAAAGAAGCCGTCAGGCATTTCCCCGACGGCATTTCTGCTCTCTATTTTTATTTTGGGCACCCTGTTCCTGGTGCCATTTTTTATTTATGAAAGATCCTATGCGCCGCCCATTCAATGGCGCAACCAGGATTTTGCGATTATCTTATACCTCGGATTGGGCACTTCTGTTATTTCCTTCCTCAGCTGGAATGCAGCGATTGCGCGTATGGGAGCCGCAAGAACAGCGCTGTTCGGCAACCTCACGCCATTGTTCAGTGCCATTGAAGCCGTGATTTTTTTGGGAGAAAAGATTACCAGATTCCACGTGATCAGCTTTGTTCTCGTGATCGCGGGACTGGTGATCGCCAACTCTAAACCGGTAAAATCAAATTAGTGTTGAGGCTCCGGTATTGGGGGAGGTCCTTCGGGATGAGGCGACCCTTTGTGGCAGGTATAACACTGCACAGTGAGCGGCTTACCCTTGTTTTCAGATTTGCCTGACTCAAAATATTTTTTGTTGATCTTGTTGGTCATCTTTATCATAAACCTCGCGGTTTCCTTTTCAGGCTTTTCATCACTGGCGAAGTCCATTTTACCTTGTTCGGTTTTGGATTGCGCATGACAAAAATCACAACGTTGTCCCATGGCCTGGGCAAAACCGCGCATGATTTTCGTCAGGTCTTCACGACTGATATTTTTTGGTAAAACTTTCAGGTTGCGTTTGGGCTCATCAGGAGGTGTAGCAGCAACGCCCAGAACAATAAATGAAGCCAGCAGTAAACCTACCAGCAATTTTTTTTGGTTCAGTTTTAGCATAAACAGTCATTTTAATCTATCTAATATAATAAAATAGGTCATGCGATCACAAAGATTTTTTTCATCGGCAGTTTTATTAATTTGGCAACAATGAAAAAACTCATCATTGTAGGCGCAACATCGGGTATGGGAAGAGAGCTGGCTCGCCTATATGCCCAAAGTGGTGCATGGGTAGGGGCTACCGGACGAAGGCAGCAATTGCTGGATTCATTACAACAGGAATTCCCGGACCAAATTCATACCGCCTGCTTTGATGTAACGGGTAATGAAAACGTCGCCCGGCTTGAATCTCTTGTTGCAACACTGAATGGCATGGACCTGCTTATTATTTGTGCGGGTATCGGTACCGTTAGTAAGGACCTGGATTGGCGAATTGACAAGACCACTATGGATACCAATGTAAACGGCTTTACAGAAATAGTGAATTGGGCTTATAATTATTTTCTTCAGAAAGGAGGCGGCCAAATTGCCAATATTTCCTCCATCGCCTCATGGCGTGGAAACAGTTGGGCGCCGGCCTATAGTGCCAGCAAAGCTTACCAGAGCGTTTATTTTGAAGGACTGCACATGAAGTCGATGAAAACGAAAGCGGGCATCGCCATTACTGATGTTCAACCCGGCTTTGTGAATACCAAAATGGGCCAGGGAAATAAAAGGTTCTGGGTGGCATCCGTTGAAAAAGCGGCAAAACAAATCTATCAATCAATTGAGGCCCGGAAATTCAGGGTGTACGTAACCCGGCGCTGGAGGCTAATTGCCTGGGTCATGAAATGGGTACCAGGGCTTATTTACCACAAAGCAGGTTAGAACGGCGCGTTATTTGCATAAATCAAGAGAATTCACAACATTATAACAAGCATCATAGTAAATTTGCCGTTAACGGAAAGTCAAATCCGTGTATCCCAACCAGTTTGAAATGAATAGTCAATTTGAATCACAAAAGAATGCGAAGGCGGGCACTTTTACCGGTGTTGTCATTGGCCTGCTGGTATTGGTATTCTTCATTGTATCATGGACCATTCCCACCATCCCCCCTCCCCCGGTTGATCAGGGCATTGAAGTAAATCTTGGCAATAGTGACCAGGGTCTTGGAGATATTCCGCCCCAAATTCCGGGTGAGCCTTCGCAATCAGTTAAAGAAGTGAACAGTCCGCCCAAAACAACCGCGGTGAAGGCCGAAGCAGTAAAGGCTGTAGAGACGGATGACAACGACAAAGAAGCTCCCCCTGTGGTGGTTCACAAGCCCGCCGTTTCCACACCCAAAGCATTGAATATTCCCAAGAAAGAAAACACCAATCCTGTAAAGACGGTAGTTCCCAAACCTACGGTGATTGAGAATCCAACCCCTGCGCCTCCGAAACCGGTGGCTGTATACAAGGGTGGAAATGGTACAGGACCAGGCGGCAACAATGCCGACAGCTGGAATGGCGCGAAAAACCAAGGTGTCGCAGGTGGCAAGGGCGACCAGGGTAAGATCAACGGAAACCCCAATTCAGATAATTATGATGGCAATGGTGGAACCGGTCATAGCGGCGTTTCCATTTCAAAAGGATTAAGCGGCCGCCGCATCTCACGTTTACCCTCATTCGAAGATGACTTCAATGAAAACGCAAAGGTTGCCGTTGATGTAAAGGTCGACAAGGCCGGAGCTGTTATCAGCGCAATTTACCAGCCGCGCGGTTCAACTACTTCTGACGCCGGTCTGCGTGAGATTGCATTGCGGAAAGCCCGTCAGATTAAATTCTCCTCCGCCACTGATGGCGCCGATGAACAAGTCGGAACAATCATTTTTAATTTCAAGCTGAAATCGTAAGTCTTCACGCAAAGATGCAAGGTTCGCAAAGAAATTCACTCGGCGTAGGCTCTGCCTGCGCCGCACTTCTTCCCAACCCTTACCTTTGATTTTTGAATATTGACTGAAGACATGACCTACGCCGAAACGATCAGCTATTTGTATACCCGACTGCCCATGTTCAGCAGAATCGGCGCAAGCGCAATTAAAAAAGACCTGACCAATACCATTGCGTTGTGTGAGGCATTGGGCAACCCCCACAAACATTTTAAATCGGTGCACGTAGCGGGCACCAACGGAAAAGGCTCTACCAGTCACATGCTCGCCGCCATCATGGCCGAATCGGGCTACAAAACCGGTTTATACACTTCGCCACACCTCCACGATTTCAGGGAAAGAATCCGCATCAACGGACAAATGGTACCGGAGGCATTCGTAGTTGAATTCGTAAATCGCATCCGCTTCCTCATCGAATCCATAGAGCCTTCATTTTTTGAAGTAACCGTTGCCATGGCCTTTTCGTATTTCAGTGAAGAGCAGGTAGACGTTGCCGTTATTGAAGTGGGATTGGGCGGCAGGCTCGACAGCACGAATGTCATCACGCCCGAATTATCGGTGATCACCAACATCGGCTGGGACCACACGCAGCTGCTGGGCGATACCCTTCCGCTCATTGCCGCAGAAAAAGCCGGTATTATCAAACCGGGCGTGCCGGTCGTGGTGGGCGAAACGACAACCGATACCAGGAATGTATTTGTGGAAATTGCAGCCGCCAAAAAAGCGCCCCTGGTTTTTGCTGACCGCGTGCGATACATAGACGACTGGCAGCACAACTACCATCATGCAGAAACAGAAGTGGTGGAGGTTCACAACAACAATAAAACGCATTACCAATTGGATCTTCCCGGTATCTACCAGTCCAAAAACCTGGTTACCGTGCTCGCTGCCATTGATTTGCTGCGTCGCAAAGGCTGGTCAATTCCCGAACCTGCCATTGCGAACGCACTATCGCATGTAAAACGACTAACGGGTTTGCATGGCCGATGGGAACAGGTAAGGCAGGAGCCCATATTGGTATTGGATGTGGCCCACAATGAAGATGGCATGCGTCAATTGATAGAGCAGCTGGAGATCAGCGACTACCATCACCTGCACATCGTGATAGGAATGGTGAAAGACAAAGAGATCGAAAAGGTGCTCGCGCTACTTCCCAAAGACGCGAAGTATTATTTCACCCGCGCCGGAATTCCCAGGGCCCTGCCGGAAAATGAACTCGCCACAAGGGCGGCCGCATTCGGATTAACCGGCAATGCGTATCCCGATGTTAACAAGGCGATTGGCGAAGCGCTCGTTACTGCGCATCGCCAGGACCTGGTATTGGTTTGCGGAAGTGTTTTTGTTGTTGGAGAAGTTGAAGTGGATGCGCTCAGAAAAATTCCCGCACCTTCGGGCAGATGATGCCGCTTAATATTTCAATTCACCTAACCTGTTGAGCGCATACAGGAAGCAGCTAACATGCAGGCTTTGCAAAATCTTGTTTTCTTTCAATAATGATTTCACTTCATCAATGCTCATCAGGTGCACCTCAATTTCTTCGTTGTGATCCAATTGCTGGCTATGCGTTTCAACCCCTCCCGTGGCCAGGAACATGTGCGTGTAATTGGTGTTGGTAGATGGATTGGGACAAATTTTACCCAGGTATTCCATTTTTTCAAAGCTGTACCCGGTTTCTTCCAATAACTCCCTTCGCATACCTTCTTCCGGTGAAATATCTGTTGCGTCCAGTACCCCGCCGGGAATTTCCATGATGGTTTCTCCAATGGCATGCCGGTATTGCCGGACCATGATGACCTTGTTGTCTTTTGTAAGTGCAACGGCATTCACCCAGTCCGGATATTCGAGAACGAAATAAGGATCGATAATTTTTCCTTCGTTGGTCTCGCACCTGTCCTTCCGGGCTGTGAACCAATCATACCTGTACAGGTATTCCGAACTCAGCAATTTCCATTTTAAATCCTTCATGCAGTAGAGATCAAATTCAAAATGTAAAAAGTCAAAATGGTCACCAACCCTTTAACTGGCGTAGAGAAGTAATATGTGCAGTATGATGGCGACTATGCCAGGCATAAGTTCCCAGCAGGTGCCACAAACTGATCTCCTTCTTTGTTTCGGGATGAAAAACGGTACGATTCCATTCTTCGTCAGAAATATTTTTCAATATTTCCACCCATCGCGCGTGCAAAGCATGTAATAAGGTAAATGAAATATTGATGGGGAGATTTTTGGTGTCGCTCAATTCAGCCCACAATCCTTCCTCATAAGGCTTGATGGTGGGGCGGTCCTCTGTCAATCCAAGTTTGAAACGGGTATATGCGTTTATGTGGCTGTCGGCAACATGGTGAACAAGTTGTTTCACCGTCCAGCCGCCTTCACGATAAGGTGTTTCCAATTGCGCGGCATCCAGGTTCAGCACCGCATTCTCCAGGTTCTGAGGGAGAGATTGAATATCCCTGATCCAGGCTGTTTTTAATTTCTGGTCAAAGGGCTGTGGTTCGTATTTACCAATTGGATACCGTGGATCAACCATAGATTCAATTATTATACTACTTA
>Ga0163162_10003912_pt1 | contig 14310 bp, 16 predicted proteins | sample S55metaG_FD_115310 | JGI IMG/M metagenome (GOLD analysis project Ga0163162, IMG submission 115310) | Switchgrass rhizosphere microbial communities from Kellogg Biological Station, Michigan, USA - S5-5 metaG | ecosystem: Host-associated > Plants > Roots > Rhizosphere > Soil | place: USA...
CAACGGCGTGCGTTCCTCGGGATATTGCACCGTCGTCAGGCGATCCTTCTCGAAATAACTCCCGAGGAAGTTCCGTCCCGTGACTGCCATGCCCTTGAGTATTCCTGAACCGATCATCGGTGTGAGTTCCTAAACTCGCGGCGTCTTCCCGCGCAACCCATCTTGCACGTGCGGCGCGCGCTCTGTCAACGGGCCGCCTTTTTCCGGTTCGCCGATGTCTGCACTTCGAAGCAGCACTGGGGGGAGGATTCGCGTTTGCAGACCTGGCGGACCGGTAGGCCGATGATCTGGGTGAGGAGCGCCTCGAGCATGCCGCACACTTCCCCATGATTCGCCGTCACCTCCGCGAGGGGACAACCCGCTCCCCGGATAATTGTCTTGCCCTGCTCCCGCGCAACGCGCGCTTGCCCGCCGAGGTTTTCAATGGCTTGCAACGCGCCCTCGAGTCGGGCTTCGAGTGACAAATATTCGCCCGGCGTGTGGGAGGCGGCGAGGTGGCGGCCGACCTTCTGTAACGCGGCTTTGATTTTCTGGATTTCAAAGTCGTCTTTCAAAACGGCCAGCAAATCGTCGAGCACCGCAGCGTAAGCCTTAGGAAAAAGCTGGTCGGCCTCAGCCGTCAGCTCGTACGAGTAATGGGGTTTTCGAAAACCGGCGCGCGCGCCGCTCTGAAGCACAAGCCCATCACGCTCCAGCGTGGTGAGATGGGCCCGGACGGCGTTGTCGGTCAGGCCGACGGCGACGGCCAACTCCGCCACGGTGCTAGGTTTTTCGCGCAGCAGAAGGATGATCCGGCCCCGGGTGCTCTGCAGGAAGCGGCGGGTAAAGCGAAGGTTTTTCACCGGCCACAAAGTAGCGGCCTTCGAAAAATAAGCAAATAAATCAATATAATCATTGACTTATTAAAGGATATGGCGAAACTGGCCGCATGAATTCATCCATCAACAACGCCCCGGCCCGCCAAGCCTACACCATCCTGCACCTTGCTTTTGTCGTCGCCCCGATCCTCGCCGGAGCTGACAAGTTCTTTCATCTCCTCGTCAACTGGGACCAGTACGTTCCGGCTTTCGTCGCTCGAATCTCGCCCCTCAGCGTGCACCAGCTCATGCTGGTGGTCGGCGTCATTGAAATCGTCGCCGGCCTCGGCGTGGCCTGGAAGCCGCGCATTTTCGCCTATGTCGTAGCCGCGTGGCTGCTGGTAATCATCGGCAATCTCTTGCTCATCCCCGGTTACTTCGATGTCGCTCTGCGCGATTTCGGACTATTCCTGGCCGCGCTCGCCCTCGCCCGCCTGAGCCAGCAATTCTCCTCCGCTGCGACCGCCTGATTGAAGATATTCCTACCCAACCGGAAGCGGCCTAACGGAAAAGGGAGAGTCCCCGCCCACCAAAGCCATAGATTTGTCCAAGCATGAGCGCTGAAAACGAAACGCCGCCTAACCGACTGGAACAGCTCAAGCAGTTCACGACGATTGTCGCCGATACGAGCGATCTCGAATCGATCGGCGAATTCAAACCGCAGGATGCCACAACCAACCCGAGCCTGGTCTACGCTGCGGCCCAGCAGGGCAAGTATCGTTACCTGATCGAGGAGGTTCTGGCTGAACGCAAAGACTCAGGCCTCGCGGGCACGAAGCAAATCGACGACCTCGCCGACTACCTTCTCGTGCGCTTCGGTTGCGCCCTGCTCGAACTCTTGCCCGGCCGGGTCTCGACGGAAACGGACGTCCGCTTTTCCTTTGATGTGCAGGGTGCGATCGAAAAGGCCCGGCGCCTGATCGCGCTCTATGAAGAAAAGGGGATCGGTAGGGAGCGTGTGCTGATCAAGATCGCGTCCACCTGGGAAGGCCTCCTGGCGGCAGAGCAACTGCAGAGAGAAGGCATCAAATGCAACATGACGCTGCTCTTCTCTCTTCCTCAGGCGGTGCGTGCCGCGGAGGCGAACGTGCAACTCATTTCTCCCTTTGTGGGCCGGATCTACGATTGGTTCAAGGCGGCGAAGAAACGCGATTACGCCGGCGCCGAAGATCCGGGAGTGCAATCGGTGCAGGAAATTTATACCTACTACAAACACTTCGGCATCGAGACTGAAGTGATGGGCGCGAGTTTTCGGAATGTCGGCGAAATTCTCGAACTGGCGGGTTGCGATCTTCTCACCATCAGTCCGCCACTAATGAAGGAGCTTGCGCAATCGCAAGATTGGATCGAGCGCAAGATGAGTCCGGAAAAAGCGCAGCACACAAACGTTCCTCGACTGGAACTGGACGAGAAGAAATTCCGCTACCTTCTAAACGAAGACGCGATGGCGACGGAGAAAACCGCGGAAGGAATTCGGAAGTTCGCGGCTGATATCGTCAAGCTGGAGAAATTTATCGCCAAGGAAATTGGCGTGTAATCTTCCTACACGCGGAGTCCCAATCGAATCTTATTTTCGCGCGCGCGCCATCAGGCCAGGGAGGAACGCGAGCAGTCCCGGGAAAATTTGCGCTCTCGTTAGGCGCATGTGCTTAGCGGTCAACTTCGCCCATCACGATGTCGATGCTGCCCAGGATGACCATGACATCGGCAACCGTGTGGCCAAGGCACATGTCCTCAAGAATCGTGAGGTTGACCAGGCTCGGTGGGCGCACCCGGTAGCGATACGGATTTCCCGTCCCGTCGCTGATCAGATAGAAGCCGAGCTCGCCCTTTGGCGCTTCGATGCGGCCGTAGGCTTCGCCGACCGGCGGCTTGAAGGCGCGGATTTTTACCTTCGGATTGATGATCGGGCCTTCCGGCAATTCGTCCATCGCCTGGTGCAGGATGCCAATGGTTTCGCGCAACTCGAGAACGCGCATCATGAGGCGATCGTAACAATCGCCGTGCTCGCCTAACGGGACCCGGAATTTGAAACGCGGATAAATTCCGTAGCCATCGACTTTGCGGATGTCGTAGTTCACGCCCGAGGCGCGCAGACCGGGGCCGGTAATGCCGGCGTTGACCGCGAGCGCGGCGGAAAGTTTCCCAACCTCCTGCGTGCGCGCCATAAGGATTTCATTTCACGTGATCAATTCTTCGAATTCGTCGAGGAAACGCGGGAAGCCGTCCACGATCTGGCGCGCGCGCTCCATCCAGCCTGCGGGCAGATCGACCCGGCAACCGCCAAAGCGCATGTAGTCACACATCATGCGCGAGCCGGAGAGCGACTCGAAAAGATCGAGCACGCGCTCGCGCTCGCGGAACGCATACATGAGGGGCGTGCCCCACGCCCCCATGTCGCTGAGGAGAAAGCCGAGGAGCGAGGTGTGATTTACGAGGCGGGTCAGCTCGGCCAAAATGATGCGCAAATATTCGGCGCGCTCGGGGACTTCGATCCCGGCGAGTTTTTCAACACTGAGCGCGTAAGCCCAGTTGTTCGTCATCGAGCAAAAATAATCGAGTCGATCGGTGTAGGGCATCGAGCCGAGATAGCTCGTGTTCTCGCCGATCTTTTCGTGGTTGCGATGGAGATAACCAAAGACCGGCTTGAGTTTCCTAACGACTTCGCCTTCGAGTGCGACGTTCATGCGGAAGACGCCATGGGTCGACGGATGCTGCGGGCCCATCGAGACTTCGAGCAGTTCGCCGGCGAGATGGGAGCTCATTCCGCGCTGCGGGGATTCGGCGATTTCTGGCAAATCGGCGGTCATTTCAACAGTATTTCTAATCCGCGGCTAAATGTTCCGCGCCATCTTCCGCGGGACGCGGCGCATAATGTTGCTTCGCTTTTTCCAGCACCTCGTCATGCGGGGTCGGCTCATATTCATAGTCGTCCGGCTCGCGATAATCTTTTCGCATGGGGAAATCGGTGAACTCATCCCACATCAAAATGCGGCGCAGGTCGGGATGACCCTCGAAGTGAATGCCGTAGAGATCGTAGATTTCGCGCTCCTGAAATTCCGCGCTTCGCCAGACCGGAGTCAGTGACGGGAGCGGCGCGCCTTCCGCGCGGTCGCGCGTTCGTAGCCTAACGACAACCGGTCCGTGTTTATGCTCGATCGAGTAAACGTGGTAAACGGCCTCGAGATAGCCGGGGAAAAATTCTTCCTGTGTTTCCTCGATTTCTTTCTCCACCCCATCGACCAGTTTCTTCACTTTCACCTTTTTCTTCACCGTCCGATCGAGCCAATCGACCCCGGTGACGTTGGAGCAGTAATCCAGACGCAAAGCTGGATCGGCCCGAAGGAAATTCGCCACGGCGAATGCGTGTTCGTGATCGAGCAGGAGCGAAGGTTGCCCGGCGGGCCCGGGATTCGGCACGATCTCGAGGCGTGCTCCGGAAATCGCCTGCTCGGCCCGCGCCTTCATCTCCTCGATCGACTCCATCGTCAGGCGCGCTCGATCGCGGGCGGGTGGAAAACGTCGAGATTGGCGGGTGGTTCGAGGTCGTGAGCCCCGAAAGCCGGGACGGGATACTCGCTTGGCGTGTTTTCTTTGAGAAACTCCGCCTGGCTCGCACCGCTCAGTTTTTGGCCGTCGATCTTTCTCTGCAATTCCATGAAGGCATGGAGCAATGCCTCGGGACGCGGCGGACAGCCCGGGATGTAGACATCGACTGGAATGTAGCGATCGATGCCTTTGAGGACATTATAGCCCTGCTTGAATGGACCGCCGGAGATTGCGCACGCGCCCATTGAGATGACATATTTCGGATCGGGCATCTGGTTGTAGAGCCTAACGATTTGCGGCGCCATCTTCTTTGTCACGGTGCCGGCGACGATCATGAGATCCGCCTGGCGCGGCGAAGGGCGGAAGACTTCGCCGCCGAAGCGGGCGAGATCATAGCGCGAGGCGGCGGTCGCGATCATCTCGATCGCGCAACAGGCGAGGCCGAACTGGAGCGGCCAGATCGAGTTCTTGCGGCCCCAATTGTAAAGCTCCTGCATGGAGGTCACCCAGATGCCCTGTTTTTGCAGTTCGCCCTTTAGACTTTCGTCGATCATTCAAATTTTCCTACTTCGTCCAATTTAGACAACCTTTGCCCCAGGCCCAAACCAGCCCCTCCAACAAGAGGAAAAGGAAAATCAAAATCGCGACGAAAGCACCAAAGGGCAACCCGGTGAAAGCGACCGCAAAAGGGATGAGGAAAATCGACTCCACGTCGAAGATGAGGAAGATGATGGCGTAGAGATAAAACTGCGACTGGAACTGGATCTGCGCCTCGCCTAACGACTCCACGCCGCATTCATAGGTCGCGTTCTTGGCCGGGCCCGGCTTGGGCGGCTGAAAGAATCTGCGCCACAGCCAGGCCAAAATCAGCGGCATGACCGGGAAGACGAACGCAACGCCGCAAAAAACGACGAGGAAGAAATAGGGCGACGGAGTCATGCAGAAAAAAATCCGAAAGCTGAAACACGAACTAATTTCAAAACCCGACAACCGAAAGCGGCTGGCGTTCCCATTTCGTAATTCGAGATTTCAAATTGATTTCGGATTTCGACATTCGGCTTTCGAATTTCTGGCCGAAAGCCGTTCAGACCAACCCCTGATCCATCATCGCGTTCGCGACTTTGAGGAAGCCGGCAATATTTGCGCCGTTCACGTAGTTGCCGGGCGTGCCAAAGCGTTCCGCGGTCGCGCGACAGGTTTTGTGAATCGCTTTCATGATGCCCTGCAGGCGCGCGTCGACTTCCTCGCGCGTCCACGAGATGCGCATGCTGTTTTGCGCCATCTCCAGGCCGGAAGTCGCGACCCCGCCAGCATTGGCCGCTTTGCCCGGACCGAAAAGAATTCCGGCGTCGAGGAACTGGCGCACCCCGCCGATCATGGTCGGCATGTTGGCGCCCTCGGAAACGACATAGACGCCGTTGCGAAGCAGGTTCTCCGCATCCTTCGCGCTGATCTCGTTTTGGGTCGCGCTCGGAAAGGCGCACTGCGCTTTGTGATCCCAGAGCGGATTGTGATCGAGTGTGCCGTCGTCCGCGGTGTAGACAGCGCTCTTGAATTTGTCCGCATACTCGGAGATGCGACCGCGCCGCACATTTTTCAATTCCATGATGAAGGCGAGCTTTTCGCGGGTGATGCCGGCTTCGTCATAGATGTAGCCGGTGGAATCCGACAACGTGACCGGCTTGGCGCCGAGCTCGATCAGTTTCTCAACCGTGTACTGGGCGACGTTACCGCTTCCAGAGACGAGACAGACTTTGCCGGTCAAATCTTCGTTGCGCGTGTTTAGCATCTCGGCGGCGAAATAGACCGCGCCGTAGCCGGTCGCTTCGGGACGAATGAGCGAGCCGCCCCAGCCGATGCCTTTCCCGGTCAGCACGCCGCTGAATTCATTACGCAGCTTCTTGTACATCCCGAAGAGATAACCGATCTCGCGCGAGCCGACCCCGATGTCGCCTGCTGGGACGTCGCGATAGGGTCCGATGTGACGCGAGAGCTCGGACATGAATGCCTGGCAGAAATGCATGACCTCGTTGTCGCTTTTTCCCTTCGGATCGAAATCGGAGCCGCCTTTGCCGCCGCCCATTGGCAGTGTCGTCAGGCTATTTTTGAAGACCTGCTCGAAAGCGAGGAACTTGAGAATGCCGAGATTGACCGAGGGGTGAAAGCGCAGCCCGCCCTTGTAGGGCCCGATCGCGCTGTTCATCTCGACCCGAAAACCACGATTAATGTGAATGACGTTTTTGTCGTCCTGCCACGGCACCCGAAACATGATGACGCGTTCCGGCTCGATAATCCGCTCCAGCATTTTCGCCGCGCGGTACTCCGGGAGACGATCGAGGACCAGGACTAACGACTCGACCACCTCCTCGACTGCCTGATGAAACTCGATCTCCCCGGGATTCTTGGCTTTGACCCGCGCCATCAATTCCAAAACGTCATCTTTCATATGGATTTCGATTTTCAGCCTAACGACCAGACTTTGTCCCGCCGCTTTTTTCGTCACGAGCAATAGCCGCTCGGCGCGAAGAACGAAACAAAATTCAAAGTGGCCCGGTCTGCAAGAGCGCCCCCCGGCCCGATGTATTCCTGTCTTGCTTAAAAAAGCAGACCTCGCTTTCCTTCAACGCAACGTGCGCGGTTTTATCGATCAGATCTTCGTCAACGCGAAGCAACAGATCCTCTCCCTTGTCGCGGGAGCGCCTGATTGGCTCGGGCAGATCGTCTCCAGCCTGCTCAATATTACCGCACTCCTCGTTGTTTTTCTGACCCTTTTCGCGCTCGCCTCGGTCTGGGAAAGAAAAATTCTCGCCCGCATCCAGAACCGGCTCGGGCCCAATCGCGTCGGACCCTTTGGCCTGCTGCAACCGGCGGCCGATGGGATCAAAATGTTGATCAAGGAAGACATCGTGCCGGCGCGGGCGGACAAAGTGGTGCATTTTCTCGCCCCTATTTTGATCGCCGCCACGGCCGTGCTTGCCCTCGGCGTTATTCCCTACGGGCGCAACATGACGCCGTTTGCGATCGATGGCGGGATTCTCTTTTTCTTCGCCGTCGGCTCGACTACCGAGGTCAGTGTTTTCATGGCCGGCTGGGGGAGCAACAACAAGTTCTCCATGCTCGGGGCGATGCGGGCGATCGCGCAGATGGTTAGCTACGAGCTGCCGCTCATCATCACGGTCCTGCCGGTGGTGATGGTGGTCGGTTCGCTCACCCCCGATGCCATCGTCGCCGCGCAAGGCGGCTACTCGTTCGGGGTTTTGCCCCACTGGTTTGTTTTCACGCCCTGGGGAGCGGTGGCTTTCATTTTGTTTTTCGTTTCCGGTCTGGTGGAATCGAACCGCACTCCTTTTGATGTGCCGGAGGGCGAATCGGAAATTGTGGCCGGTCACATGACGGAATATTCCGGCTTCAAGTATGCCACTTTTTTCCTGGCGGAGTATTTTGGCATGTTCGCGGTTAGCGGAATGGCGATCACACTTTTCCTCGGCGGCTGGCATGCGCCGCTGCCATTTCTTGAATTTGTTCCGTCCTACGCCTGGTTTTTCGCCAAACTCGGGGTGCTGATTTTCGTCTTCATCTGGATCCGCGGAACCCTCCCGCGCATTCGGGTCGATCAGGTGATGAATTTTGCCTGGAAATTCATGCTACCAATGGCTTTTGCCTGCGTCATTGCGGCCGCGCTCTGGCATTACCAGGGACGACGTTGGGCCGGCGCGCTCTGGTCGTTAGGCTGGCTCGTCCTGGTTTATATGGCCCTTACCCGTTTTCTCGACGCAGGCCGGAAATTTGCCCCGCGCACCTATCGCTACGCCGAATGAGCAGCGTCGCTTTCATCGTTATCGCCATCCTCACCCTGGCCGCGGCGCTGGCTGCCGCCACCTTGCCGAAACTGATTCATGCCGCGCTTTGTTTCGCGCTCTCCTTTGTCGGGGTCGCGGCCTTTTACTTCTTGTTAGGCGCGGAGTTTGTCGGGTTGGTCCAGATCTTCGTTTACGTCGGCGCGGTCGCGGTTTTGATCGTTTTCACCATTCTGCTTACCCGGCACGACGTGGAAAAAGATCACGGCTTCAACTGGAGCGGTGTGGCTGTCACGCTCGCGGTCTTTGCCGGTTTGATCTGGGCTGTCTTGAAGTCGGGCAATCTTGCTCCGACCGCGGCGCCGGTCGCGCCGTTGACCGTCAAACAAATCGGCGAGTTGCTCATGACCGATTACGTCTGGCCTTTGCAATGTGTCGGAGTTTTGCTCACCGCCGCTCTGATCGGAGCGCTCGTTCTCGTGCTGGAGGAGAAACGATGAGCCTGCCCGGGATAAACCGTTGCCTAACCAAACCATGACTCCGACGCTCCAGTTTTTCCTCATCGTCTCGGCTGCGCTCTTTTGCATCGGCTTGCTCGCGGCGCTGAGCCGGCGGCACGCCATCTTCATTCTCATCGGGATCGAGATGATGCTCGCGGCGGCCGGCCTGAACTTTATCGCTTTCTGGCGCTTCGGGCCGCGACCGGCGCCGCCCACTGGCGTAATGGTGACGATCTTCGCGATCGCGATCGCGGCCGCCGAAGCGGCCGTCGGACTCGCGCTTGTCATCGCGGTTTACCGACATTATCGCACGACCAACGTCGATCAACTCGATCACCTCAAGGGATGAGCGACTGGATAGTTTCTCATCTCTGGTTGATTCCGGCTCTGCCGCTGATAATGTCGTTAGGCATTCTCGCCCTCGCCTCCCGCAATGCCGCCGCCGGGCTTGCGATCGTTGGACAGGCCGTCGCCCTCATCCTGTCGCTGGCTGCCTTTGTCGCAACCCTGGCGACTCCTGGCTACCGCGTTTTTCACAATTTTACCTGGTTCACTTTCGGCGAACAGGCGCTGCGGCTCGGCCTTGTTCTCGATCCGCTGGCTGCGGTCATGCTTGTCATGATCACGCTGGTCAGCCTTTGTATTTTCGTCTTCAGCGTTGGCTACATGGCCGCCGACCAGAATTTACCCGCTTCTTCGCTTACCTCTCGTTTTTCTCCGCCGCCATGCTCGGGGTGGTGATCGCGAACAGCCTTTTGTTGCTTTTCGTTTGCTGGGAACTCGTTGGGCTCGCTTCCTATTTGTTGATCGGGTTCTGGATTCATAGACCGAGCGCGGCCGCCGCAGCGAAGAAGGCGTTCATCACCACGCGCATCGGCGATATCGGGTTCTTTCTCGCGATCCTCTGGCTTTATGGCCGCAGCGGCACGCTCCTCTTTTACGATGGCGGGAACGGCGCGCTGGAAAAAGCCGGTCTGGTTTCGTTAGGCGCGAGCGCCACCTTCGTCGCCCTGCTTATCTTCTGCGGCGCGGTTGGGAAATCGGGCCAGTTCCCGCTCCACGTCTGGCTGCCCGACGCGATGGAAGGCCCTACGCCGGTAAGCGCGCTCATCCATGCCGCGACCATGGTAGCGGCCGGTGTTTTTCTGGTCGCGCGGGTTTATCCCATCTTTTCGTCAGGCGCAATCAATGGCGTGACGGCGCCGCTAACGGTCGTGGTCTGGATCGGTGTCGTGACCGCGCTCATCTCCGCACTGATTGCGCTCGCCCAGGCCGACATCAAACGCATTCTCGCCTACTCAACCGTCTCGCAGCTCGGTCTCATGATGGTGTCGTTAGGCGTAGGCGGGGTCGCGGCCGGGATCATGCACCTGCTCGCACACGGCTTTTTCAAGGCGCTGCTCTTTCTCGGTTCCGGCTCGATCATCCATGGTTGTCATGAGGAACAGGACATCCGCCGGATGGGTGGTTTGCGCGGCCTGATGCCGGTAACATTTCTGACCTACGCCATCGGCATGATGGCGCTCAGCGGAGTGCCGCTCTTCTTCTCCGGCGCCTGGACGAAAGAGGAAATCCTCCATGCCACTTCGCTCTGGTCGCCTTCGCGCGTTCCCCATTACCTGATGCTGGCCGGCGTCGTGCTAACCGCGCTCTACATGACGCGACAGATGGTCTACGTCTTTTTCGGCGAACGCCGCGCCGCCGCCCAGCACGCGCACGAAAGTCCGCCGGTCATGACCGGGCCGCTGGTCGTGCTCGCGTTTTGCGCGATCATTTTCAGCGTCGTCCTGACGCCGGCCTGGCCATGGCTGCACGATTATTTGTCGGGAGAGCGCGCCCACTACGATCTCTCGCAGCTCATACAGCCTGGGCTTTACCTGGCGCTGGCCTTGGTCGCGCTCGGCATTGGCCTCGGCGTTTTGTTTTATCGCGGGTCGGGAGCGAGCGATCCACTCGAACACGCGCAGCCGGCGTTGTTCCGTTTTCTCGCGAACCGAATGTGGCTCGATGAATTTTACGACGGGACGATTCTGCTCTTCGCTCGGTTCGCGGCGCGGTTGTCTGATTTTCTCGACCGCTACTTCTGGGACGGCCTGGTGCGCTTGTTCGCCGGGATCGGCCAGCTCTTTGCCGGCCTAACGAAAAGTTTTGACGAACGCGCCATCAACGCCGGCGTGAACGACGCCACCGGCGCGGCGCGTGGTCTGGGCCGGGTCCTGTCCGGTTGGCAATCGGGCCAGGTCCAAACGTATCTCAGCGCCATCGCCCTCGGCATGCTCGCACTCCTTCTTTTCTACGCATGGCTCACCTGATCACGGGACTGATTTTCCTCCCCATCCTCGGCGCGCTCTTTGTCGGCGCGCTGCCACGGTTGCTGGCGCGCGCGGTGGCGCTGGGGTGCAGTTTCATGACGGCGCTGTTGGCCGGCGCGATGTGGTACCACTTTGATGCGAGCGCGGTTGGGTTGCAGATGGTGCAGCGCCATGTCTGGATTCCGGCAATCGGCGCGCAAGGTCTGCTGGGCGCGGATGGCTTGAGCCTGCTTCTCGTGCTCCTCACTTCTCTGGTTTTTCCCTTTGCCTTTTTTGCCGGGCGGATGAGCCGCGGCTTTTACGTGCTCATGCTGGTGATGCAGGCAGCGCTCTACGGCACGTTCACCGCGCAGAATTTTATCCTCTGGTTTCTCTTCTACGAGATGAGCCTGATCCCGGCTTTTCTCCTCATCAAAGTCTGGGGCGGCGAAAAACGTGATCGCGCCGCGACCAAGTTTTTCCTCTACACCTTCCTCGGCAGCGTCGCGATGCTGCTCTCGTTTCTCGGAATCTATTTCGTTAGGGGGACTTTTGACTTTGCCGAGCTAACCGCGCTCGGGAAAGGCGGACTGCTCACCGGCAATCTGCGCTGGTTCGCCTTTGCCGGAATCTTTCTCGGGCTGGCGGTAAAGGTGCCGCTTTTTCCCTTTCACACCTGGCTGCCGGACGCTTACGAAGCCGCGCCGACCGGCACAGCGATGGTGTTAACTGGAATCCTTTCGAAAATGGGGGTCTACGGTTTCATCCGCCTGCTCCTGCCGCTTTTCCCTAACGAAATCCGGATTGTCGGCCCATGGCTGCTTGGGCTGGCCGTTTGCTCGATTGTTTTCGCCTCCCTTGCTGCCTGGGCCCAGTCCGATTTGAAGCGAATGGTGGCCTACCTCTCGGTCAACCATCTTGGTTATTGCATGCTCGGCCTCTTTGCCATCACCGCGACCTCAACTGCGCCGGTGGCCGAAGTGCAGGCCGCGTTGAGTGGCGTTTTTCTGCAAATCTTCAATCACGGCCTGACCGCGGCGGCGCTCTTTTATTTCGTCGGGTTGCTCGAAGAACGGCGCGGGACGCGTGGATTGAACGATTTCGGAGGTTTGATGCAGCGCACGCCGCTGCTCTGTGGCTGGATGAGCGTGGCCATGTTTTCGTCGTTAGGCCTGCCCGGCTTGAACGGATTCGTAGGCGAATTTTTGATCTTCAAAGGATCCTTTGCTTTGGCCGCGGGGTACACGGCGCTCGCTGTCCTTGGGCTGCTCATCACCGCGATCGTTTTCCTGCGCGCGATGCAATTCCTGTTCAGCGGACCACTCGCGGAAAGTTGTGCCACTTTTCCCGATCTCCGTCTGGATGAGAAATGGGTCGTCGTCCCGGTTGCATTACTCATGTTCGCGGTCGGCATCTTCCCGCAATTCATCCTCAATCTCTTTAACTCCACCGTCGTGCAGATGACGCGGTTGTTAGGCTGAAATGAGCAAAGCGATCATTTCGACGAAGGAAATTGCGCGATCAATTCATTCTTTTCGCGGGCAAAAGGTGATGCTCGATCTTGATCTGGCCTCGCTTTACGGCGTTTCCACAGGTGCCTTGAATCGTGCGGTAAAGCGAAATGCGAGCCGCTTTCCCTCGGATTTCATGTTTCGCCTGTCGCCCGCCGAAACGGAAATCTTGAAATGCCAGTTTGGCATTTCAAGTTGGGGTGGCCGCCGCGGCTTTCCTTACGCTTTTACCGAGCAGGGCGTGGCGATGTTGTCGAGCGTATTGAAGAGCGACCGGGCAGTGAAGGTCAACATCGCGATCATGCGCGCGTTCGTGAAGTTGCGGGCTGCGCTGGAATCGAATCGCGCCTTGGCGCAAAAATTTGCCGAGCTCGAGAATCGGGTCGGGAGGCACGACGAGGAGATTGCGGCCATTATCGACGCCATTCGACGATTGATGTCGCCGCCGAAAAAGACGGGTCGCGAAATCGGATTTCATGTGCGGGAACCATCCCCGCGTTACGGGACGCGCCTACGCCGATGATGGCCTGGACAATTTACCTCTCTTTCGCTGGCGCGGTTCTTTTGCTTTTCCTGCCGCGCATTCTGGCGCGCTGGATTGCCCTCGCGACGACCGCGACTGGATTCGCGATCAGCCTGGCGGCGTTCTTCGCCAAAGGGACCGGCTTCGCTCATCTCACAACTATCATTCGCGTTCCGTGGGTGCCGGCGCTCGGGATGAATTATCACCTCGCGTTCGACGGTATCAGCCTCACGATGACGCTTGTCACCGGATTGACCGCAGTCTGCGCGGTCTTGTTTTCGTGGCACATCGAAGAACGGCCTAACGAATTCTTTTTCTGGCTGCTGCTCGTCGTGGGCGGCTCCTACGGCGTTTTTCTGAGTGCGGATCTCTTTCTTCTTTTCGTTTTCTACGAGCTGGTCATCGTTCCGAAATATTTCCTGATCGCGATCTGGGGTTCGACGAACAGGGAATACGGCGCGATGAAGCTGACGCTTTACTCGTTCTTCGGCGGCGCGCTCGTCTTCATCGGGATCCTGGCCGCGTACGTGACCGCCGGCTCGCTCGATCTGACGCAGCTCTCGCGCTTTCAATTTGCGCCGTCGCTGCAAGCCTGGGCGTTCCCGGTTCTGTTCCTCGGCTTCGCGGTTCTCGGCGGTGTGTGGCCGCTGCATACCTGGGCCCCGACCGGTCACGTGGCTGCGCCGACTGCCGGTTCGATGCTGCTGGCCGGGATCGTGATGAAGCTCGGCGCATACGGCGCGCTGCGCGTCGCGTTGAATCTCTTTCCGTTAGGCCTGGCGATGTGGAGCAAATGGATTGCCGTCCTCGCGGTTGTCGGGATCGTTTACGCGGCGGCCGTAGCGCTCCGTCAGAACGACCTCAAATTCGTCATCGGGTATTCAAGCGTGAGCCACATGGGGTTCGTCCTCCTCGGCCTGGCAACGGCGAGCGCACTCGGGGTCTCGGGCGCGGTCCTGCAAATGTTTTCCCACGGCGTCATTGGCGCGCTCCTCTTCGCCCTGGCCGGCGTGGTCTATCGCCGCACCCACACGCGCAACCTGAATGATCTCGCCACCATGCACCTGAGCCGGACGATGCCGTTTGTCGCGTTCGCGTTTGTCATTGCCTCTGCCGCGTCGATGGGCATCCCGGGGTTCAGCGGTTTCGTGGCAGAAATCACGATCCTGATCGGCGCGTGGAAAACGTTCCCGATCGCGGTCGGGATCACTGGGATCGGGATGGTGTTGGTGGCCGCGTTCACGCTACGGGCCTTGAAAAAATCGTTCTTCGGCGACGATCG
>Ga0163162_10003914_pt1 | contig 14302 bp, 13 predicted proteins | sample S55metaG_FD_115310 | JGI IMG/M metagenome (GOLD analysis project Ga0163162, IMG submission 115310) | Switchgrass rhizosphere microbial communities from Kellogg Biological Station, Michigan, USA - S5-5 metaG | ecosystem: Host-associated > Plants > Roots > Rhizosphere > Soil | place: USA...
TAGCCACGAAGAGGGCGCTGAACGTTTCTGGGGTATTAATACAGAAGAATTTTTAGGCGACGAAAACGGTAATTTAAGGGCATTGCGTGTGGTTGAAGTATCCTGGGAACTGGATGTAATGAACAGGCCGATCAAATTTGCAAAAGTTGAAGGCTCTGAACGTGAAATTCCTTGTCAACGAGTTTTTCTTGCAATGGGCTTTTTGAATCCCCAATATACAGGCATGTTAGAGAGCATAGGTGTTGAACTGGATGAACGTAAAAACGTGAAAGCAAAAGAGGGCGTTTACCGCACTAATGTAAGCAAGGTTTTCGCTGCAGGCGATATGCGCCGCGGTCAGTCGCTTGTAGTTTGGGCGATATCCGAAGGCCGGGAAGCAGCCCGTAAGGTAGATGAATTTTTAATGGGACATTCTGTTCTGGAAAGTAAGGATGCTGTTAACCAGTTTGAGCAGGTGTTTTAAGAAGTTCATAGTTCACAGGACTTTTATTGAAGAACCAAATTAATTGACCATAATTGAGCCCGGGTAATGCAAGTTGCCCGGCTTTTTTGTTAGGAGAGAGCTCAATTAATTACTAAAATTGTTTGTCAAGACAGCTGCGACTTGAAACCAATGAGTTAAAGTATGAATGTAGGACCATGAAATATTGAATATAATGAAGAAAATATTAATAACAATGACGGTCTGTTTAGTTTTTATTAGCTTGAGAAACACAACTGCCTTTAGTAAATTAACACGAGCTAATAATTTGCAAATTCAGCAAGGATTTAGCGCATTAACTACAAACGACAGAAATAATTACATTTTGAATGTAGACCAGATAAGCGGGCCGCATGGACTTGGTACCCGAGACTACCCTTCAAATCAATTGCATATAGACCTTATATTAAGGTTGAATAATAACTCAAACGACACATTAAAATATTTAATGAATTATGTTTCATGGAGCGATATATTTAAAGTCAATAACAGTCTATTAAATATTTATAAGGTTTATGTCGGTACTAACCCAAACCCTCCTGTAATTAATATCTTACCCCCTCACAAATCGAAAACTTTCAATATTCCCATAAATTATAATAAAACAAAAATTAGTTCAGGCTTACCATTTAAGGTCGGTATGGAGATTTTTAAGTTCACAAATAAGCGTCAGCTTGTGTCATTTAATATAGCCAAAAATCTGCGAATAACTGACACCGCCAACCTGATTTGGTCAAACACGATATTAATACCTAAATAAAAACACGAAATCATAGCCGCTATGTTGAAAACTCAAAAAAAGGCTATAACAATTAGATACCAATGGTGAGGTAGTTATAATGCGATATCAGTTTAAGTTTAAACGATGGTATCACTAAAACGATTGGTCACAACACTGGGCAGGCCAGAAAATCGGAATTCAACTAAAGTTAACTGGTACTCTTCGTATTTTAGTTTGCTTGTTAACCATTTGATTCTAAAGTCTTATGAAAATTATTTAATTAAATGCATATATTTAAAGCCTTAATTAATTTAAGATGAACAGGGCAAAAAATAAAGCAGGGATTTTCCTTCTTGCTGTGACATTATTTTCTTTTTATTCCATTATCTGCAAGGCTCAAAACAGCTTTGTAAATAAAACTTATACATTTAGCGTCGGCTCAGCTATTAAGAAAACTGATCTGAAAATAAATGAGGGGGATGAATTGCGCATTATTGCGTCTGGTAAGGTAGTTGTTCATGGCTTTACCGGGTCGGTGGGGCCGGAGGGAATGGATGGTTATAGAAATAACCGTATAGACCAGGTTTTCCCTTATGGCGCTTTATTGTACAAAGTTGGCGACGATGATTGGAATATAGTGGATTCGGAGGATACGATCATAGCTGACAGGACCGGTGTCCTTAAATTTATAATAAATGACAACGATCCGGTTACTAATGGCGGCAAGTTCGCAATTAAGGTAATTGTAAAAACTTTGAAGGCTGACAACACTAAGAAAACCATTACGAAGACCGAGCCAAATAAAAACGTTGAATATGTAGCGCCTCGCTCATCTGCTGGTGCGCTGACACTGTCGGAATTGCAAAAGGCAAGCAGTGCTAATTTAAGCGAGGTTAAAAGCTTTTTGACAACCAAACAATTTAAGCTGGATGACGGTTCAAAAGACAATATGAACAAATACAGCTTTAATAAAGATGATATTACCGCTTCGATTGTAAAAGACGCCAGGGAAAATCAAACCACTTTCACCACTTCGTCGGCTAGTAACTACAAACAAATAAAAGCATCGCTGGAGCGATACGGGTATGTATATAGAAAAGGAGAGAAGAAGGTAGACGGCGTATCCAAATATGTAAATTCAAAATATACGCTCTCTATCGTCCAGGTAACGCTTAATAATAAACCCCAGTATTTCTTCACAATAAAAAAACGGTAGCAGTCACTTTTTATTTATTCGAAATATCTCCATCCTTGACAGCGAAGGCCCTTCGAGGTTCGGTCGCCATTCTATCGCTAAAATATAGCTAACTTTGCCGTTATCAATTAATAAATTCTTTGCGATATTTTTTTCATATAGCTTATCACGGTACGCATTACAGTGGCTGGCAACGGCAGCCGGATGTATTAAGCGTGCAGGAGGTACTGGAAACCGCTCTCGGTAGGCTGTTGAAGATGCCAATAGCTATTGTTGGCTGCGGCCGAACGGATACGGGGGTACACACAAGCCAATTCTTTTTTCATACCGATATAGAACAGGAGTGGAACTTCGACCTGTTTTTCAGGCTGAACAAAGTGTTACCGGATGACATCGCAATTTTTGATATTATCCCGATGCAGGGACAGCCTCATGCGCGCTTTGATGCCATTGAGAGAACCTACGACTATTTTATCCATCATTACAAAGATCCGTTTTTAAGCGGTTTCAGCTCTTTTTATCCCGACCGTAATCTCGATCTCAACAAAATGAAGGCGGCGGCAGCAATACTTCCGCGTTATAATGATTACAGAGGTTTTTGTAAATGCCCCGATAAAATCGATCATACGCTTTGCTATGTTTCATCCGCAACCCTGTTTGCCGATGCCACCGGGGATAAATTAAGATTTCAAATATCAGCTAACCGTTTTTTAAGTAAAATGGTTCGCATAATTATAGGGCGTTTACTTGAAATTGGCCGTGGCGAAATGAGCGTTGATGAATTTGAACATTACCTGATCAACAAAGAAACACCCAAAATCATTATTCCGGCCTATCCACAGGGCCTTTACCTTTCAAAAGTTACTTATTCCTACCTTGATCTTGCGCCCGGCACGGCATTTTTCAATATTCTTCAGCACAGTATAGATGCCGGTTGGCAGGAGATATAATGTTCGTTCGGAATCAATTGCCAAACTGCGCTTTAAAAACGGTAATTTTGCATCCTTGCATTTTAAAATATACGGATGGCCTGGTTAGAAAAATTAAAGCTGAATAAACAATTAATAAGATCGATAACCGAAGCTGGCTACCTGGCGCCTAAGGAAATTCAGCTGAAAACGTTGTCACGTATCAACGGCGGGCAGGACGTGATTGCGGTGGGGCCTGAAGGTTGCGGAAAAACTACTACGTACGTATTAGGCGTTTTAAACCGGTTGAAATACAATGCAGAAGGTGTGCCGTTGGTACTAATCCTGGTGCCAGACAAGGAATGCGTAGTTGCTGTGATTGCGCAGTTTGAGCTATTGAACAAAAATAATGCGATATCAATAGTTGGCTTGTACGCCGCACCCGGTATTGAGGCCCAGATGAATGCGTTAGCAGATGGGGCTGATATCGTTGTGGCCACCCCCGACAGGGCGCGCGCCATCTACCTCAAACTTGGGCTTAATCTGAATAAAATAGAGTTACTTATTGTTGACGATGCGGAGGTAATCGTTAAACACGGCTTGCAGTTGCCGGTTGCCGAACTGGCTAATAGCATTACCAAATGCCAGCACCTGGTGTTTACCGAAGTAATACATGATAAGCTCAATAAAATGATAGCGCCTTTTATGAAACTGCCGGCAATAGTTGAGGTTGAAGAGAATGCGGCGGAGAAATTGGAAACATGGCCGCAGGTTTTATATCATGTGCCTAACTTTGGCACGAAATTAAACCTGCTGAATTTATTTGTACAGGACGAAGAACTATTTACAAAAACAGTAGTATTTGTAAATACCCGTCAAACGGCTGAAAAGGTGTATAAAAGCTTTCAGAACCGTTTAAAAAACGTCGCCAGTATATTGCCAGCATCGGTAGCGCTGAATAGTGGTGATGCTGTCGAGGCATTCAAAAGGGATGATCTGGCGAGGGTATTAATTGTAGTTAACGAAAATAGCGAAGCTATCGATCTTCATGGAATCCCGTTCCTGCTGCATTTTGAGCTGCCGGTTGATAAGGAAACTTTTATCGATAGAATCACCAGCAATAAGCCTGCTGTTGATGAAGAAAAATTGGCTATTACATTTACAACAGACCTTGAATTGAACCTGGTCAGAAAAATTGAGCAGGCCACAGGTCAGAAAATACCGCTTTCCGAATTACCGGAAGAGCTTTTGATTGAGACGGAAAAGAAAACCGTTGAACCAGAAAAGAACTCTAAGAAAAAGAAATTGAACGAACCGGTGGTGGGTGAGGCGTTCCATGAAAAAAAGGCCAGCAATTCAAAAACCTATAATTACAGCTCAGGCTTGAAAGCAAAAATGAGCAATAAGAAAAAGCATTGAGGTGATTGGTGAGTAGTGGATGGTGAGTTGTGAGTGGATGGATATACTACTTTTTATTCATTTGGATATACAGGTCTTCAACTTTTTTGCGGGCCCAATCTGTTTTGCGGAGAAATTTTAAGCTCGACTTTATACTCGGATCGTCCAAAAAACAATTAATACGAATGCGATAGCCCAACTCGGGCCAGCCATAATGGGCTACCAGCTCATTCAGTATCATCTCAAGCGTTTTGCCATGGAGCGGGTTGTTGGCTTGCTGCTGCATATCCTGCAAAAATAACATAAATGCTTATTCGCTGACATTTTAATCATCAACCCGGCAGAAGCTGCAATATTTCCTTGCCAGCAAACCGTCTACGCCTTCTCCAGATAATCTTTTAAGGATGTACCGGTAATGTATGTCCATCCGGCCGTAAAGCTTTCCCTTGCAAAGTCCTTGTTGTCTGTTGGGAAGGTATGGATACCTGCATGGGTTAATTTAACCCGGGTATGGCTGCCTTCGTCAAATAGTTCCCAGGTAACAACAGATTCACCGGGATAACCTTCATATTGCCAGCTGTAAGCAAGTTTTTTTTGTGGTTCAACCTCGGTTATTCTGCATAAATGCAGATACTGTTTTTCCTCCGATCCGCCAACAAAGGTAAACTCAAAGCCAACTTCGGCTTTAAATTCCTTCAGATCAAAATACCATTGCCTCATTTTGTCCTTGTCGGTAATCGCCTGCCATACCTTATTAACAGGTGTACTGTAAGTTCTTTCAATTACAAAAGGTTCTGTGTTCATAAATAATTGATTATTGTTTCAACTTCTATTGATTGTAGCTCAATACATGATATGTTGTTAGTTATCTTTTGCAGCGTTATTGACTATTTTCTTTATCTAAAAAATCGCCCAAAGCATCAAGTTTCTTAGTCCAGAACGCGCGGTATTGTTCCACCCATTCCGACACCTCGTTGAGTTTTTGAAAATTAGCCTCGCAATAATGGTCGCGTCCTTTCTTCCTAATGGTGAGCAGCCCACATTCCGTAAGTATTTTAATGTGTTTTGATACCGCGGGCCGACTGATGTCAAAGTTATCCGCCACGGTATTCAGGTTTAGGCTTTTATGGGCAATCAGGCCTATAATATCTCTTCGGGTCGGGTCGGCAATAGCTTGAAAAACATCTCTTCGCATAAAACTACATAAATAAGAAACCATTCGGTTACAAATATATGTGAAACCTTTTGGTTACGCAAGTTTTTTTTAAAAGTTTTTTGAATGGTATTAAATTTTACTAATCCGAATTATTTCTCCGATGGGTTCTTTTTCTTATCCAAAAGTTTGCCAAGCAACTTAACCAACCTTTCAGCTTTCGTTTTTTCCTGTTTAGCCGACAATACCCACACCACATACTCCTTTTTATTGGTAAAAGAGAGTGATTGATAAAAAGCCATCGCTGACGGTGATTTATCTAAGACATCTTTCATTTCAAGTGGTAAATGAATTTGTCGGGCATCAACATCGATGAACGCCCCATATTCATTGCTTTTAATCTCATTATTGCCAAATTCAGATGATTTTGATTGCCCTTGCGGCTTAAGTCTTATAGCTGTCCAGATTTCGTCAATTGCTGCTGCCGCTACCGGCGTTAAACCATATTTAGTCGGTTCATTCCAAGTAGACCGCATCTCCATGTCTGACGTAATGCCTGAGCTCTTTTTGGGGTAGGTTATCCAAAGCACCGTATCGGCCGTTAAAATTGGTGCAATAGCTTTTAAACCTGCTGCAAGGTCTTTACTATCGTGCGCAAATAGTTGTATCCCGTCAGCCTTCCCGATAGGTACAAATATCGGTTCCACTCCGTCAGGTAATTGCCCTAAGGTAACCAGGTAGTCTGGGGGTGGGTTGTAAAAAAGCCATCGTTGGCCAGGTTTAATGAGTAGTTTTTTCGCGATCGCATTTGTTGCATTCATAGGTAAAGAATTGTTATTAATGCCGAATAGAAAGACTTGTCTTATCTTTGCAACAAAATTAAAGGTTTAATAAACAAAATAAAACGTCGACCGCGAAACGATCTGGATGAAATACAGTGATATAGACCCACGTAAAACTGCATTTATTTTTGAATTGGATAACGTGATCTATCCCGAAAAGGATTATTTGTTCCAAGTTTATTATCTGTTTGCGAGCTTTTTAGAGTACACTGAGCTGTTGGATGCAAAAAAGGCAACTGATGTAATGGTAGATACGTATACCGATGAGGGGAAGAAAAAAGTCTTTGACCGTTTGCAGGAAAAGTTTAACGTAGACGAAAAATACCGGGAAAATTTAAATATTCTTTTACTGACTGTTAAACTTCCGCTAAAATTGCTGATCTTTAAAAATATTTTAAGCTTGCTGCAGGAAATTATTATCGATAGAAAAAAGCTGTTTATTGTAACTAATGGAAATCCAGCTCAGCAACTGAATAAGATAAAGCAGATTGAGTGGAACGGCCTGGAACCTTACCTAACATGTTATTTTGCGGACGAAATTGTCGCAAAGCCCGAACCGGATATCATTCATTTATTAATGAAGGATCACAACTTACAGAGAAGAGATATCGTAATGATTGAAAACGCCGACACCGACAGGCTTTGCGCCGAAGCGTGTGGGATAGATTATATAAACGTAACAGAGATTTTATAAAACAAAATAACAATATTTTAGCCCGATTTTCGTTCAACTTTCTTCCCATTTGAAATTATATATTAATATGAAAAAAATATTTTACATTTTCATTATAGCTTCCTCCGGCATCATTGGCTTGATGTCATCTTGTAAAAAAGACAAGAAAATTACTACAACACTTGACAAGATCAAGGATTCAGTATATCTATACGCCCAGGAAGATTATTTGTGGAATACATCTTTACCAAGTTTCACTTCATTCAACCCCAGGTCGTTTAGCAACGCCGAGGATTTAACCGCTTTAACTAACGAAGTTAACGCCCTATCACAATATGCAATTAACCCCGCTACAAGTTTACCTTATGAGTTTTACCCGCCTCAACCGGGGCAGGCTAAATATTCATTTATTGATAATGGCGCTGTCTCGGCTGAATTAAATGGTCAGCATGGCGATTTTGGCTTTAACATTGAATACAATACGGTGAATGATCTTCGTGTAAAGTACGTTTATGCCGGTTCGCCGGCAGACCTGGCAGGGATAAAAAGAGGCGACCAGATCACCAGTATAAATAACAATACCAATCTTTCATATGATGCACCGGGCCATGGCACAGGAACCAGTACTAATTTAAATTTTGTAATTAACGCGTATACCAACAGTAACACCATAACTATGGTATTGCTTAAACCGAATGGAAGTTCGAAGACGGTTAATTTAGCCATAGCTAACTATACGGTAAACCCGGTGTTGAAAGACACTGTATATGACGGAGGTCCGGGCCATAAAATTGGATATATTGTTTTTAACAGCTTTACTTCAGATGCCAACGCTGATCCTAAACTTGATGCCGCTTTTAATTATTTTACATCACAAAACATAACGGACCTTGTTGTTGATTTACGTTATAATGGCGGTGGCTACGTATCTACAGCGGAATACCTTGATAACTTAATTGTACCGGCTTCGGCCAGCGGCTCGCTAATGTACACAGCTTACTATAACTCAAATTTAATAAACGGCAAAGACCCATTGTTAAGAAACCAGGTGCGAAAGGATCCTAATAATGGACAGGTCTATAATTATGCGCAAATCGATTTTTCGCCTGCCGCACAGGCTGTAAATTTTGCAAAAAAAGGATCGTTAAATGTTAACCGCGTATTTTTCATAATAACGGGGTCAACTGCTTCAGCAAGTGAGCTCACTATCAATAACCTGCGCCCTAAAATGGACGTTCAATTTGTCGGGAAAAAGAGCTACGGAAAACCCGTAGGCTTTTTTGATATTGATATAAATAAATATCAAATGTATATACCCGAATTTTCGACGAGAAACTCAGCCGGCCAGGGAGATTATTATACAGGTATGGTACCTGATTCAACAGGTTACCCGGGCGTAAATGACTATGATGATCCGACTAAGGATTTTGGCGATCCAACAGAAACATTACTTGCGCATATTATCAACTATGTAAAAACAGGTACTTACGCTATAAAAAATCCTGTTATACAAAGTGCACAATCGAAATTGAGAACTCTGTCATTACATGACCCCGAAAAGGCAGCGCTACTTCTGGAAGGTAATAAATTTAACGGGATGATTAATAATAAAAACCTGAAGCGAAAGCCGTAAAGGAGCTTAAAGCAGAAAGGTGAAAGCAGAAAGCCTGAACGTGGATTAATCCTTGTTCAGGCTTTCTGCTTTTATATAATGACGATATTCCGTTTTAGCTTTAGTCCGCCAACTCCCTAAGATCAACAGGCACTACTCTTGAAATGCCTTGTTCCACCATGGTAACGCCATACACAATATCTGTACTGGCTATGGTGCGCTTATTATGCGAGATAATGATAAACTGCGAGTCCTTTGAAAACTGCCGGATAATATTATTGAACTTATCGATATTAGTATCATCGAGCGGGGCATCCACCTCATCAAAAATGCAAAACGGCGCAGGCTTCAACAGGTAAAGTGAAAACAGTATAGCGGTTGCTGTCAGCGTCTTTTCGCCACCAGAAAGCTGGTTAATAGACAAAGGCCTTTTGCCTTTCGGTTTCGCTATGATATCGATATCTGATTCCAGCGGATGAGCGGGGTCGGTCAGGATCAGGTCGCATGAATCTTCTTCATTAAACAGTGACCGAAATACCTTTATAAAATTTTCGCGCACTGATGTGAATGACGACATAAATTTCTCCCTTGCCGTATCATCAATCTCCTGTATGGTTGCCAGCAATGAAGCCTTTGCGTCATTCAGGTCCTTTTTTTGCGCCTGTATAAACGTATAGCGTTCATTCATCTCGTTATATGCTTCCACTGCCATAGGGTTTATAGCACCGAAATCGTCGAGTTGTTTTTTTAGTTTTTCGGTGCGCTCGCGCAGATCATCTTCATTTTCACCATCGGCAACATTTGTTTCAGGCAGCTCCCGTATGTCGACATTAAATTCAACTGATAACCTTTCTTTTAAAGCATTCAATTCCAGCTTAAGGTTATTTCGCTCGTCCTTTAATTCGTTTTCTATAATCTCGGCATTATCCTTTTGACGCCTCAATGCTGTTATTTCTGTTTCTGTTGCATTTATTTTGCCGCGCCAGTCATAATATTCTTGCTCGGCTTGTTGCGTGGCTTTTTCCAGTTCGTCCTTCTGTGCATACATTTGCAATAGGTCATCATCTGAATTGTCCGCCTGTTGCAAATTCTCCTGAATGGCCAGTTTTACTTTTTCCAGCTCTTCACTGTTTTGTTTTATCCTCTGGTCAAGCGTGTCCTGTTGTGCGTTCCGGTAATCAATGTCCTTTAACAGGCCTGAGACTTTATTTTGCTGTTGGTGAAAACGGATATTCTCCTGGTTGTAAGCATTTGATTTTGCAGAAACATGGTCATTCAGCTCATTAAAAGCCGTTTGTTTATCGGCGAGAAGATCAGCCTGGATTTGCTTTTGTGCCTTTAATTCCTCCAGCCGGGGCAGCAGCAATAGCATTTCATCCTTAATACTGCTTACCTTCTTTGCTATATCATCTTTTCGGTTTATACTGTTTTCAATAAAGGTTTGATATTGTTCCTGCCGGGTTTTAACCGTTATCAATTCCGTATTTAAACGGTTAAGGTCCTGTTGCTTCTGTTTTATTTCCGCAGCTTTTGTTGAAGTCTTTAGTGTGGACAGCTTGCTTTGTAAATGGTCGAAACGGCTTTTGAGCTCCGTTAACTCGATATCGATCAGCTTGATTACTTTTAACAACGCTTCGAGGTTTTTTGCCCGTCCTATACGTTTGCCTTCAAACAAACCAACGGAGCCCCCCGCCATTGCATATTTTGATTTATTAAACTTTCCGCTTTTCCCAATCAAAACCACGCCATCAGGCAATTCGGTGCTGTTTAACGCATGTTCGGTGTCATCGTCAACCAGGTAAACATTTTTTAACAGATGGTCACACAACGGCTGATAATGTTTTTCAACCTCAACCACATTTAAAGCGGGTATAGGAGTGCCGGACCCATCGACAGCCTGTAGTGGCAACGCATGGGTAGATTTAGCGGCGGGTGCATCCGCATAGTTGTTTAAAACAAAAAATTGGGCGCGACCGCGTGACGACGTACTTAATAGATTGATCGCTTTAATGGCATCATCATAAGTATCAACCACGTAATGGTTCATCAGCGGTTCGAGGTAATTCTCAATCGCCACACGATATGCCTCACGGCAAAATAAGATATCACTGAAAAGCGGCGCATTTTTTGCCCATTCGGTATTTTTTTTCAGAAAGCGGATAGATTCCGGAAAACCTTCCAGGTTATCAACCATGCTTTTGGTTAGGTTGTATTCGTTTTGTTTTGCGTCAAGTTTGCGGCTTTCGCCGATGATGGTTTCTTGTACCGTATTAAGCTCAGTTGACGTTTCGGTTATTTGCTCCTGTAGTTTATTTTCAAATTCAACCATCACCTGGTAGTCGCCCTCGGCAGACGCTACACGGCTTTGTAGCCCGGCAACCACCTCATTAAAATGTGAAAGTTCTACCTCCTTATTGGTGGTGTCCTCCATATTCCGTTGGCTTTCCTGTTCAAGCGCCTGCTGCTGTATTTTTAAGATATCCAGGTCCTTCTCCGTCTTGTAAGCCTGGTTTTGCAGGTTGGTATTGGTAGTGGTCAGGTCGTTTAGTTCGGTTCTTGCTGCCGATTGCCTCAGGCGCAATTCATCAACCGCTGTTTTCAATTCGGCCAATTGTGTTTGCACCGTTTGCAGGTTTACATCTTCCTGCGCCTTCTCATCAGATAAACGTTTTAAATTATAAAGCACATGGTTCAACTGGGTTTTGTCACGTTCCAGTTCTTCAGTTATCCGGGTTTCTTTATCCTGCTGAAATTTCAGCTGTTCGTTTTTTATCTTTTTTTCGCTTTCGTAAGCCCTTATTTTGGCTACATAGTCATTTGTTGTTTTTTGCTGCAGCGAAAGGTTCTTTTCTTTGGTAAGGCGATCCAGCTTTTGTTGCTGAACAATGGCTTCCAGGCTGTCAATTTGGGTTACAATGCCCGACTTCTCTTCCCTGTGCTTTTGTTCCTGCTCTTCAATTTTATTTAATGATTCACTAAAAGAAACTATCCGGAAAGAGGCCAGCATCACACTGAGCGACTTGTATTGCTCTTTAATACGATAATAGCGTTCAGTTTTTTTTGCCTGGTTTTCAAGGGTTTTTAAGTTCTTTTCTATCTCAAAAAGCAAGTCTTCTACCCGCTCAAGGTCAGCTTCGGTATCCTTTAGCTTATTAAAGGTTTGTTTTTTACGGAGTTTATATTTGGATATTCCCGATGCCTCCTCAAATAAATTACGCCGCGAACCTTCTTTATTAGTGATGATCTCGTCAATCATCTTCAACTCAATGATCGAATAGGAATCAGCGCCGATGCCTGTATCTAAAAACAGGTCGGTAATGTCTTTTAACCTGCACTGCACATCGTTTAAGCGATATTCGCTTTCGCCGGTACGGTAAAGCCTGCGGGTTAACGTAACTTGCGAGAAATCGGTAGGGAGAATGTTTTTTGTATTGTCGAACGTGAGTGAAACTTCGGCCAGGTTAGCGGCCTTACGACTTTTGGTGCCATTAAAAATAACGTTATCCATTTTATCCGACCGCAGCATCCGCGTGCTTTGTTCACCCAGCACCCAGCGGATGCCATCAACCACGTTTGACTTTCCGCAGCCGTTAGGCCCTACAATAGCTGTAACCCCCTCATTAAAATTAATGGTGATCTTATCGCCAAAGCTTTTAAATCCTTTGATTTCTAACCGGGTAAGCTGCATTTAGTTATTGGTGTTCCTCAAAAACTTCGAACTTTCAAAGTAATCATAAAAAAATGATTTTTCTAAATCTTTATTTATAGAACAAGGTGAAAGGTTAAGAGGGGCTTTAAGTCTTAGTGCTTTTTTCACATCTGGTATCTGTCCGTATAATTATTTTGGTTTGCTTATAAAAGTATTATTTTTGATAACGTGAATTATAAATTTAATCTAGACCTAAACTCAAATCTCATGCGCAAAGTACTACTTGCTATTTCCATTTTCCTGTTTTCATTTTCAGTCAAAGGCCAGGACTATAGCAAATGGAACCCAGGTTGCTATTACGATCTTAGCAATAACAAAATTTGTGGCCTTATTAAATGGAATGTTCCGGTGAGATCACTTTTTAAAGGCAAAAGTGATCATATCTTTTACAAGTTGCCCGACGATAGTACCAGGCAAAAAATAAAGACGGATCAATTTAAAGCGTTCGTAGTGCTGGCAGATAGCTTTGTTGTTTCACATGATACACTTGTGCAAGATTATCCCATTTTAAAAGTGGAGATAAACAACCCGCTAAAGCTTTATATCTGCTATAGGGTGAATAATTCAGGTGGAGGGATGATGATGAACAATGCCGTTAACGTTTTCATAGCTAATAACAGTTATGATAAACGCATGTATTTTGGAAAAAATCCCGATAGTTTAACCGAAATAGATCGAAGTAATTATGTTGACGCACTTTGTAAGCTCGTTGCGGACGATGCCGTTTTGGTTGAAGCAATTAAAAACAAAACTTATCGTTATGGTAAAATATATAAAGTCTTGGAAGAGTACAAAGCATTTCGACAACATTAACGGTTCAATATATTTTACAAGTTCATGAAGTATCTTTTCGTTGCCGTTATCTTATTGCTTTCAATATATGCCAGCGCCCAAAAATGGCAACCCGGCCGTTTTACTGATGTTAAAGGCAACAAAGAAACAGGCTTGATCCGAGTTAACCCATCGGGCAAACCGCCGATTAAGAACGAAGCATTTATAGAGTTTAAGGAAGACAGTAAGACCGAACCCTTTAAGCTGAGTGCGAGCGATTTGCAGTCGTTTGTTACTGGTCGGGATAGTTTTGTAGTAGCTCATGCACCCGCGAACGAAACCTGGGCAAAAAGAGAGTATGAGTTTGTGAAAGTAGTAGTAAACGAGGATATAAAATTATACGAAGCGCATGTGGGCGGCGGTGGTGGCAAAAGCGGATTGGGCTTTTCGCCTGCCATTGGCGGCGGAATTGGCACCGGCGGGTATGGCGGCGGCTTTGGCGGGGGTATATCAATCCCCATAGGTGGCGGTAGTGGAGGTGGTAGCGAAAAAACTACCTGGTACTTCGGCGCCAACACCGCCGAAATCCAGCGGCTAACTAATGAAAACTTCGAAGACATCATGTCGGACATCATGGGCGATGAACCGGATGTTGTTGATAAGATACATGCCAAAGTATATGTCCTGGCCAATATTGAAAAATTGGTGGCTTATTTTGAGAAGGTGAAAGAAGGAGAGAAGAAGTAGTTCATAGTTGATGGATCATGGTTCATAGCTGGAAATTGAATAATTCAATAGCCTCTATTAGAAATGCAGCTACCATGAACCATGAACTATCA
>Ga0163162_10003916_pt1 | contig 14297 bp, 13 predicted proteins | sample S55metaG_FD_115310 | JGI IMG/M metagenome (GOLD analysis project Ga0163162, IMG submission 115310) | Switchgrass rhizosphere microbial communities from Kellogg Biological Station, Michigan, USA - S5-5 metaG | ecosystem: Host-associated > Plants > Roots > Rhizosphere > Soil | place: USA...
AGGGCGACCAGAGTGGTCCACTGTGAAAATGTCAGCTCCTGGTCCTGGAACAGGGCTTCCATCTGGGGCAGCACCAGGTTGCTGGTCATCCGCATCAGATAACCCACGGAATTGCGCATGGCGTAATTGCTGGCGGAGTAATACGGCTTCACGACAGGCCCATCCCTCTGTGTGAACAACATTTGCTGGGACAATAACATGTTACGGCAATACTTGCTTGGGCAAGCATATAGATCGAAACCCCTTTCCGTGCAAGAGGGGCATGGACAGCCAGGCGCAAATCACGGAACAACCGGGCCGATGCCCTCTTTTGTCTATGTCCTGGCGGCGAAAAATCCGGGCGGCCGGACCATCACCTATGTCGGCTGGACCCTGGACCTGGACCGCCGCCTGGACGAGCACAATGGCAAAAAGGCTGGCGCCCGCAGCACCCGCGGCCGCGCCTGGGTACTCGTCTATGCCGAAAAACACCGCACCCGCAAAGGCGCCATGCGGCGGGAGGTAGTGCTTAAACGAGATAAGAAATTCCGCGCGGCCTTGCGCGAACGGTAGGCTATAGTCGCCGCAGCTGTTGCTTGGGGCTTTGCGATGATTTTTGAACAGATCGCCACGGGCGGTTGCCAGTCTTATCTGTTGGGTTGCAGTGACAGCCATTCCGCCATCCTGATTGATCCGCATCTGCAGCAGATCGACTGTTATCTGGGACTGGCGGCGCGAGACGGCTTGCGCATTCGCTATGTGCTGGACACCCACACCCATGCCGACCATTTCTCGGCGGCCAAGGAATTGGGCCGGCAATTGGAGGTGCCGGTGGTGGCCAGCAAGCTGTCCCCTGCCCCCTATGCCGGCTTCAAGCTGGAGGACGGCGAAATCCTGCGCGTCGGCAACATGCGGCTGAAAGCGCTGCACACGCCGGGCCATACCCGCGATTCCATGTGTGTGTTGGCGGACGACCACATCTTTACCGGCGATACGTTGCTCATCGGCGGCACGGGGCGCACCGACCTGCCCACCGGCGATCCCGATCAACTCTATGACAGCCTGTTCGGCCGGGTGTTGAAGCTGGACCCTGCCCTGCTGGTCTACCCCGCGCACGACTATAAGGGCCACAGCCATTCCACCATTGGGGATGAGATCGCGGGCAATCCCCGGCTGCAAAAGCGCGACCGCGCCGAATTCATCGCCATGATGAAGGAGCTCAATCTGGCCGCCCCCACCCACCTGACAGAGGCGCTGCGCACCAATATGAGCGGCGGCAAGACGGTGGAACAGCTTTTGTCGGAAGCGTCCGCCCAAGTACCTTTTGTCTCCATGGCCGAATTGGCGGAGCGGGTGAACCGCAATGATCTGGGCCTGATCTTGCTGGATGTACGGGAAAAAGACGCGTTCGCGGAAGGCCATATTCCCGGCGCACGGCATTTGCCGCGCGGGCAATTGGAGTTGCGGGTCAATATCGAACTGCCCGATCCCACCCAGCGTATTCTTGTGGCCTGCGAGTTCGGACGTATCTCGACCCTGGCGGCGGCGACCTTGCGCGAGCTGGGTTACACCAAGGCGGCGGCGCTGGACGGCGGCATCAAAGCCTGGCGCGAAAGCGGCCTGCCGATGACGGTACTGTGATTAATTTTGACAACTTGTCATGACTTAAGGGAGCACTTTGTGGCCCCCGCGCTCCAGTTTTAACTATCTCCCCCGAATGGCACTTGCCGGAGAGCTAGTGCGGCCACATAGTCTGGAAGGCTCCCAAATAGCATTCGGCAATAGTGGCCTGGGAAGCCGTGCGTGAAATCGGAAATATCAATTTCCGGCCACCTGTTGGCCGGCGCCGGCGGATGGCTACGTCTTTTGCCTTAAGCCGGAATTGCATCGTGGTCGGAACTGAGCGCGGAGGCAAGCAATGAAGCGCAAGTATTTTTACAGCGGCTTATTTTTCGTCTGCCTCTCCGTAATGATGTTACAGACGATTGAAACTCGCCTTCTCTCCGTAACGTCACACTATTATCTCGCATTCCTTTCGATCAGCATGGCCATGTTCGGCATGACGGTCGGCGCGGTTTGGGTTTATTACCAGGGGGAACGCTTCAACAGCACAACCCTCGCGCGCGATACGACCCTGCTTTCATCCGGCTTCGCATTTAGCATCGTAGCATCATTGCTGTTACAGATAACGCACGCCCCTGTTCAGATTGCATCAGCAACGATGCTTGTCGTATGGGCCGAATTGGCGCTTGTCATGGCGACGCCTTTCTTTTTTGCCGGCGCCGTCGTCAGCCTGGCGCTGACGCGCAGCCCATTTCCGGTAGGTGAAGTCTATGGGGTCGACCTTGTCGGCTCCGCGCTTGGTTGCCTCGGCGTACTCGGCGTGCTCGAATTTTTTGACGCGCCATCTGCAATTTTTCTTGTTGCTGCAATCGCGTTGCTCGCTTCGGCGTTGTTCGCCCGGTCAGAGTCGCCAGCGCGTCCGGCAGCTACGGGATTCTTTGATCGCGTGACTCGATGGCCCTTGTGCATTGCGGGCGTTTTCATCGTCGTTGCCGCACTCAATGCCAGCACCTATCACGGCATACAGCCGGTCGTGGTTAAAAACAACGTCGACGTGCGCGCGACAATTGATTACGAGAAGTGGAACTCTTTTTCCCGCATCTTCGTGCATACGCCGGTGATCGACGCTCCATTTCTTTGGGCGCCGTCTTCGACAATGCCGCAAACCCTTAGAGTCCCCGAACGCCGCCTCAACATAGACGGCGACGCCGCAACCAGCATGTTTGGTTTCTCAGGACGTCCCAGCGATGTCTCATTCGTGAAATTCGACGTGACAAACGTGGCATATACCATTCGCAACAGCGGCCGGGCGGCGGTCATCGGCGTCGGAGGAGGCCGCGATGTGCTGTCGGCATGGGTGTTTGGGTTTCGCGATATCACCGCCGTCGAACTCAATCCAGTGTTCGTCGATTTACTGACCCGGCGCGAGCCCTTTGCAAGCTTCGCCGGCCTCGGAAAGCTGCCCGGGGTTCGCTTCTTCGTCGATGAGGCACGCAGCTGGTTTGCCCGCACCACTGAGCGCTTTGACCTGATTCAGATGAGCCTCATAGACACTTTCGCGGCGACCGGCGCCGGGGCATATTCGCTTTCTGAAAACGGGTTATACACACTTACAGGCTGGCACCACTTTGTCGGCGCCCTGACCCCTACAGGCGTATTCACGGTCAGCCGCTGGTACGCATCAAGCAATGTTGACGAAACCAGCCGCTTGCTGAGCCTGGCCGTCCGCTCGCTCATGGATTTCGGCGTCACCGATCCCGCGCATCATATTGCGCTCATCTCGAACAATCGCCTTGCAACCTTGATCGTCGCGCGGAGCCCGTTTACGGCCCATGAGATTGACCTGCTGCGTCAACAGGCCGATGCCATGAAGTTCAAGCTGCTCTTAATGCCAGGCAGCGATCCAGCTTCGCCAACCTTGGGAAAAATCGCCGCCGCCCGCACGCCGCTTGAACTCGCAGCCGCGACCGCGGGGAACTTGCTTGATTTGACGCCGCCGACGGACGATCGTCCATTCTTCTTCAACCAACTGCCGTTGACACGCATCTGGCAGGCATTCAACCTCAAGCTTTACATCACACCCGGCGTTCAGAGCGGCAATATTCTAGCGTCATTTACACTCCTTCTTATACTTCTCATTGCCTCGATCCTTGTCGTTGCAACCGTTTTGGTGCCGCTGCGGCCGGCGGTTCGCGATACCAACCAGCGACTGGCCATTGCCGGAACGGCATATTTCCTGCTCATTGGCATCGGCTTCATGTTTGTCGAGATTGGCTTGTTGCAACGCCTGTCGGTATTTCTCGGCCACCCAACTTATTCCCTCAGCATCGTACTGTTCAGCATTGTCCTATTTACGGGACTTGGGAGCTTCGCATCAAACCGTCTCAGGCTGCGATCCAATGCTATGTTCGCGATTTGGGCGCTGGCGCTAGCTGCCTACATCGCGGCGCTTCCGGGCTGGCTACCCGCTTTGCTTGGAAATCTGGAAAGCCATGGCATTCTGGCACGCATTGTAACTGCTGTGGCAGTCATTGCGCCCGCCGGACTTTTCATGGGGTACGGGTTTCCAACCGGCATGAGAATGATTCTGGAACATAGTCCCAAACCCGCGCCATGGTTCTGGGGAATTAACGGCGCGGCGAGCGTTCTTGGTTCTATTCTAGCCGTTGCGATCAGCATCACCTACGGCATTAACTGGACGCTGTATCTTGGGGCTGCGTTCTACGCAGCTCTCATACCGGCTGCAGCCCTTCTGCGCCCCAAAACTCGACTCGCATCGGCCCAGGCCGAGGCGGTGGTGGTATAATCGCAAACCAAGAAAGCTAAGTTGTCGGATTCCGTAGGGTCGATGGCCGTGCGCGTTCCCGCATGATCGCTCGCCCTGGCGCTAGAGCGGTCTGCCGATGACGGTGCTCTGACGGAACATTTCTTTTCCCGCGAGCCCGCCCCTTTCCAGCGCCCCTAAACCGGGCGATGATCGGACACGGATAAGAAACATGAGGAAGCCCATGAAGCCCATCATACTTGCTGTGCCGGCATTGATCGCGATGGCGGTGCTGCCTGCCATCGCGCAGCCTGCAGCGGCGCCAGCCCGCCCCAACGCCCTGGTGGAATTCCCCGCCAAAGGCAATGCGAAACTGACGGTTACCACACCCGCCTGGCAGGATGGCGGCGACATCCCCTATGAAAACACGCAGTATAGGGGCAACGTCTTTCCGGGGCTTGCCTGGTCATCCGGTCCCGGCGGCACCAAATCCTATGCCGTGATCATGCAAGATACGGGCGCAATTGTGCGTGGCGCGCCGATCCTGCATTGGACGCTGTATAACATCCCTGCGAATGTCACAAAATTGGACGCCGCGATGCCCGCGACAGGCAATCCACCCGGTTCCAGTTATGGACCGAATATCCGGGCCAGCGCGCAGCCCTATATGGGACCGCGCACCCCGCCGGGCCCCAAGCACCCCTATCATCTCCAGGTTTTTGCCTTGGACACCACGATCGCGGCCAATCCGGCCATTACCTATGACGAGCTGACCGTCGCCATGAAGGACCATATCCTGGCGTCGGGAGAGGTTGTGGGCATGGGTTCGGTCGATCCGACGGCGCCGCCTCCGCCACCGCGTCCAAACTAAGACGCTTCGACAAGGACGGCAAAGGCTCCACCGCGATTGCGGGTGGCAGCCTTTGCTTGTCTGCGAAGGCGCGGCGCACGCAGGGCACCGCCCGCCATGCGGGTTCGAAGCGGCTTTTCTAAGCTCGCCGCTAAGACAAGCTAGGCCAAAAATCCGCCCACTCAGTTGATGATCATCACCTGGCGAGCATTGTCCATCGACCAGGATTTCAGCCGGCGCAGGAAGCTTTGTCCCAACAGAAGGCTGCTATTCGCCGCAGCGATCCGTACGGTGACATTCTCCATCACCATTCCGCCGATCCGGATCGAAGCCATGCGATAGGTTTTCCCCTGCAGCATGGTGCCATCGGCCAGCATATAAGCCTTACTGCCAAGCAGATCGGCGCCCGTCATGGTTCCCGATTTCATCAAGGCCGAGACCATATCTTCGGTGATGCTGACGTCCGCTGCGCCGCTATCGACAATGAATTTTGCCGTGATGACGCCGTTCAACACGACGGGAACCACGAACGCGCCAGCGTGCGGCTCTACCGCAACGATTTGCTCCGGCTTATCCTCGGCCAATACAGCTGTGCTCAAACCAGCCGCCAGCGCAAACGCCAGCACCGCGCGGATAACCACCAATTTCGCCTCGCCCAGCCTTCTTCGACAAGGGAGACGATAAATAAGCCCGCCACCCCGCTCAATCTGGAACTTGCGGAACTCGCGATTTATTCCCTAGGTATAAACCCTTATGACGCAAGAGCGCGCCAATGTCCGCTTTGCGCCAATAGCGGACGTTGGGCCGATACAGCATCTTAGGGTAGAGACTTCGAACCGGTAAACGGATTGTAGCGCTGCTGGGCTATTGCAGCCCATGAAGCTGCCGCCAAATGTGCAATATGAAAATATTGGCGGGGCTGCGTGGGGTCAGTCTCCAGCATGAAGCCCGTGGGAAGCTCTCGGCTATTGGCGGCATAATATGAACCGTCCGGCGCCCGCATGGCATTGACCGCCTTCATAAAATTGTCTGCCTCGTGATCGCGACCTGACAGGCCCAGCAACAGCGCCATCTGTGCCGTACCCTCCGTCCACATTCCTTCTTTTGCCTCGCTGTAGGCAAAACCATCCCCATCTCGCAACTTGGTTTGCGCCATTGCCGCTTTATAGCGCGTGGCTGCGCCGGGGATCGCGAGCAGCGGCCACGTCTGGGCGTCTAGCGCAAGAAAGAGGTTGCGCGTTTTCCCATCCTCCGTGGTTCCCACGGCAAAACAGCCGCATTCTGACCGCCACATGGCGTTCACGAATTTCCGGGCCGCCTGGGCTTCAACCGTCCAACTTTTGTCGCCAGTCAAAAGTGCCAAACCCGTGAACGCTGCGGTCAAGTCGGTATTATGCTCGGTTGATTTCCACTTTTCGATCGCGGGGACAGGCTCATGCGCAAACGTGCCACCCGCAAATCCGCCGGGCGCAGGCTCGCTTCTCCACCGCTTAACCCATCTTCCGATACGGATTGCGCCATCGCGGTATTTGTGATCTCCGGTCGCGCGGTCCAGTGCCAACAATGACAAAATGGCCCAAGCCATGTTGCCGTTGTCGCTGCCGACCTGGTAGCGATCCTCCACCCACATATTCTGCTTGGCGTCCCACCACCCCGCCAGTTTCACGGGGCCGGAGCCGACAGGTCCTGCGAGGTATCCGTTGCGCAAGCGCCCGTCATGCCAATACCTGTCGCGGTCAAGGGCCGCGAGGATTGCGTTACCGATTTGCGCAGCTTCCCCGGGCTTGTCGCACGCAACCAGAGCGATCGCAGCGACGGCATTGTCGTAAAGAAATGCTGCTCCTTGCAGGGGCCCAGATTTTACGGTGGGAAAACTTGCGAGGAACTTAGGTCCCGGTGCCTGGGTTTCCGCATAGCCAGAAAGATATGAACATGCTTCTGGCAATTCCGCCGCGAAGCCTTGAGGCACGGCGAGCAGTTGCGCGCCAAATATTCCCAACGCGGCTAGACCTATACGAGCCATCGGGCTGACCTCAGATTGGGATCAATATCCCATAAACCCGAATGGTTCGAAAATGCCGATGTCCGCTCTGGGTCATTTTCCCAGCACCGCATACAGGCCCATAACCTTCTCATCGTATTCCATTCGCAGGAAATTTTCGTCGAGTTGCGCGACAGTAAGCCCGGCATTCGCCGCCACATCTCGAACATGATCGGGATGATGCGTATAGCGACCTGTATCTGTCAGATGGTAAGGATAGCGGTTGCCACGCTCCATCGACATCGCGAAGAAACCGCCGGGCTTGAGACGCATAGCGGCGGCGCGCGTGATCGGACCAAGATCGCCGAAATAAATCAGGCAGTCGCAGCTGATGATGAGATCGAACAGCGTCTGACCTCGATCAAGCCATTCCGTGATCTCGGCAACCTCCAGCCTGTCATAGATATTGCGCGCGCGGGCGAGTTCGATCATCTCCGGTGACATGTCGACACCGACCAGTTCCGCTGCGCATTTCGTCACGCTCGCGCCCACCAACCCGGAGCCGCAACCGAGGTCGAGGATGGAAAGGCCATCGCGATCTCCGATGGCTCTCCGGAGGGCGGCCAGCATCCATTCCGGCCCGGCATATTTGAGATCCTCAAGCATCCGGGATTCGTAGCTGGCGGCAAAATTCTTGTATATTTTCCGTATGGCGCGATCGGACGCGCGCGGCGGTGGCGTGTCGTCACGCAGTGCGATCAGCAGGTGCTCGATTTCTCCGTCGTCCGGGTTGGCGTCAAAATATATTTGATAAGCAGCCCGAGCCTCATCACGGCGTCCGAGACATTGGGCAATCTCGCCCAGATCGTACCAGGCAAGCCAATCGTCCGGCTTCAGCTCGATGGTTCTTTTGGCGCACAGATAGGCGGCCTGGACTTCTCCGTTTTCCTTAAGACGCCTGATGCGCGCCGAGAGCTCTGCCGCAGAGGGCTCCCGCACCCCGGCGGATTCAGGTCCCTCTTGGAGGAGCAGGCCGGCGCCGATTCCCTCCTCGATCCAGCGGTCTATCTCACCGGTTTTTCCTTCCGGCAAAAGCGGGCCGGCTAGATGGCGAATTTCTTCAATGCTGCGGCTGCCGTCGCACAATTCCGCAAGCAGTGCGGCAGTTGGATTGAGGTGATGCAAGCGATCCAGGGCCGTATCGTAAGCGACATAGCCTTCCTCGACCGGCGACAGCAAAATGACCGGGCTGATTCTCGGATTGGCCATCGAGTAAAGCCCTTGAACAGGAAAACAACCATATGCCCCTGGATAGGGCACATGGCTGTTTTCACAAGAATGTATTTAATTATGGAAGATGTGACACGGGCCGATTACGGAGAAGGCGGCGCCTTCTTTGGCATCTTGCATTTTCCGGTCTTCTTGCTCACGACCAAGCCTTCGTCGCACTTACCGCCGGGGCCAGGATCTTCACCTTCTTTTTGCGCCAGCAATTGAGTCGTCATCATAGGGAGCGCCACGGCGGCGCCCGTTCCGATCAACATTGTCCTGAAGAATCCGCGACGATCGTGACTGACATGTGCCAATGCTTTTTCCAGATCATTCTTCGCCATCAAGGGTCTCCCAAGGTGTTGTAAGACGCGCCCGAGCGGACAACATATATTGGCCGATCAATAAGCCGCCTCGATGGACTGTAGCGGCGTTCATGACCAATGGCCTGCCGGTTTCGCGGATCGCATGTTAAATTTTATGTAATGTCTTGTTGGACAAGGCTGTTTTATTGGCAATTCTCAATATAAGCGGGTGCCCGGGTCAGGCTTCTGCAGGTGGTGACGTCACTCGCTGCGCCGGATTCTGCACGGTCAGCAAGCACTCGGCATAGGTATCGAGTATCCATTTGCGGTCCGTTTTGGCCCACCCTTCCAGATCAATGTTTTCAGCCCAAGCGACGGCGTAAAGCAACTTGAAAGCGACTTCCTCGGGTCCTCCACGGGTATCAGTTGCATCGGCCATGTTCTTCTCCGTTTGGCGCACCTCAAGCGGTCATTCTGCCAATGTCCGCTTCGCGCCAAAAGCGGACATTGCGCTGTGGTCGAATAATCCCCACCGGCGGGACAATTCTGGTTGCCGGCGGAAATCACCGGGCGCCTTGTTCGGCAATGGCTTCCATCGATGGGTCGCCATCGGTGATGACAACCGTCATGCCCAGGCTGGTTTCCCCAAACAGGATTTTTGAGAAAGGCATCGGCAGGCGTACGCAGCCATGGGACGCTCGATGACCCGGCACCCGGCCGCCATGAAGCGCAATACCGCCCCATGTCAGCCGCTGCATGTAAGGCATCGGTGCATTGTTGTATTTCCGCGAGCGATGGTCCTTGGCCTTTTGCAGGATGGTGAAGATCCCGGTGGGTGTTTCATAGCCCCGCCGTCCTGATGAGATGGTGGTAAAGCCGATCTCAGTCCCGTTGCGATAGACATGGGCGCGCTGTGCCGCGAGATCCACCACAATGGTCATCAGGCCTGATGGCGCGAGATCGGGTAACCAGACGAATTCGCCGGGATTCAACGTCTCGGCGCCAGGCTCCGAAACAGAGGATGTTTTTACGTCTTGAACGCGGCCCTGGGCCGGAAGCGCCGCGCAGACAAGCAGAAGTCCGGCAATCAAATTGCGCATGGACCTGCCTTCCGCTGCTTTTCGGCACGGAATCCACCGGGTTCCCGCACCAGGGGCGGAACTGCCGGATAATTGGCACCAACGGACATGGTCAGCCGGGGCAAAAGCGCCGTATGTGCGCGGGGTGCGATCGGCAGATTTTTTCCCGCTCGCTTCTTCAGGAGGACATCAACGTGTTGTTGACGCGCCGCAGGATGCTGGCCGCTGGGACCGCGGCCGGAGCAAGCCTCATCATGCGCCCTGCCTTTGCAGCGGCGCCGGTTGTTTCCGCCAGCTTGCTGGCTCACGCCAAGGCCGCGCTGGACCGCCATCACGACAAAATCCTCAATCGTGATTTGATCGCGGTGGCCGATTTCTCGCAGCCGTCCCGTTTGCCGCGTTTACACCTGGTGGAGATCGGGTCCGGACGCATCGCCTCGCATCTGGTGGCGCATGGCCGCGGGTCCGATCCCAAACACAGCGGCTGGCTGGAACATTTTTCCAACGACTTCGGGTCGAACGCGACCTCCTCGGGCGCTTTTCGAACCGACGATTTCTATGTGGGCGCGCATGGCCGCTCCCTGCGGCTGAGCGGGCTGGAGTCCAGCAACAGCAACGCGCGGGAGCGCGGCATCGTGGTGCACGGCGCCTGGTATGTCAGCCAGGAGATGGCGGCTTCCCGCGGTGTTCTGGGCCGCAGCGAAGGCTGCTTCGCGCTCGCAGCCGGAAGTCTGGCGGAGGTTTTCGCGCGGCTTGGCCCTGGTCACTTGATCTATGCCGATAAGATTGCCGCCTAAACTAGAGCGCGACGTCAATCCTTTCGATTGGGCCTAAGTCCAGGCCGCTTTCTGCGCCAATTGCGATCGTCCAGCAGTCGCAGGGGATCTTGCGGCGTGAGCAGGAGCGTCGCGCGGAGCGTACGATAGTATGTGAGCACGCGCGACGAACTCACGACGCAAAAGACCCGCGTCCGGCAGCTCGCCCAAGCTCGCGGCGTTCGTCGCTCTCGCAGGTCCACCGGACCTGCTCACGCGCCTACGGCGCGCCGCTCCTCACTCAGCTGCGATCTGGTTGCGCTTATCGAAATTAGCCCACACGCCCTCGCCGCCATCCCAGGAGCCGCGCGAGGCGCCCTTGGAATATTCGGTGGCTCGTTGCTCGAAGAAGTTGGCGTGCTCAACCCCGTTGAGGATTTCCACCAGCCAAGGCAGCGGATGCGCCTTAAGCTGCTTGTAACCCGTATCGGTGACCTCAAAATTGCCGAACACCGGCTCCAGCTTGAGCTGGGTCAGCCGCCAGTCGGCGATATAGCGGACATAGGACTTGATCTCCGCCGCGGTCATGCCCTGGACCTCGCCCAGGCTGAAAGCCAGGTCGACAAAGCCCTCTTCCAGCCCGACCATGGTATGGGCGACTTCGCGGATATCGTCGCGCACCGACTTGGTGACGCAGCCGGTCTCATCCGCCCAGGCGTGATAGAGCTTGGTGATGCCTTCGCAATGCAAGCTTTCATCGCGCACCGACCAGGAAACGATCTGGCCCATGCCGTTCATCTTGTTGAAGCGGGGAAAGTTCATCAGCATGGCGAAACTGGCGAACAGCGACATGCCCTCGGTGAAGGCGCCGAACATCGCCAGGGTGCGCGCCACGTCGGCGCAGCTGCCCACCCCGAAAGTGTGCATGTAATCGGCCTTGGCTTTCATCTCACGATAATCGCGGAAGGCCTCGAACTCGGTCTGCGGCATGCCCAGGGTCTTGAGCAGCAGGGCATAGGCGTCAATATGCACCGTCTCCATATTGGTGAAGGCGGCCATCATCATCTGCACTTCCAGCGGCTGGAAGATGGGGATGTAACGCTTTAGGTAATTGTCGCCCACTTCCACATCGCTCTGGGTGAAGAAGCGGAAGATCTGGGTCAGCAGCCCCTTCTCGGCGGCGCTGAGATGGCCTGACTGCCAGTCGCGGATGTCGGAGCCCAAGGGCACTTCCTCCCCCATCCAATGGGTCTGCTGCTGGCGCTTCCAGCAGTCATAGGCCCAGGGATAGCGAGTAATGTCATAGGTGCCGGTGGCGTTGAGCAACCCAACGGTGCCTTTGCCGATCAGTGTCCGGGGATCAACCTTGCTGAAATCTACTGACATGCGAGGCACTCTTCGTAATCTGTGCGGGGGGCGGCCGAAACGCCGCCCTTTTCTTTCTTTTCCAGCTGGCCGGCAAAACCGGCGCGGCTGATGGACTTGGAGCGGCAGTAATACAGGCTCTTGATGCCGCGCTCCCATGCCGTCCAGTGCAGCATGTGCAGGTCCCACTTATCGATGTCGGCCGGCAGGAACAGGTTCAAGGACTGGCTCTGGCAGATATAGGGCGTGCGGTCGGCGGCCAGTTCGATGATCCAACGCTGGTCGATCTCAAACGCCGTGCGATAGACCGCCTTTTCCTCATCCGTCAGACAGTCCAGATGCTGGACCGAGCCTTCCTGCTCGACAATCGACTGCCAGGTCGTGTCGGTGTTCTGGCCCTTGGCTTCCAGCACTTCCTGCAAGTACGGATTACGCACCGAGAAGGCGCCCGACAGGGTCTTGTGGGTGTAAACATTGGCCGGGATCGGCTCGACGCAGGCCGAGGCGCCGCCGCAGATGATGGAGATCGACGCGGTGGGCGCGATGGCGAGCTTGTGGCTGAAGCGGGCCTTCATGCCCTTTTCGCGGGCGTCCTCGCAGGCGCCGCGCTCTTCGGCCAGATGATAAGATGCAGCATCAGCTTCCCGGCGTATCTTCTTGAAGATGCGCAGATTCCACGATTTGGCCATGGCGCTTTCCAGCGGGATGTTTTTCATCTGCAGGAAGGAATGAAACCCCATCACGCCCAAGCCGACGGAACGCTCGCGAAGGGCGCTGTACTTGGCGCGGTGCATGGAATCCGGCGCGGTCTCGATGAAGCTGGTCAGGACATTGTCCAGCATCCGCAGCACGTCTTCGACAAAGCCCTCTTCCTCGGCCCACTGGTCCCAGGTCTCGATGTTCAGGGACGACAGGCAGCAGACGGCAGTGCGCTCCTTGCCGTCATGATCCGCTCCTGTCGGCAGGGTGATCTCGCTGCACAGATTGGAGGTGTTGACCTTGAGCCCCAGCTCGCGCTGGTGCTTGGGTAGGGCCCGGTTCACCGCATCGATGTTGAGGATATAGGGCTCGCCGGTCTGTAGCCGGGTCTCAAGAATGCGCTGCCACAATTCGCGCGCATTGACCTCGCGCAGGACTTGGCGGTCCTTGGGGCTGCGCAGGCCGAACATCTTGCCATGCTTCACGCAGTCCATGAATTCGTCGGTAATGTTAATGCCGTGATGCAGGTTGAGGCCTTTGCGGTTGAAGTCGCCGCTGGCCTTGCGGATCTCCAGAAACTCCTCGATCTCGGGATGGGAGATGTCGAGATAGACCGCCGCCGAACCCCGGCGCAGCGAGCCTTGTGAAATCGCCAGGGTCAGTCCGTCCATCACATGGATGAAGGGAATGATGCCGCTGGTCTTGCCGGTTTTCACCTTTTCGCCAATGGAACGGACCTTGCCCCAATAGGTGCCGATGCCGCCGCCATTGCTGGCCAGCGCCACATTTTCGTTCCAGGTGCCGACAATGCCGTCCAGCGAGTCCGAGACATCGTTGAGGAAGCAGGAGATCGGCAGCCCGCGATTGGTGCCACCATTGGACAGGATGGGCGTGGCCGGCATGAACCACAGCCGGCTCATATAGTCGTACAGCCGCTGGGCGTGCTTGATGTCGTCGGCATAGGCACAGGAGACACGGGCGAACATATCCTGGAAGCTTTCGCCCGGCATCAGATAACGGTCGGTCAGGGTTGCCTTGCCGAACGGGGTCAACAGGGCGTCGCGGGTGTGGTCCAGCACCAGGTCCGACGGCTTGGGCTTGGGGGCGAGCGGATAAGGCAGAGGCGGCTGGGACGCAGAACCAAACAGGTCCAGCTTGACCGGCTCAATCTTGGGCGCAGACACCTCGATGGCCTTGGTTTCAAGAGTCCGTGTTACCACCACCGACCGCTCGATCACCCGCTCAGACGGACTCTGCACGACCACCTGGCCGTTATTGTCGAAATCGCCTTCCAGAACCGGTTTACCGAGTGCCGACATGCCTACGCCCCCTAAATCATTCCCTTGAGGGGGCGGAAGGGCGCTGGCGGAGTCCCTGACCGGGACTCAACCCTCTCCCCATACCCCCTAGATGTGACAGTGCCGAGAACCCTCAGCGCCTATATGTGGTGGTGATTTGCCCGAATCCGTCAAGCGGGGTTTTCTACTGACAGAGCGGATTTTTCGCTTGTGGACAAAATTGTTAATGCCCGCGTATCCCCCTGCCCCGTCACCAGAACTTTCACCCCGAACGCCCTGTGGATGAGTTCTTCTGTGAGCAAATCCGTGTCGCCGGCAACGCTGCCATCCACAAGTACGATGACCCGGCTGGGGTAACGCGCCGCCAAAGTCAGGTCGTGCAGCGAGGCG
>Ga0163162_10003917_pt1 | contig 14293 bp, 16 predicted proteins | sample S55metaG_FD_115310 | JGI IMG/M metagenome (GOLD analysis project Ga0163162, IMG submission 115310) | Switchgrass rhizosphere microbial communities from Kellogg Biological Station, Michigan, USA - S5-5 metaG | ecosystem: Host-associated > Plants > Roots > Rhizosphere > Soil | place: USA...
CCAGTCGCGCGGACGCACGGAGGCCGATTCAGCAGTCGTGTTCACGCCGCGATGGTAGCCAGCAGCGGCCTGCGCTGCAATGCAACAAGCGCCAAGTTGCCACTAGAACCTGAGCAAGAGCACCAGAAATTGACACGGAGAAGAGCGGAGAACACGGAGAAAAGCGCTTGGGATTGACCTTCCGGACCCGTAGTCTTCCCGAGCTTCGTCGTGCAAGAGCGGTTCACCTCCTCTGTTGCTTTCTCCGTGTTCTCCTTGTTCTCCGTGGTTCAATCTCTTCAGCTTTTCCCGCTGTTCACGAAAGACTTTCGACCGCCTCGTAGAGGTCGGTCACATGTTGCTCCCACCAATGCGGCTCGGAAGCGAACGGAAACGCGCGTGGAAATGCCGGATCGTCCCAGCGCTGGGCGATCCAGCCGGCGTAATGGACCTGCCGCATCAGCCGCAGTGGCTCGATCAGCGCGAGCTCGCGCCGGTCGAAGTCGCGGAACTCGCCATAACCTTCGAGCAGCAGATCGAGCGCGCGCGGATTCGTCGCGAGCATCCACAGATCCTGCACGGCCGGGCCCATGCGGGCGTCATCGAGATCGACGAAATGCGGGCCCGAATCGGTCCACAACACGTTGCCGCCGTGACAATCGCCGTGCAGGCGCAAATGGCGCAGGTCGCCAACCTCGGCGAAACGTCTGCCGATCAGCCCTTCGAGCGTCGCAATGACGCGCGCGTAGCGATCACGCAGCGTGGCCGGCATCAGCGGCAAGGCGAGCACGGCGCGCGCCGGCGCGGTGATCAACGTGGCGCGATCGAGCGTGCCGCGCGCCAGAAAGCGGCCGCGGCCGCCGACGACGTGCAGACGCGCGAGCAGCCGGCCCATCCAGGCGAGGTTGTCGGCCGATTCGAGTTCCGGTGCGCGCCCGCCCTGGCGCGGATAAAGCGCGAAGCGGTATCCGTCGAAACGCAGCAGCGTAACGCCGTCGAAGCGCAGCGGAGCGACGACCGGCAATTCCGCCTCGCGCAATTCGAGCGCGAACGCGTGTTCTTCCTCGATCGCCGCATCGCTCCAGCGGCCGCCGCGATAGAACTTCGCGACCAGCGGCGCGGCGTCCTCGACACCGACCTGATAGACCCGGTTTTCAAAGCTGTTCAGCGCGAGCAGGCGTCCGTCGGTGCGCACACCGGCGGACTCGACCGCGCGCAGCACGGCGTCCGGGCTCAGCCAGGCATATCCGGAAACGTCGGCAGCCACGCGCTTGTCGCCGGTTGCGCTCATTCGCGGCCCGAACACCGTGGCCGCGGCAAATCCATCACGACGCTGGTCGCGGCACGATCGCCACGGTCAGGCGCGCGATGCAGACCAGGCGCAGGCGCTCGTCCTCGATGCGGATTTCCCAGACCTGCGTCGTGCGCCCCAGGTGAATCGGGCGCGCGGTTCCGGTGACGATGCCGTCGGTGACGCCGCGCAAATGGTTGGCATTGATGTCGAGGCCGACGGCCAGGTGCGTCTTGGCGTCGGCGCACATCATCGCCCCGAGGCTGCCGAGCGTTTCGGCCAGCGCGACCGAGGCGCCGCCATGAAGCAGTCCGTAGGGCTGGTGCGTGCGCGCATCGACCGGCATCGTGCCGCGCACGTAGTCGTCGCCGATCTCGCTGATCGCAATGCCGATCCGCTCGATCATCGTATTGTGCCAGCTGTTGGCCTGATCGAGCGTAAGCTCCGACTTCCAGATGCGCATGCCGTAATGTCCTGTCCCGCAAGTTATCGGCGAACTATAGCAACGCCGGCTCTATCAGGCGCAGGACCGGATCGGCGACAATCGGCTCCCGCCCCAAAAGCGTAGCGCGCGTGTCCTATTCGGTGACCTTGCAGGCCAGCGGCAAGCGCTTCGCCGTTGCCGTCGGCGAAAGCGTGCTCGATGCGGCGCGCCGCGCCGGGCTGGCGCTGCCGTACAGCTGCCTGTCGGGAGTCTGCGGCAGCTGCAAGGCGACGCTTGTCTCCGGCGAATGCCACTATCCGCGCAACCCGCCGAATGCGCTCAACGCCGCCGAAGTTGCGCGTCACCAGGTGCTGCTGTGCCAGGCCGTGCCGCTCAGCGACCTGGTCATCGGCGCGCGCGAGGTCGCCTCGGTCGCCGACCTGCCGCGGCGCGTGCTCGCGCTCAAGCTCACCGAGCAGGAGCGCCTCGCGGCCGATGTCATGCGCCTGGTCCTGCAACCGCCGCACCGCCGCGCGCTAACTTATCTGGCCGGCCAGTATCTCGACGTGCTGCTGCCGGCCGGCCGCCGGCGCGCGTTCTCGATCGCGAACGCGCCGCATACCGGCCCGCAGATCGAACTGCACGTGCGTCATGTCGCCGGCGGCGATTTCACGAATTTCGTCTTCAACGAGCTGGCCATCGGCGACGTGTTGCGCGTCGAGGGTCCGCTCGGCACGTTCGTGCCGCGCGAGGACTCCGAACGGCCGATGCTGTTCGTCGCCGGCGGCACCGGTTTCGCGCCGGTCAAGGCGCTGATCGAGCACTTTCTGCACCTGGGCACGCGCCGGCCGATGTGGTTGTACTGGGGCGCGCGCACGCCGGACGAATTGTATCTGCGCGAACTGCCGCAACGCTGGACGCAGCAGGCGCCGTCGCTGCGCTTCACTGCCGTGATCTCGGACCTGGAACGTATCGGCGACTCGGGCCTGCGCGGGGGCCTCGTGCACGAGGCCGTGCTCGAGGACCATGCCGACCTGTCAGGCTTCGATGTCTACATGAGCGGACCTCCGGCGCTGATCGATGCCGGCCGGCGCAGCTTCGTCGACGCCGGCCTGCCCGAGGAGCGGCTGTTCTACGATTCGTTCGACTACGCGCCGGATGTGCTCGCGCTGATCCTCGGCGCGCGCGCCGGCATCAACGAATCTTGACGCTGCGGACAGTTGCCTCAAGCGCAAGCAAGGCTTCGGACGCGGATTTACGCGGATTACACGGATGTACGCGGATCAGGCAACGGCGGATCATGCGTTGTCCATCGCTGCAATCCGTTTTTATCCGCGGCTTTTATCCGCGTAATCCGTGTCCAGTGCTCTTCCGCGCGCCCAAAGCTACTCGTGCGCGATGCCAGGAAGATGCGGCACGCCGTGCGCGCTGCGCGCCTCGACCACGCTGGCGCGCGTGCTCAACGCCGTGGAGACGCCGGCCAGGCCCGGCAACGCGTCGGTCGGCTCGCCGCGCGCCGCGCGCAACGCGTTGCGATAGCAAAGCGCGGCCAGGTCGCGCTCGTCGCGGCCGCTGCTGCAGTCGCCGAGCGCCTCCCACAGGGCCGGCGACGGTTCGATCGCCAGGCCGCGCTCGAGATATTCGCGCGCCTTGCCCCACAATTTGCATTGTATACAAAGCCGCCCGAGCGTCAGCGCCAGGCCCGGACTGTTCGGCTGGTCGGCGATCCAGCCTTCGGCATGGCGCAGACGCGCTTCGGCCTCGGCCGGGCCGAGTTCGCCGTAGCCGACGATCAGCGCCTCCGACCACTCCCTGCGCAGAGCCGCCTCGATCTCGCTCATCGCGGCCAGCACCTGGCCGAGTTCGGCGGCGCGCCGCGCGTAGGCCGCGACGGCTTGCGGCGGTCGCCGCTGCCCGCGCGGCAGATTCGACCACAACTGGCCGAGCCGGTCGCGATCCGGCGCCGCGATCAGCGCCGCAGCCTGCGTGCGCGCTTCCAGGTCGGCGAAGCCGGCCGACGTGAGCGCCTGCGCGCGCGCCAGATTCGGCAGCGCCTCCAGCGCCGTCAGCGGCTCGCCGCACTGCAGCGCCGATTCGACCAGCAGCTGCCAGCCCGCAGGCGGCAATGTGGATTTTTCCATTTCTTGCTTCAGCAGCGCCAGGGCGGCGCCGGGCCGGCCATTTTCCCGTTCGAAGCGCGCGCGCAGCACCAGGGCGGCGGCCGGCGGCGCGTGCGCGAGCAACGCGCCGGCGCGCTCGCGGTCGCCGCGGGCCTGCGCCGCACGTGCCGCTCCGAGCAGGGCCGGCGCCTGCAGTCCGCTCTGCTGCGAGGCGCGCTCGAGTTCGCGCAGCGCGCTGGCGTAGCGGCCTTCAGCCAGCGCAACCAGCCCGCGCGAGATGCGTTCGCGTCCGCGCCGGCGCCGGCGCCGCGACCAGGCCTGCAGCGGTGTGCGCAGCAGGCGGCCGAGCAGGCTCAGCGCGCCCCAGGCCAGCAGCAGCAAAGCCAGCGCAAATACCAGCGTCGTCTCGACGCTGGTCGCGCCGTAGCGCACGAGCACATAGCCCGGATCGGCGGCAATCCGCTGCCAGCCGAACGCCGCGGCGCAGGCGATTGCCAGCAACAACAGCAGCAGCAGCCAGGCTCTCATGGGTGATTCTCCGGCGCGGTTGCCGCCGCCGGCCGCGCCTGGTGCAGCGCATGGGTCGCGCGCAGATTGCGCAGTTCGCGCAACGCGGCGCCGAGTTGCGCCGGCGCCGCCGGCGCCAGCTCGGCCTTCGCGAGTCGCTCGAGCGCGGCTTGTGCAGACTTGACGGCGTCCGCGCCGGCATCGAAATCGAGCGTCAACTCGGCCTGCGCCTCCGCGATCGCCGCCGAATACCGCAACGTGTCGCGGGTCAGCAACGCGGCTTCCGCATCGCGCAGGTCGAGCACGTAGAGCTGGCGCGCCAGCGCGGCATCGTGCCGCTGGGCTGCGGCGGCGGCGTCGGCTCCGGTGCGAACGCGCACGAGACTGCCGAACACCTGCCACCAATGCGATTCCCCGGCGGCGTTGTCCGGCGCGGCATCGCGCCGTGCCGGCGGCAGCTGCGCCGCAGCGGCGCGCAGCTCGGCCAGCGCCGCGGCGGTCGCCGTGATGTCGGCGCCGCCGAGGTTCGACAGGCCGTCGATCTCGGCGCTTATACTTTGCCGCACTGTGGAAAAAGCCGGATCTTCGATCGCGGCCAGCGTGGTGTCGGCCAGGCGATAGGCCGCGATCGCCGCGGCCGGGTCATGGAACAGGGCAAAGCGTTCGCCGCCGAGTGCCAGCAGCATCTCGGTTTCATCGAGCAACATCGCATCGTGGCCGGTCAGTCGCTTGTCGGCGAGATTGGCGATCGCATCCTCGACCAGGCGCGCGCGCTCGCCGAGTCCGAGCAGTTGCTCGCGCAGCGACTGGTTGACCTTGCCCTCATCGTCAAGGCGCGCGCGCAGCGTTTCCGTGTCGCGCCGCGCCTGTTCGGCGCCACGCGCCAGCGCGGCGATCTGGGCGTCGACCTGCTGGATATCGGTCTGCGCCAGGCGCTGTTGTTCGGCATCGAGTGTCCCGGTGCGCCAGAACAGGTAACCGACGGCGCCGAGCAACACGATCGCGATCAGCCAGGCGCCGATGTGACGTCGCGCTGGCGGCGCTGGTGCGGCGGCAACGGGTTCGAAGGTCGCCGGTTCAGTGATCGCGGCAGGGCTTTCCGGTTCGCTCATGCCGGCATGCTAGCGAAAAACCGCGCGCCATGCCCGCGCTGCGCGACGCGGTCGCTCCATCGCCGCTACAGCCGATGCAAGGCCATGACGATGCAGGCGCGATCGAGCAGGGCCGCCGGTTCGGCCGATGCGGCGACGTGCACGCGGCTGAAGCCGAGCGTGTGCGCAAGCTCGGCGATGCGCGCGCTGCTGACCACGCAGTCGTTCGCCACGAGGTGCGCGAACAGCGCCGGCGAAAGCATTGCGTGCAGGTTCGTCAGCGCATCGGCGCTGGAGAACAGGCTGATCATTGGCGTTGCCGCGATCTCGAGCGCATGCAGGTGGCGGCGATCGAGGCGTGGCCTTGCGCGCTCGTAGGCGTTGACGAGTTCAACATGCGCGCCGCGCGCGCGCAGTTCGCGTGGCAACAGGTCGCGGCCACCCGGCGCGCCGACCAGCGCCACGTGGCGATGGCGCACATGCGCGAACAGCGGCAGCTCGAGCAGGCCTTCGCTGTCGCGGCGCACGGCCGGATAAGTCACGTTGTTCACACCACGCCTGTGCAGCGCGCGCGCGCTGCCGCTGCCCACGACGCAGGCTTGCGTCGTTCGCCGCAGGCGCAGGCGCGGAAGCAGCGCGAATGCAAAGCGCACGGCCGCCGGACTCGTGAAGATCACGATGTCGGCGCTCTGCGCGGCACGCAGCTGTTTGCGCACGCGCGCGCTATCGGGTGCGGCACGCAGCGCGATGCCCGGCAGGCTGACGGCATTGCCGCCGAGCGCCTGTACGCGTCGCCGCAGCGCCGCCGCGGTGCCGCTGGGCCGCGTGACGATCACGCTCGCGCCGGCCAGCGGACCGGCAGACCGCGAAGTTTTGAGCTCACGCTTGGCCATGAGGCATCGTACAGCAGGGACGAGGGACGAGGGACGAGGGGCGAGTGCAAGAAAGAAGCGGGCGACGCCTTGCTGCCCGCCGTCGCCCTTGCGTTCCTCGTCCCTCGCCCCTCGCCCCTCGTCCCTGCTCCTCGAAAACTTGCCGCCGCGCGCAAACCTTCGCACACTGCGCGACTGATGCCGAATCTCGACCGCAACGAACTCGCCACGCAGTTCGAGCAGCAACTGCTCGCGGACATCCCGCTCGCGCGCGCGATGCAATTGCGTGTTGCCGGCTGGGACGACGAACGGCTGCGCCTGGCGGCGCCACTGGCGCCGAACATCAACGACAAGGGTTGCGCGTTCGGCGGCAGTATGGCCAGCCTGATGACGCTGGCCGGATGGGGCCTGATCGTGCTGCGCCTGCGCGCGCTCGGCCGGAGTTGCGACATCTACGTGCAGGACAGCATGGTGCGTTACATGGCACCGGTATGGTCGGACTTCGTCGCCGAGGCGCAACTGGCCGAGGGTGAGTCGTGGGATGCGTTCCTGGCGACGCTCGAACAGCGCGGTCGCGCGCGCCTGAGTGTTTTCTGCCGGATTGCGCTCGACGACGGCGGTGCGGCCGCCACGCTCGAGGCGCGCTTCGTCGCGATCGTGCCCGCGACGACACCCTGACCGCCGCGCCGATTTGCTGCACAATCACGCTTGTCCGGACACCGTCGTCCGGTTGCGGAGCCTCTCATGTCAGTTCGTTCAGCTTTGCTTGTCTTCGCTCTGTTCGCGCTGACCGGGTGCCCGGTCAAGGACAACGCGCTGCTGCTCGAAGACACGCTGTCCGGCTACGGCGCCGCGATCCGCTGGGGCCGCATGGAAGATGCGCTCGGGTTCGTCGACCCGGAAACGCTGAACAAGCACCCGGTGACTGCGCTGGATCTGGCACGCTATCAACAGGTGCAGGTCAGCGCGTATTCCGATTCGCCGCCGGTGCACATCAACGACAACGAAGTGAGCCAGATCGTCGAGATCGGGCTGGTCAACATCAATACGCAGGCGGCGCGCTCGATCGTCGACAAGCAACGGTGGCGCTACGACGCCAAGGCGAATCGCTGGTGGCTCGTGTCGGGCTTGCCCGACATTACGGCGCATTGATCGCCATTATCATCGGGCGAAGACGGCAAATGACCGGCGCAGGCAAAGCAATTACACGAAGAACACGAAAATAGCCACGAAGAACACGAAGGAGAGGCGATCTTTTCAACCGGCTTGCAGCGCTGTTTCGTGGCTTTTCCTTCGCGTTCTTCGTGTCCTTCGTGGTTCAGTCTTTTGATGCGTGCGTACCGCAGGCTTTGCACACCGGCGGCCGCTCGCGGATAATCAACGCGTTGTTTCCCGCCCGCCGCTTGAATCCCATGTCTGAAATCCTGCACCGGCTGCCCGAGTTCATCGGCAATCACACCCTGTTGGCGATGTTGTTCCTGTCGGTGCTCGTCGCCTGGCTCGGCAGCGAAGCTTCGCGCCTGTTCCGCGGCTATCGCGAGGTCACGCCAGCGGCATTGACCCAGTTGATCAATCGCGACAGCCCGCTGGTTGTCGACCTGTCGAGCACGCAGGATTTCGAGAAGGGACATATTCCCGGCGCGCGGCACGTGCCGCTGAGCCAGTTCGATCCGGAGAACAAGGACCTGGCCAAGGTCCGCGAGCTGCCGGTCGCGGTCTACTGCAAGACCGGCACGACCTCCGCGCAGGCTGCGGCGCGCCTGGTCAAGGCCGGATTCAAGCGCGTGTTCTGGCTCGGCGGAGGCCTGGCCTCTTGGCAGCAGGCGGACCTGCCGCTCGTTCGCGGCAGGTAGCGCGTCACACTTTGCGCAGCAGGGCCGTCCTGACGCCAGCGCGAGGCGTGCAGCGCATGGCGCATCGTGGGATAATCCGCGATCTTTTCCCCTGATCCCGTCCGGGACGATCCCTTCCGGGTCGATGCAATTCGATCCGTCCAAATTCGGAGCAGTATTTCCATGACCGAGAACGCCCCCATCAATCCGACCGCCAATGGCGCCGGCGACGTCGCCGCGCAGTTGTCGCTGCAAAAGGTATACATCAAGGACGCCTCGTTCGAGGTCCCCGGCGCGCCGCAGATCTTCCAGGAGCAGGGCCAGCCGCAGGTGCAGCTGAACCTGTCGCAGCAGGTCGGCACGCTCGCCGAAAACATCTACGAAGTCGTCCTGACCGTCACGGTCACGTGCAAGATTGCCGAGAAGACCGCGTACCTGGCCGAAGTGCAGCAGGCCGGCGTATTCGGCATGCAGGGATTCGATGCGCAGAACCGCGATACGGTGCTGGCGACCTATTGCCCGAACGTGCTGTTCCCGTACGCACGCCAGATCGTCTCGGACCTGATCCAGAATGGCGGTTTCCCGCCATTCCTGCTGCAGCCGATCAATTTCGAAGCGCTCTACTCCGAGCAGATGCGCCGCCGCGCCGAAGGCGAGCAGCAGCTCAATGCCTGATCGGAGCGTGAGGTCGGCGGCTGACGCCGCTCGTGAGGAGTGAGGCCGGCCGCTGCGCGGCCTCGCAAGGTCGCTCGCCGTCGGCTCGCTCGTGAGCAGGCGCGCCACGTCGCCTGCGGTGCCTTCCTAACGAGGCGGCGCGAGCCGCCGACCTAACTTCCTCACGAGGCGGCGGACGCCGCCGACCTGACGGACGTAACGCTTTACAGCCAGCCCGCCCCTCCGTACGCTCGCCCGCATCGAGGGGCAACGCATGACGAACACTTCGACGACGAAAGTCGCTGTGCTGGGCGCGGGTTCCTGGGGCACGGCGCTCGCGGCCGTGCTCGCGCGCAATGGGGTGCCGACTACGTTATGGGGCCGGGATGCCGATGCCGTGGCGCAGATCGCCGCGACACGTCGCAACGCGCGCTACCTGCCCGAACTGGAACTGCCAGCGCAGCTGGCGATCTCGGCCGATCTGCCAGCCAGCGTGCGCGACAAGGCGGTCGTGCTGGTCGTCACACCAAGTCACGCATTCGACGCGCTGCTCGAGCAGATCGTCCCGTATTTTCCCGATCATGCCGGCCTGGCCTGGGCGACCAAGGGATTCGATCCGCCCTCCGGACGCTTCCTGCACGAACTGGCTGCCGAGCGCCTGCCGCGCGCGCCAGCGGCGATCGTCACGGGACCGTCGTTCGCGCGCGAAGTCGCCCAGGGTTTGCCGACCGCGGTCACCGTGCATTCTGCCGTGCCGGCGTTCGCGCACCGCGTCGCGGAGTTGCTGCACAGCACGCATTTTCGCGCCTACACCGGCAACGACATGATCGGCGCCGAACTTGGCGGCGCGATGAAAAACGTGCTCGCCGTCGCGACCGGCGTCGCCGATGGCATGAAGCTCGGACTCAACGCGCGCGCCGGCATGATCACGCGCGGACTCAACGAAATGCTGCGCCTCGGCGCCGCCATCGGCGCGCGCCCGGAAACGCTCATGGGCCTGGCCGGACTCGGCGACCTGGTGCTCACCTGCACCGGCGACTTGTCGCGCAACCGCCGACTTGGTCTGGCGCTCGGCCGCGGTGTGCCGCTGCGCGAAGCAGTCGCGGAAATCGGCCAGGTCGTCGAAAGCGTCGAAACCGTCGACACGATCATGCGCCTGGCGCAACGCCACGGCCTCGATCTGCCGATCGCCCATGGTGTCCAGAGCGTGCTGCACGAACAGGTGACGCCGGCCGAGGCTCTGCGCCAGCTGCTGGCGCGCGAACGCAAGCCGGAATATCCGAGCTAGGGCACGGCCGGGCCAACGCGAACATTGCTGGGTGCGGTAACAAACATACGTTGCGTTCCAGTCCTGTTAGAGTCGACCAGGTCACAGAGCCGCGAGCCGCATCTGGCCGCAGGCTGAACGATTTTCAAAAACGGCGCGTGCGGGTGAAGCGCGCGGTTTTTCATTCATCTTGCATACCGACTCACTTCGTAATAGTCGCGCCCAGTGACTCGCAGCTATGGGCGCGGGCGCATACATAAAGACCAACGATGACAAGGCAGGGGCTCGGCATGGCGGGCTGGAACACCACAGGGACCCTGATGTATGCGCTGCTGGGCACCGTTGCCGTGGCGACGCAGGTCTACGCCGATGCGCCGGGCCAGGGATCGACGCTGGACCGCGCGTTGCGCGCCCTCGCTGCGCCGCAGACAAGTTCGCCGGCGCAGACGGCACTGTACGATCCGATCTTCAAGAACAGTTTCGAAGATCCGTGCAGCGAGGATGCCGACAGCGACGGCCTGCCCGATTGCGTCGAGACCAATACCGGCATCTTCGTCAGCGCCGCGGATACCGGCACCGATCCGCACAACCCCGACACCGACGGCGACGGACTGCTCGACGGCGAAGAGGTCAACGGCACCGCCGGCGGGCTCGACCTGCCCGGCATGGGCACCAATCCGCTGCACAAGGACATCCTGGTCGAGTACGACTGGTTCGACGATGCGAACGGTTGCGTGCAGCATTCGCATCGTCCGACGCCGGAAATCATCCAGGGTGTGCACGATTTCTATGCCGGGGCGCCGATATCCAATCCCGACGGCGTGAACGGCATCAACATCATCCAGGATTATGGCCAGGGCGGCGTCTTCACCGGCGGCAACCTGATTACCGACCCGGCCAATCCGGACAGCGTCGTTGACGGACCGGTCGGCTATCCGCAATACAACAGCTACGAGCAGGCGAACTTCGCGGCGAACCGGCACAACTATTTCCACTATGTGCTCATGGCGCACCAGTACGACAACCAGCAGGGCAGCACGAGTTCGTCGGGGTCGGCGACCACGCCGGGCGACCAGGTCATGGTCACGCTGGCCTGCTGGGCAGCCGACACGAGCGGCACCGGTGCCCTGTACATCCGCAATTCGATCGTGCACGAGCTCGGCCACAATCTCGGCCTGAAGCATGGCGGCGACGAAGCCTGCAACTACAAGCCGAACTACAGTTCGGTGATGAACTATCGCTACGAATTCGTCGGCGTCGACAGCGGCTGCCAGGGCACCGGTGACGGCGCTAGCACGCTGGACTATTCCGACGGCGACCGCCGGACTCTCGACGAAAACAATCTCGATGAGACCGTCGGCATGTGCACCAGCGCGGTCGTGCCGGTCGACTGGAACGGCGATCTTCAATACACGTCCGGCGTGACGGCCGACATCAACAGCTACGGGCTCGAGTCAAGCGAGTGCGGCGGCACGAATACAATCCTGCACGACTGGAACGACTGGGCGAATCTGCAGCTTGCCGCGGTCGTGTCGTCCTACGCGAGTGGCGGTGCGTCAACCAGGGCGAGCACGCTCGCGCTGCCTGTCGTTCCCTCGTGTGCGCCGATTCCGGGCTATCCGAGGTGACCAAGATGGCCAGACTCAACGCAATCCTGATCGGGCTTGCCGCCGCCATGGCCTGCGCGCTTTGCGCCGTGCCGCTGCGGGCCGCGACGCATCCGGTCGTTGTGCAGTTCAGCCCTGCGCTGCCGGTGGCGGGTCAAACGGTGACGGCGCAACTGAGCAACGGTCTGAGCAATGCCTGCTGGCCGCCAGCCACCTCGATCACGCGCGACTCTGCGGTCATAACGATCCGCCTGGACTATGACGACGCCTGCCCGTCGCAATATCTCCTGCCATCCCGCGACTACACCCTCGGCGCATTTCCGGCCGACAACTACAACCTCGTCGTCCTCAGTTGCAGCAACAACCCGCCGCCGTTTCCGAGCGAATGCAAGGTCATCCTGCGGGCGCCGTTCAGCGTGCTCACGGCGCGCACAATCGACCCTGCGCCGACCCTGTCGCCCTGGGTGATGCTCGCCCTGTTCGCTGCGCTGATCGCGGCGACGGCGGCCCACGTCCGTTCGGTCAGGTACCGCCGGCGAAACTGAGCTGGCGCCAGGCCTCGTAAACGACGACAGCAACCGCGTTCGACAGGTTGAGACTGCGATTGCCCGGACGCATCGGCAAGCGCAGGCGCTGCGCCGGCGGCAGCGCATCGAGCAATGCCTGCGGCAGCCCGCGCGTCTCCGGACCGAACACCAGCGCGTCGTCCGCGCCGTACTGCACGCTTGTATACAATGTCGCCGAACGCGTGGACAGCGCGAACAGCCGCGCCGGCCGGGCCGCCGCGGCGAACGCGTCGAGGTCGTCATGCACGGCGATCTGCGCGAACTCGGCGTAATCGAGCCCGGCGCGGCGCAGCTTGGCGTGATCCAGATCGAAGCCGAGCGGCCGGATCAGGTGCAGGCGCGCGCCGCTGTTCGCGCACAGGCGGATGATGTTGCCGGTGTTCGGCGGAATCTCGGGCTGGTACAGGACGACATGCAGCATGCGCGGATTATTCCGCGCACCGCGGCGGCGGCACAACTAGGCGACGTTCGCTGCCGGACAGGCGGAAGTCGGCGACTTGCGCACCGGCACGCGCAACACGTGCATGACCTCGCGCACCGGCGCGCAAGACCAGCCGCAAGGCATCGTCACGCGCAACGATTGCGTCAAGTCGATGCGCAATGACGCCTCGCAGGAGCCGGTCCGCAGCGCGGCGTGGATCGCGGCGGCCGCGCGCTCCTCGCCGGCGCCGGCGCGGCTCAACACGAAGCCGCCGAGCAGCACCCAGGTTGTCAGCGCGACGAGTCCGCGCCTGAGCTGCATTTGCAGGTTCATGATCCACTCCTTTCGTATACTTTTGCCAAGGTGGACAAGGCAAGCGCCGTGCCAGCGTATCGCCGCGGCGTCGGCGACTGCCACGAAATAGATGCGCGGCCGGCGATTTGGGTTGCGTGCTTCGAAAGCGATCGTGACTTCCGGCACGGTCCCGGCGCGCGGCCGCGGCTGGCCCCTTGGCGATCTTCGCAATCAACGACGATTGCCGGGAAGCGCGTAAAACTGCGGGCGTGCGTGGCGCTTCGTCGTCCTCGCCTTCAGACGATTGCGGAAAGCTGGCGTGAGAAGTGCGGCTCGCGCAAGGCTGCTTCGCCAGCCTGTCGATCATGGACATGCTCAAGCAAGCGGCCAGCGGCGCGACCGGGAAGGCCGCCCTGTTGATCCCCGCGATCGGGGACGATTGCCGAATCAGTGTCCGTTCGCGGACACCAGTTTGTCCGCCGCCGTACAGTTCGCAGCCAGCGGCGTGGTCAGCGCGTCCTGGATCTGGGCCGGGGCGATGTCGTGGGCGACGGCAATTTTCGGATACTCGTAGTGGACCCGGTAGTTCTTGCCGGTCTTCACGTCGCGGACGTTCGACAGGCCCTCGTAGTGAACCAGGCGCCGCGTCGCCAGGTCGTAGCTGACGTCGATATGCGGCAGCAGGAAAGACAACCACGAACTCGATTCCAGGCGAAACGTGACCGAACCTGGCGGCGCTGTCGGCGAGTCGATCTTGCCGACCTTGAAGGCGAAGAACTTGCGCCGGCTCGGCACCAGGTAGTCGAACGCCAGGTTGTCGCCGCGAACGAGCGCGTCCCAGTGCAGCCGCGCGAACGATTCGAACCCGGTATCGATCACGCCGTCGGCCGGCAGGCGCAGCGGATCAGCCTGTTCGGCCTGGGCCGCCGTGCGCTGGACATACACTTCGCGCTGGTCGCCGTTGCGGCGCACCCCCTCGCGGTAGCCGACGCGCGCGTCGACGAGATCGAAATCGGGCGCCTGCGCGTTGCCGTCGTCGCGCGAACGCTTGCGCGCGAAGGCACGGCCGTCCGGGCACTGATACAGCACGACGCGTTCGCCGCCGTTGTCGCCCGCGAAAAGATAATGCGTCTCGCGATACAACAACTGGTTGCTGTCCATGGCATAGGCGCTGCCCGAGAATGATTCGGTCAATTGCTCGGCCACCCCCGGCAGCGCGAACGCTGCCAGCGCAGCGGCCACGCAAAAGCGGTGAAGGAATCGTTTCATCGGCCTGTTACCAGCGATTGGAGGGTCGACACGTCAATTGCGCGTGCCTGCCCGATATACTCGCATGCTCGAATGAATGCCACCTGATAGGTTGCCGGA
>Ga0163162_10003918_pt1 | contig 14292 bp, 12 predicted proteins | sample S55metaG_FD_115310 | JGI IMG/M metagenome (GOLD analysis project Ga0163162, IMG submission 115310) | Switchgrass rhizosphere microbial communities from Kellogg Biological Station, Michigan, USA - S5-5 metaG | ecosystem: Host-associated > Plants > Roots > Rhizosphere > Soil | place: USA...
GAAGATCGTCGTTATCGGCGGCACCGGCCTGATCGGCTCGAAGGCCCTCCCGATTCTGCGGCAGGCCGGCCACGAGGTCGTCGCCGCCTCGCCCAAGAGCGGGGTCAACACCATCACCGGCGAGGGACTCAAGGAGGCGCTCACCGGCGCGCAGGTGGTGGTCGATCTCGCCAATTCGCCCTCATTCGAAGACAAGGCGGTGCTGGAATTCTTCGAGACCTCGGGCCGCAACCTGCACGCGGCGGAGGCCGCAACGGGCGTCGGGCACCACGTCGCGCTGTCCATCGTTGGAATCGACCGGACACCCGAAAACGGCTATTTCCGCGCCAAGGTCGCCCAGGAGAAACTGATCGAGGCCTCCGGCATCCCGTACACCATCATCCGCTCGACCCAGTTCCTGGAATTCCTCGGCGGCATCGCCGCTTCGAGTGCGGATGGAAACACGCTCAGGGTTTCGCCCGGCCTGTTCCAGCCCATCGCCGCGGATGACGTCGCCGCCATCGTTGCCGATGTGGCGCTCGCGGCGCCGGCAAACGGCATCGTCGAGATCGCGGGCCCGGAACGGGCGCCGTTCAACGAAATCATCGCCCGCTATCTGAAGGCGATCGGCGACCCGCGCGAGGTCGTGAGAGATCCTCAGGCCCGATACTTCGGCGGCCTGGTCGAGGAGCATTCGCTCGTGCCCCTGGGCGAGGCGCGCCACGGCCGCATCGGTATCGACGAATGGCTGCGGCGCTCAAAGGCAGGGGCCTGATCCCGCACGAGGCAGCCGGAGGAATGACGCTTCGTCAGATCGCGCCGGCGAGCCACAGCGCGACGTTGACCGCGTAGCGGCGGGTGTCGCGCAGCGCTTGCGGCTCGGTCTGCATCCCGTTACCGGGAAGTTCGGTCACGAAGCTCGGACAGCCAAGTCGCGTGTCCCAGTTGTAGTCGGCCAAATGGTGAAAGGTGCTCTGGGCGACTGCGGGGCCGCCCCGGACCGAGGGCTCGAAAGCGACCGCGAGATTGAAACGCTTTTCCGTCACCTTGCTTTTGCCTCGTGCGATCACGCGGGCTGGTTCATCGGCGGGTGCGTCGACGGCGCCCTCGTGCGGATGCGCCGGCAGGAACCGGATCGCGCCGGTGGGAGAGTCGGGGTCCGCCAGCACCGGATGGATGGGCGCGACGATCGTGACTTCCTGAAAGTCTCCGTTCGCGCCCGAGTGAAAATTGGGCCAGGAAATCTGCGGGGTGTACGGGTCGTCGGTCACACGCCGGGACTGGTCGGGGTCCAGGTTGCGGGTGTGAAAGTGGTGTGCCTTTCCCACGCCGCCCAGGCTGCACAGCGAGCAGCCCAGATCCATGTGATCCCTGGTCACGAAGAGGCCGCGACCCGCCAGTCGGAATCGCGTGATTCCCGCGCAGTCCTCGGGTGTCAGGCCGTCTCCTTCGTCAACCGCGAACAGCCACAACTGGTCGAACCCGCTTTCATCGAGACGGGAAAGAATCGAGTCTGGCTGCCCGAGCGGGTCGCGGTCCCGCGCAACGACGTTGAACGTCGCGCGTCCGTCTGGATCTCGATGTGCCCGCAGGAGTTCTGTCAGGCGGCTGAACCGCGCAATCGACCAGTCGTCGGCGACAGGCGGGATGGTCGTTTGAAGCAGGATCTGGATGGGGCGCACGATGGTCGGTAGTCTGGTTGCGTTTAATCAGTGGCGGACGAGCAAGAGTCGCCCGGTGGACGTTTCCAAGGTAGCCAAAGGCGCATGAAATTGTCAAATCGGGCGCATGGTATGGGCCGTGTTTGCCGGACCCATGCGCTGTCGTTCCCCGGACGACGTTTCTGAAAGGCATACCGGTCACATGCGTCATTCATGCGTGCTTGCCGGCCTTTCGCGCTTTCCCTGAATCGGTCGACATGGATGAAGTCCGTGTACCACGCTGACATTGAGGAGGCACGATTTCATGGATTGCAGCTCCTCAACCGGGTCCCATCGTTTTTCCTGTCTTCGTCCGCGGCAAGGCCGACTTCCTGGGGGCATCTGCATGTCGTTTCGGCATTCGCATATTTGTCATATGAAATGGGTATGTTCTGTCTCGAATAGAAAAGAGGGCGTCCAAACGAGCTGTTTGGTCGCTCTCCCAATACGAAAAAAGCAACGCGGCTCATGCGCAAACGTTTGCGCGTCACCCGTCCCAGCATTTTCTGTCCTTCGATAAGGTCCAACGGCCCCTGACGCTATGCATGCCCTCGTTACAACAGTTATCTGCGACCGGATTGCTCTCTATCCGCCTTACTTCGCCTTCGTTGACCTTCAGCATCAGGACGCGCGCTCCGTTCGCGGGTCGTTTCGCGCGGAGCATCAGACGGGGCACGAAGTGGGCCCGGTCAGTGCGGCAGAGCTCATCCGCCATCTCGCGACCCTGGGGTCCTGTGCTGCAGTGATCGAGGATGCGACGACAGCCACCTACTATTTGGGCACCAAAGGGCGCCTGAAGGTCGTGCGCAATGCGTTGCCCGATGATGCAGATGGAGACTTCCACGCTGTCTCGGAAGTTCTGTTCCAGGACCGCAAATCACTCGTGGCGCATTCGACGGTCATGCGAGGCCAGTATCTTGCGCATTTCCACTGCGAATATCAGGCGTTGCCCTCGCCAGTTTTCGCACGCACGTTCCGGCACTACCGTACCGCACCGGTCGCAACGCCAGGCGAATCCCCCTACCGGGAGCCGATCGATCTCGACTTCGACATGCCTCAGGAGGGAACCCTGGTCGCGCGCAGCCAGCCGCTGCCGTACAGCCGGTTCGCCGGTCACTTCCTGGAATATCCGGCATGGCCCGCGTCGCTCTATTGTGAGACCGTCTCCCGCGTGGCCGCGCGCTTACTGGACCACATGCTGGAGCGGAAAGTACAGTTCACGGTGGCGCGCATGGACATCGATGCGCTGCGGTTAATCTCGGCTGCGGAGCGAGTGTCGTTTCACGTGACCTGTACGTCCGCCTCGAAGCTCCTCTCCCGGTACGTGTTCCGCGCTGAGGCACGGCACGAAGAACTGGTGGCTGCGGTGATCGAATTCGAGGTCTATATCTGATGGCCCGCATCGAACTGCCTGAGGTCTCGGCCCTGAATAGCGCCGAGCGGACCCAATACGACCGCTTTCCGTCCAACCTCACCCGCGCCCTGCTTGGCACGAGTGGCTGCGCGCGCGGCTATCTCGAGCTGGGTTTCGCACTGCGGGCTACCCGTCTCGAGCCCAGGCATTACGAACTCGTGATCCTTCGCGTCGCTGCATTGAGCAGCAGCGCCTACGAGCGCATGCAACATCTGCCGCCCGCGCGTCAGGCTGGCTGGTCCGACGCGGACATCCGGGCGATCGAGGGAGACGCTGGCGGTGCATTGGACGATGCGGCGCGTGCGCTGCTTGCGTTCGTCGACGAGTGCGTCCGTGATGTTCGCGTGTCGACACGAACCTTCGATCGGTCTCGAACCTACTTTCCCGAAGGCGCGCTGGCTGACGCTGCGCTCCTTACCGGCTTCTACATGATGACCGCGCGGTTCCTGGAGACGCTCGGCGTCCCGCTAGACGACGCTCCGTGCGATGTGCTCATGACACGGTAGGTGGCGTCGTACGTAGTCAGCAACACGTCGATACCGACCGGGCCTTTCCGGCCGGAGCGCGTCATCGACGCGATCTGAAGTCTATTTCGGAGTTCATGGATGAACCAGCTTCACGGTAAGGTCGCCCTGGTCACGGGCGGCAACGCCGGCATCGGCAAGGAGACGGCGCACCTCTTCGCGCGCGAAGGGGCGAAGGTCGTGGTAGCGGCCCGGCGCGAGGCGGAAGGGGAACAGGTGGTCTCAGACATTCGTTCGGCGGGCGGTGAGGCCATCTTCGTGCGGACCGACGTGACGAGGGCAGAAGACTGCGCAAACGCCGTCGAGCTGGCGGTACAGACGTTCCGCAAAATCGATGTTGCCTTCAATAACGCAGGCGTTCTGGCGTTCGGCAAGACCGTGGCGGAAGTTGACGAAGCCGAATGGGACCATGTTCTGGACGTCAATCTCAAGGGCGTCTTCTTGTCGATGAAATATGTGATCCCTGCAATGCTGAAGGCCGGAGGTGGTTCGATCATCAACATGTCTTCCGTGGGCGGGCTCGTGGGGTCGCCGCTAGGCATTGCCGCCTACCATGCGTCCAAGCACGGCGTGCTGGGTTTGACAAAGGCAGCAGCGCTTGAGTATGCGCCGCAAAAGATCAGGGTAAATGCGGTATGCCCCGGCGCATCCACCTCTGAAATGACCGATACATGGTTTGCAGGTTCGTCACTGCGGGAAGCATTCATCGAACGGCACCCGCTGGGCCGATTGGGTGAGCCGGGCGATTCGGCCCGGGCTACGCTGTTTCTCGCGAGCGACGCGTCGTCGTTCATCACCGGCGCCGCGCTACCGGTCGACGGGGGCTACAGCGTCGGCTAGTACCGCGAGCGTCTCTTATAGCGACTGAGGCGTAAAGGCAGCCGGAAAGAATATCGCTCAGAAAGGCTCGAAGCGATTCCGGTCGACTAAACGCACCGCGAATTATTTTCGATCGACTGAAGCGCGCAGCAGATGCCGCTTGAGCGTGAAGCAGTGCCGGATAGGTCTGAAGGTTGGGTCGCCGAGATTAATGAAGCCAATATCTGGTAATCAGGATAAGAACATGGGGGCCGAGTATTCTCTTTGGGACCGAAGGAGAGCACACGATTGGGGTAACGACGCTGCATGACTCAATTCACTTGCTATATACAAGCTTTGCGTCATGTCCGTCATTACTACAGACAGGCGAACAGATACTGCTGTCGTCTTTCGAAGGCGAGGCGAAACGCAATCGCTCCAGCGCATTCCAGTGAATCAATAAAACACGCGATCGAACCACGAGTTCGCATTCGGTGCCTTTCACCTGAAGGCAACTCGACTATTCTGTCTCGCCGAAGTCGGCGTGGGCCTTCTGCCGATACGAACCGGGGTTCTATCGTTTCGAATTGGAAAGCGAAATTTCTATTGGACTAAAAGGGCTGACCATGAACATCAACGATGTAAAAAAACGTGCGCATTCCATTCCGCTAACGAGCCCGACCTATTCAAAGGGCCCGTATCGGTTCGTCGACCGCGAGTTTCTGATAGTCACCTATCGAACCGACCCGGAGAAATTGCGTGAACTCGTGCCCGAGCCGCTCGAGGTCGATATGGAAAATCCGCTCGTCAAATACGAATTTATCCGGATGCCCGATTCGGCAGGTTTCGGCGATTACACGGAATCCGGTCAAGTGATTCCCGTCACGTTTCGGGGGCGCCGCGGTGCTTACGTTCACGCGATGTATCTCGACGATCATGCTCCAACCGCAGGCGGCCGCGAGATCTGGGGCTTTCCGAAGAAGATGGGTCATCCTTCGTTGACGGTGGATAGCGACACGATTGTCGGCGAACTCCGCTACGGCAAAATGCTGGTCGCGACGGCGACAATGGGTTACAAGTTCGAACCGTTCGATGCCTCGGCCGCGAAAGCAACGCTCGAAGCGCCGGGTTTTCTGCTGAAGATCATTCCGCATGTCGATGGCAGCCTGCGCATTCTCGAACTCGTCGAATACCACTGCGAGGACGTGCAGATCAAAGGCGCATGGAGCGGCCCGGTCGGCCTCGAGTTGTTCTCGCATGCGCTCGCGCCGGTCAAGGATCTGCCGGTGCTCGATATCGTATCGGGCACTCACATCATCGCGGATCTCACGTTGGGTTTCGGCCGCGTCGTACACGATTATCTTGCAGATTCGACGCCGCAGGCGGCGGTGCACGTTGCGCGCGAAGGCGTGGAAGAAGCGTCGGTCCTGGCGTAATCAGGTTTCGTGTGTTGCCGGGAACTGTGCCATGTCGCAAGCCTGAAGAGAACCGGTCGCTGTATTTCCCGTCGCACGAACATTGGCGCGTTCGTAGCGTAGGCAAAGCCGCCAATGGCCATACGGGATCGTAACGGGGAGGCAAACGCCTGAGGTAGGCCGGGTGTTCGCCACGAATGCGGATCAGTTGAATGCCGTGAGGTCTTTCGGCTTGATGCCATGTTGCTCGCAGTAGGCAAGATAGCGCTGCAGCCCGGACTTCCAGTTTTCCAGCGCGACGATGTTGTCGTTCCCGTCGAGGAAAAGGAGATCGCCGGTCACCTGAACCAGTGTGACCACATATCCGTCCCCGCTACCCGTGCTGACGACTTCAGGCGTGTGGGCGGACGCGGCGGTCTCATACACGACACTGCCGGGGCCGGCAATCCAGTCGTGCTCCTTGTATTTCCACTTGCCTTCGATCGTGTAGACCATGACCGTACCGGTGTGGTGGTGCCTGGGCAGTTGCATGTCGATCGGTGACTTCATCAGCACGATCCATTCACCCCGGATCGGGTCGAGCTTGAAGTACTTCAGCAGGACGTTTTCTGCATAGGGCGTGAACGGTACCCACGGCAGCGATTCTCCATCGACGAGTGAGGTGTCGACCTGTTCGTAAAGCATATCTGTGTCCAATGGTGTGGTGGCGGTCGCAAACGGGTGGCTGGCCGCCCGTCAGAGACAGGCGGGCGACCCTGGCTTTGTCGGAGCGAACCGTTCGTTCAGGCCAGCGGCGTGCCCGCGAGGGTGGCGCGCAGCATCTTTCTTGGCGCATTGCCGTAGTCCGCCACTGCGTAGTGCTGGACCTGCAGGTTGTCCCACATGGCAACCGTGTTGGTTCTCCACTTCAGGCGTACCTGGTATTCCGGAATCGCGGCCTGAGAGGTCAGATAGTTCATCAGATGATGAGCTTCCGGCATGAAGTCCTGACCGTATCGGATGTCCTCGAAGTTGAAGAAATTCGAGAAATGGGTCGTAAACGCCGAGTTGACGAACAGGACCTTTTCGCCCGTCTCAGGATGGGTAAGCACGACCGGATGCTCAGCGGCGGGGTTCTTCGCGGCCATCGCGTGACGTTCTTCGATCGGCATCTGGGCGCCAAACGAATGCTCGGCACTGTGCTTGGCGTACAGGCCGTCGATCCGTTGCTTGATGGTGCCGGGCAGCTTTTCATAGGCCATCACCATGTTGGACCACATGGTGTCTCCGCCGGATTCCGGACCCTGTTCGCAACGCAACACCGCTCCGCGGGGCGGCGCCTTCTTGAACGTGACATCGGCATGCCAGAGGTTTTCGCGGCTGGCCTTTTCGAGGAAGCTCTTGGGCTTGCTCGGGTCGAGATTGCGGTACAGCGTCAGCAGCTTGTCCGCCTCCGGATGGCTCGGGGCAAGGGGATGGACTTCCAGTTCGGCGAATTGCGCGGCGAAGTTCTGTTGCTCCATCGGCGTAATGTTCTGATCGCGGAAGAACAGGACTTTATGCTTCAGCCACAGGGCCCTTATCTCGGCGATGGCGCCAGGGTCCAGCGCGGCATCAGCAAGGTTGATGTTGCTGAGTTCGGCGCCGATGGAGGGCGTGCAAATCTCCACCTTGATCGAATGCTGGCGCACCGATGGCCGGACAATGGCCGGTGCCATGGGCGCGGCTTGTGAAGTGGTGTCTTGGGTGAGGGCGGTTGCTGTCATTGATGTCTCCAGTCTGTGCCTGTGCGGTGGCGGGCAATATGTGCGTCCGGTGGATGTAGCGGGCCCCGTCAACGGAGCAGCGGCACCGTTCGGTCGGACAACGGAACTGATAGTACGTACAACAGCCGCGATGCCATTCGCTTGACGGGACAATTCATTCGCATATTGGGACACAGGGCCACGAGCCTCGCCGGAAAGCGGATGGCGGTAACGCACCCACGCAGTCCGGACAGCGATGCCGGTCATCGTCAGGATGGGGCGGGGATCTGTAACGTCAGGAGCGTGTAGAAGGGTGCGGCTGGGCAGGCAATGTGGCTGGCCCGGATGACGGAGGGGCGCGTGAGTCGACCCCGAACCGACCTTCCTACTTATGCGAGATGGGCCGGGCTGCCGCCCGGCTCTCCCCGGTATTGGGCGCCCCAATCCGAGGGTGTCTTGCCAAACTGGCCGCGGAACCAGCGCGAGAAGTCGCCGGCAGAGGAAAAGCCGAGGAGTTCGGCGACTTCATACAACCTGCGTTTGCTGTTGGCCAGATACTCCTCAGCGAGTTCAGCACGCACGGCATTGATGATCGTCGTGACACTCTCGCCGTCCGCCGCGAGGTGCCGGTTAAGGGTGCGTCGATGCATGCCAAGATGCTGGGCGACCTGATCGACCGAACAAAGTCCGCTCGGCAGCAGCATCCTGACGATCTGGCGCGCCCGCTGCGCCGGCTCGTCGCGGACGTTGGCCAGTTGCATCTCCAGCCATCGCTTCACTTCGCGATTCAGCGTCGGGTCCGCAGCAGGGATGGGCATGTCCAGGTCGCGGCCGCGGCAAACGATGGCATTGCATTCCTGTGAAAACTCGATAGCCGTGCCCAGCACGCGGTGGTGCACTTCAAGACTGGCGGGCCGCTCGTGGGCGAAACAGATCTTTGCCGGCCGGAAGGTATTGCCACTGAGCGCCCTGAACATCCGGAATCCGATGCCGGCTGACTGTTCGATCGTCTGGCGCCACACGCCGGGGGGGTGCATATTCGCGCCCATATGCAGCAGCACGACGTCGCCGGCGTCGTCCAGCCGCAATTGCACGCCAGCGTTGTGCAGTCGCATGTAGCGGACGCACGATTGCATTGCCGCGCGCAACGTTGGTTCTTCCCGGAGCACCAGCGCCAGCATGCCCAGATTGGCCAGGCTTCTCGTTTCCGCAAGCAACAATCCGAAGGCCTCCTGTCCGGACAGACGTGCCGACTCTTCCAGCAGCCATCCCACCGAATCGGCACTGATCATCAGGTTCGGATCGTCGAGGACCGTGGCCGGCAGCCTGGCCAACCGCAGCATACGAAGCGGATCGAGCCCCACTGAACGGGCAACGTGTTCATAGTCGGTAAGGCTGGCACTTCGCGTCAGGGTATGCACCGGCCGTCACCTGTCCCAATTTCACAAGATTATGTCCTGACAAGCTTAGTACGAAACCGCTCGTCGGGATACTTTGGAGGCCAGGAACTTCAAACGATGGAGGTAGACGATGGACACGAGTGTAGCAACGCGTATCGGCCAGCCGCGTGCCGCATTGGGGCAAGTGGATGCCGACGACGCCGACGCGTTCAACCACTGCTTTGCCGAAGTCAACGGCATTCGCATGCATTACATCGATGAGGGGCACGGCCCGCTCGTCATCCTGCTGCACGGATTTCCGTACCTGTGGTACATGTGGCGGCGCCAGATCGTAGCTTTGGCCAAGGCCGGCTTTAGGGTCGTCGTCCCCGATCAACGGGGATTCGGGCAAACAGATCGGCCGGATTCCATCGAAGCCTACGACGTGAGCCAGTCAGTCGGCGATATGGTCGGCTTGTTGAAGGCTCTGGGTGAAACGAACGCGGTGATCGTCGGACACGACCTGGGCGCATGGGTGGCTCAAGCGGCGGCCATGCTGAGGCCGGATCTGTTCCGTGGGCTCGTGATGCTCAATACCCCGGTGCCACCGCGCGGGAAGGTCAAACCAACCGTCGGCCTGCGGGAAATGGCGAAAGGCAGGGTGTACCACCACCTATATTTCCAGCAGATCGGCAAGCCGGATCGCGAGTTGGCCAGCGATCCGCGCAAGACATTGCGCAGCGTCTTCTACTCGGTCTCCGGCAGCGCCGTCGGAGCCGAACGGTGGCGCCTGTTCGTCGAACCCGGTGAGCCCATTCTTAACGCCTTTACTGAACCGAAGGAGTTCCCGTCATGGTTGAGCGCACGGGCGATCGACTTTTACGTCGCGGAATACACGCGCACAGGATTTACCGGTGCCCTGAACCACTACCGCTGTCGCGACCGGAATTGGGAAATCACCTCGTTTCTGGACGGCGCGGTGGTCCGCCAGCCAAGCCTGTTTATCGGTGGCGCTGCCGACCCTTCCCTTGAACCGGTCGAAATCCGCGGAATCTACGACCGGCTCGACACCTACCTACCCGGACTGCAGAAGAAGGTGCTGCTACCCGGCGTGGGCCATGCTGCGGCGGAAGAAAGTGCTGATCAGGTTAACGAATTGCTCCTGCAATTTCTCGGGCAGCTAGAACGCTAGCGTTCAGTGTTCCGTAGCGGCGCATGCGGCGCGAGCATCAGCGGCAGCGTCGGCGCGGGTGACCGCAAGCGGGTCGAATCGCCATGGAGACGTCAGGAACGATCGCCAACCAGGGTCGGTTGTCTGAGCGGAGCGGGCGTCCGAACGTCCCGTGTAAAGCGTCGATCAACGTCTGAAGTTGGCCGGCTGCGGAAGATCGAGGTAGGAACAGCGAACTTCCGCACTCGATATCCTCACAGGGATGGTCTTGACGGCAGATGGCAGCACGCGTCGGGACGAACGGTTGACCCACACATGGACGGCATTGTCGCTTCTGACGCAACTCTGAGTCGAGGCGCAGGCCGTTATTCATTCGCAGCGACCGACCTAGACTGAACCCGTCCTTGACTACTTTAAATGGGTTAGCGCTATGTCTTCCTTGTTCGATCCGTACGATCTCGGTCCGCTCCACCTCAAGAATCGTGTCGTCATGTCGCCGATGGAGCGCTCGCGCGCGCAACCCGGACTGGGCGCCAGAGGCCGATACAGCCCGCTATTTTGCGCAGCGCGCGGGGGCCGGCCTCATCGTGACTGGCAGTATCGCCATCAGCGAATGGGCTCGTACCTGGGCGTTCGAGCCCGGTCTCTACACCCGGACCCAGATCGAAGCCTGGCGCCATGTAACGGGGGAAGTTCATCATCATGGCGGGGTGATCTTCGGGCAGCTCAGGCATGGTGGCCGCGCGAGTCACGTTTCACATCAACCGAATTGCCAGCGCACGGTCAGCTCTACCGACACTGGGGCGACAAAAGCGATTTCAATGGCGTTCGATGAGAATGGCCGGCCAGCCTTTCTGTTGCAAGGCAAGCCTCGCGCGTTGCGCACCGAGGAGATGTCGCAGATCGTCGGTGAGTTTGCTCAGGCTGCGCGCAATGCTCGCGAAGGTGGATTCGACGGCGTCGAGATCCACGGTGCCAACGGTTATCTTCATGACCAGTTCATTAACGGAGCGCTCAACATCCGCGACGACCGGTACGGCGGCTCGATTGCGAATCGGCTTCGCTTCACGCTCGAGACGGCCGATGCGATTGTCGACGCCATCGGTGGCGAGCGCACTGGCATCCGCCTGTCGCCCTTCGGCCGCTACAACGAAATGCCGGCCTTCGACGACGAGGCCGAGACGTACCTGACGCTTGCGTCCGAGCTTTCGAAGCGCGGCATCGCCTATGTGCACATCAGCGACCAAACCCGGTGGGCTGACGACGTCTCGATTCCCAAAAATTTTCTCCAGGCGTTTCGCAGCGCCTTTCGGGGTCCGTTGATCCTCGCCGGCGGCTATCTCCGGGATAATGGACAGGCAGCTATCGATTCGGGAGAGGCTGATCTGATTGCGATCGGGAAGCCCTTCATCGCGAATCCAGACCTGGTCGAGCGCCTGCGCAACAACTGGCCGCTCAATTCATGGGATGAGCGTACGTTTTATACGGCGGGAGCCAAGGGCTACACGGACTATGGCGTCTGCGCATAGGACGACGTCGTATCTTCCGCCCTGCTCGAGCGTAGCGTGTTTCTCCGACTTCGCGAACCGAACACGAGGAAAGCGGCTTATCGCCCGGGCGCAGCTATCGGAAATTGACGCGCGCGGTCGAGCAGGGCATCGACAATAACGCGAACTTTCGCCGGCAACGCGGGTGTGCGGGCCCACAACAGGTTGATGGGTATCTCGCCGCCCGACATCCTGTCGAGCACGGTGACAAGACGGCCGCTTCTGATGTCATGGTGGACCATCCATAGCGGGAGCTGACCGAGCCCATGTCCCGCCTTGATCGTCGCCAGCATCATCTCGAAGTCGCACACCGTGTGTTTGATCGGTACCGTATGCGGAACGACTGCGCCGTCAGGCTGCTTGAGCAGCCAGGCTATTCGACGCGGTGAATGCTGGCCGGCAATGCAATCGTGATCGGCGAGGTCGGCCGCCTGCCGGGGCGCGCCACGTGCAGCGACATACGCCGGCGATCCGCAAATAACCATCTGTTGCACGCCGAGCCTTCGAGCGACCAGATCGGTAGAGTCGCCTGGTTCACCAATGCGCACGGCGAGATCGATGCCATCATCGATCAAATCGACCAGCCGGTCGGTGAAACTGACGTTGAGCTGCAAGGCGGGACATCGGGTCGCCACCTCCAGCAACCGGCATCACGTATAGCCGACCGAACACGGTCGGAAGATCGATACGAACCTGGCCCGCCGGGTTGTTCTGCGCGAGCTTCAGAAGGTTCTCGCCTCGTTCAAGTTCATCCAGTGCGGCCGCGCAATGTTCCAGCCACGCTTCGCCATAGGAAGTCAGCGTAAGACGGCGTGTCGTGCGGTGAAGTAGCTTCGCGCCAAGTCGTGCCTCAAGGCGCGAAACTGCGCGAGCGACCGCGGACTTGGTGAGGCCAAGCTCATCGGTTGCAGAGGTAAACGTGCCAAGTCGCGCAACCGCCGCGAACTCTGCGATGCCGTCGAACTGCAGGCTGGTAGGAAAATCAGAGGACATATATCGTCTTCGAGACAGTCGAGAAACGCACGGCCGCGGCGGACATTCAGGAAAGACGCGGGCGACGAAGCATCGTCCGTCCCACGGCCGAGCACCGGACTGTGCTTTCGAGCTTCGCATGTTCGAACAGCGACTGCACCTCTCGATGATTTTTCGCAGGTCGATAAATCAACGAAGCCCTTCGGGCGCCTCGAGGCATGAGTACCGTTTGCGGTCTCGCCACCCGAGGAGGCAGCACATCAGTGTACCAATCGCTCAAATGGATGCGTCGAAAGATGCAGCCGTAGCCGCAGGCAGTTGAAGTGACGAGCGCGACGAATGAGGCATCGATTTCGGTCGGACCGAGTACGACGACAGTCTCGCTATTTAGCGCATTGGCAGTGACCGCTCCGCAGCCAACGAGCAGCCGTCGCTCGCCTGTCGGCGAACGACTCCAACTGGCCAAGCGCAAGCGCGGCCCGATGCCAAAGAGATAAAGCAGAACGCCGCAAATCAATCCGCATCCGACGCTAGCCGACCCGCTCCGGCCTCTGGACCAGGCGCCATCGGATTGGCAGCTTCCGCAAGGTACAACGGTCACAAGTGTTTAGGTTCCCCCGCCGGGTGAAATTCACTCTTTCAGTTCAAAACGATGACACTGAAAAATTGACAACCTAACTTCGCGTTTAGATCGTTACCGGTACCGCCCGACAGCGCCACTCGTGTGAATTGAACGGGCGCAATGGTCAATAGATATGACCGTTGAAAGGCACCCTGTTCGATCAAAACAAATGCAGGATGCCTTATCACGTGAACCCGGACAGATCCGATGGCCCCGGTGATCGGAACGAAGCTCACGCCATATTGATGCACCCGCGAAGTGGCATGCGAGGCGACGACCTTACAAGACAGTGGCACATTCACATCGGAACAGATTATGAAATTAAAGCCTCTCCCACTCGCCGCTCTCGTTGTGGTTTCATCCGCAGCGCACGCCCAAAGCAGTGTCACCTTGTACGGTACGATCGACACGGCGGTCGCCTACTTTAGTAATCAGAAGGGAACGCACGGCTCGGGTGGAACGTTTCAGATGGAATCGGGCACGCTTACAGGCGATAACTGGGGTTTGAAAGGTAACGAGGACCTCGGTGGCGGCATGTCCGCCATCTTCAATCTGCAAGCCGGATTTAACGTGAACAACGGCGAAGCCGGCCAGGGCGGGCGGATGTTCGGTCGTACCGCAATGGTTGGTCTTGCTGACAAGCGTTTCGGCACCGTCACCATGGGCCGTCAATACGACCCGCTCGTTGACCTGATCCAACCGCTGACAGAGGACGATACATACGGCTCGGCCTTTGCAACACCCGGTGACATGGACAACTACGACAGCAGTTCCCGTGTCAACAACTCGATCAAATACGCCAGCCCGACTTATGCCGGCCTCCATGTGTCAGCCATGTATGCCTTCGGCGGGGAAGCCGGCGAAATTAGCGGCGGACAGACCTACGCGATTGCGGCGGCCTATAACCATGGCCCCTTCAATTTGGCTGCCGGTTATCTTCGCGCGAACAACAATGGTACGTCCTCGACATACGATGGCCTTACTCCGACCGGTCTCGACTCGACGGCCATCAACGGTGCGTTTATTTCTGCGACCACGCTGCAAATC
>Ga0163162_10003919_pt1 | contig 14291 bp, 13 predicted proteins | sample S55metaG_FD_115310 | JGI IMG/M metagenome (GOLD analysis project Ga0163162, IMG submission 115310) | Switchgrass rhizosphere microbial communities from Kellogg Biological Station, Michigan, USA - S5-5 metaG | ecosystem: Host-associated > Plants > Roots > Rhizosphere > Soil | place: USA...
GAAAAGGCAGTTGCGCTTGATCCCAACAACAGCCGCTATCACATGTGGTTGGGACGCATCTACGGCGAGAAGGCCGACGCAGTCAATTTCATGAGCGCGGCATCACTCGCAGGCAAAGTGCGGACCGAATTCGAAGCCGCCGTACGACTCGATCCGAACAACGTAGACGCTCGCAGCGATCTTGGCGAATTTTATCTGGAAGCTCCCGGAATTGTCGGCGGAGGGCGCGATAAGGCGGAAGCCCAGATCCAGCAGCTTGCGGCACTCGATCCAGCCAAGGCCGACTACCTCAAGGGCCGGCTTGCAGAGAAGAAGAAAGATAGCGCTACCGCAGAAAGAGAATATCGTGCCGCCATCGAGGCCAGTCATGGCAGCGCTTTGACCTGGTTCAACCTGGCATTATTTTTCCGGCACCAGCAGCGCTGGAAGGAAATGGAAGATGCCATCCAGCACGCGGTCTCGGCGCAAGTGGATCGTCCGGAAATTATCATGGAATCGGGCGAGATCTTGCTGCGTAGCGGACGCAACTTCCCCGCAGCCGTGCAATACCTTCGACGCTACCTGGCGCTAAACTCCAAAGTCGAGGAAGCTCCCGCTTTCAAGGCCCACTATCTGTTGGGCACAGCCCTTGAAAAGCAAGGCGACAAACAGGGAGCCGCGCAAGAGTATCGTGCCGCACTTTCTCTGGCCAAAAATTTCTCGCGCGCCCAGGAAGCGCTGGACCGGCTCAACCGTTGAACAAGGAAATCCACGTAGGCCCGGACGCCCTCATCCGGGCAGGCGAGCAAGGCTCGCCAAAGGTTGCGTATTCCGCCAAACAAATCCGCTGGGCTTTGCCCGGCCGGGCGGGTGAGGGCGCCCGCCCCCACGCAAAGATTCTTCTGCCCATCGAATTCGATAGAAGGTGAAGAGATGAACTCTGCTCATCGCTCTGTTCTAAGCGTTTGTTCCCTTTTGATAGTTTCAATTCTTCCCTTGCCCAAAATGGCCGCAGAGCCGCTGCCGCTCAAGCGGGCCGTCGAACTGGCCCTTTCGCACAGCACGACCGCAGCCGCCGCCAACGCGGATCAGCAGCGCGTGTTTGCCTCCTACCGCGAAGCGCGGAGTCAATACATCCCGCAGTTGGTACTGGGGTCGGGGCTGGGGAAATCATGGGGATACCCACTAAGCCTTGAAGGTTCGGCTCCCTCTATCATCAACGTCAATACTCAGTCGGCGCTCTACAATCCGTCACTGCGCGACTTTGTGCGCGCGGCAAAAACCGATTGGAACGCCGCCACACTGCAGAACAAAGACCAGCGCAACCAGGTAATCCAGGACACGGTGCTGAGTTATGCAGAACTCGGTAAGTGGGAAGCTTTGGTGGGACATTTACAGGAAGAGCATGCCGCCGCAATTCAGACCGAACAACTTGTAGGGCAACGAATCAAAGAAGGTGTGGACAGTCCGCAGATGCAGAACAAATCGCATCTGGTGACAGCACGTTTGAGATTGCGACTCGCAGAAGCCAAAGGTGCCATCGACGTCATCAGAAACCGGCTTGCCCACCTGACTGGATTGCCCGCCTCCAACATCGAGACCGAATCCGAATCCATGCCATCGTTACCGGAAGTAAAGCAGGAAGACGACCTTGCGGATAAAGCCGCCGAGACCAGTCCCGGGGTGCAGGCGGCAGATAACCGGGCTGCCGCTGAAAGCCTGCGAGCGCGCGGTGAACACCGTGGGTCGTTGCCTTCTGTCGATTTCGCGGCCCAATATGGTCTGCTGGCCGCGTACAACAACTACCAGGATTTCTTCCAGCCTGGCAGCTTCCAGCGCCACAATGCCACGCTTGGAGTAGTCATAAAATTCCCAATCTTCAGCGCGACGCAACGCGCTCGTGCGGAAGCCGCCGATGCCTTGGCCCTCAAGGCAAAAAAAGATGCAGAGACCGCCAAGAACCAGGTTTCGGAAGAGACCTTGCGGCTGCAACGCTCGGTCGAGCAAATGTCTGCGGCCAAGGAAGTTGCCGACCTGGAATATCAGGTCGCGCAATCGAATCTCGAGTCGATGAAAGTGCGTCTGGATTCGGGAAGCACCGCATGGCACGACGTGCAGGACGCGCGCGAGCAGGTAAACGAGCGTTACAATACTTTACAGGATGCAAATTTCGAGCTGGAACGGGCCCAGATCACGCTCTTGCGAGCCACTGGGGAGCTGGAAAACTGGGTAGCCAGCAAGTAAATATAGGCGCGCCTACATACCAACGGATGTACCTGAAATGTACCTAGGTTCCGGGTAAAATTCGGCGCAAAATGTTAATATAAGTGACTGACAATTATGCCTTTAAAAACACTTTTTCTGAATCCGCCATCCTTTGAGAATTTCGACGGTGGCGCCGGATCACGGTGGCCCGCCACCCGTGAGATTGAGTCTTATTGGTATCCCGTTTGGCTGGCTTACCCCGCTGGAATGCTGGAAGGGGCGAAGCTGATCGACGCTCCCTCGCACCACGTCTCAGCCCAGGAGACCATCCAGACCGCGAAGGACTTCGAGTTCCTGGTGCTTTACACCAGCACTCCGGGCTTTCCGGGGGACATCGGACTGGCGCAGGCCATCAAGGTTGCCAATCCCAACATCAAGATCGCTTTTGTCGGGCCACACGTCACCGTTCTGCCCGAGCGGACGCTGAAAGACTGCCCGGCCATCGATTTCATCTGCCGCAAGGAATTTGACTACTCGGTGGTTGAGTTCGCACAGGGCAAGCCCCTGGAAGAGATTCTCGGAGTGTCCTACCGGAAAGATGGCGTGGTAGTACACAATCCTGATCGTCCGCAAATTCAGGACCTGGATGCGCTGCCGCACGTCACCGACATCTATCATCGCGACCTCGACCCGCGACGCTACACCGTGCCGTTTTTGCTTCACCCCTACGTGTCGCTTTATACGACACGCGGCTGTCCGGCGCAATGCACTTTCTGCCTGTGGCCGCAAACGACCAGCGGTCATGCCTGGCGCAAGCGTTCCACCGATGACGTAGCCGCCGAAATGGCCAAGGCAAAAGCATACTGGCCTTGGGTAAAAGAATTTTTCTTTGACGACGACACCTTCAATATTCAGAAGGCGCGCACCGTTGAGTTGTGTGCCAAGTTGAAGCCGTTGAACCTGACTTGGTCATGCACTTCGCGGGTCACCACCGACTACGAAACGCTAAAGGCCATGAAGGAAGCGGGTTGCCGCCTGCTCATCGTGGGTTATGAGTCAGGCGACCAGCAGATCCTGAAGAATATCAAGAAGGGCGCAACCATTGAACGAGCGCGCCAGTTCACCAAGGACTGTCACAAACTGGGCCTGGTGGTTCACGGCGACTTCATTCTCGGCTTGCCTGGCGAGACCCGCGAGACCATCAACAACACGATTGCGTTTGCCAAAGAACTGGACGTCGAGACCATCCAGGTTTCGGTGGCGCACGCGTATCCTGGCACTGAACTCTATGAGTACGCCATGAAGAACGGCTTCATGGTCGCGGACACGAAAATGGTGGACGAAGGCGGCCACCAGATGGCCCAGATCCAGTATCCAGGGCTGCCAGCCGACGAAATCATGGAATCGGTGCACCGCTTCTACGACGAATATTACTTCCGGCCCAAGGCCATCTATCGCATCCTGAAAAAGGCTGCACTCAACAGCGGAGAGCGCGTCCGTCTTTACAAAGACGCCAAGAGCTTCCTGAAACTGCGCGCTTCGCGGAACAAATGGGTCAAGGACAAGCGCCAAAGCGGCGACTCCGCCACCGTGGCCGAGCCCGTCAAAGCTTAAAGAGCGGGCCTAAAAGAAAGACCGAGTGACGTTTCGCAAGTATCTGGTGCTGGCCGGGGTAACACTGTTCGCGGCGATTGGAGACACTTTCCTCTCCCGCGGCATGAAACAGGTCGGCAATATTTCACTGCACAGCCTTCCAGATATCTTTTTGACTATCCTGAATCCCTGGGTTGCCCTGGGGATTTTCTTTTTGCTGGGCTTCTTTGCCTCTTACATGACCGCCCTTTCCTGGGCCGATCTCACTTATGTGCTGCCGGCGACATCTCTGGGATACGTATTGCTGGCGCTAATCGCCAAATTCTTTCTTCACGAACAGGTCACTACCACGCGCTGGCTGGGAATTGCTCTCATCTCGGCGGGTGTCGGCTTTGTCACTCAGGGGCCAGCCCTGACACGTCATCCATCCCATCACGACGAGCGAGCTGTTGAGCCTGACCCGGTCGGCACGAGGGCACAGTCATGAAACACGCCTACACCTGGGGCGCGATCATGGCGGTTGTTCTGGCTTCAACCACCGGAGATGTCCTGTTATCTCGCGCCATGAAAAAGGTGGGCGATGTGGGACAAGTCTGGCGCAGCAGCGGCCTGATGGCTGTGGTAGGGCGAATCCTGCGACGTCCCAGTTTTGTGTTGGGTATTATAATGATGGCAGTAGCGTTCTTCAGTCTGCTGTTTGCCCTCTCCTGGGCGGATGTAAGCCTGGTAGCCCCTGCCTCTGCTTCCCTGACCTTTATCGCCAACGCCATCGCGGCCAAGATCTTTCTCCACGAGCGGGTCGATCACCGCCGTTGGATCGCAGCCCTCTTGGTCGCCGGCGGCGTCGTACTTCTGGCCGCTTAGAAAATTCGAGTTATCGAGACCCATTCCCAGCCCATTACCTAAGTCCCATTACGATGGTGACCTTTCCGTAACGTCTCTGGTGTGGACAATAGAGAGTGACAGCCGCAGCATAAAGCACTGATAACACGGCTGCTCAGCTAAACCGCCGCGACGCGGAAGCGGTTTCCAAAGACCAGATGTTGCAACCTTCCGAACGGTTGGAACAATCCTAATAAGAGGTTTCCGCAGCCGGGAGCCTAACTATTTGTAAGGAGACGGTTTGTCGGGTCCCAATTCATTTTTGCAGGCGTCGCCGAGGGTTACTTTGTCCCGAATCCGGGGCCGAGGGATTTCCCGGTGCGTATTTCTATTGATTTTGGCGTGCCTGGGCTCTCCCTTCGCGGCCGCTGACGTTGGCGTCGTTCTGAACGAGTCTCTGGACACCAGCGTGGCGCGTATTACAGGCTCGGGACACAGCGCCGTGTACTTCTCGCGCATATGCCCTGCATCGCCCGTAAAGTTGCGCCTCTGCCAACCCGGCGAGCAGGGATCGGTCATGAGCAACTACACCACCCTGGGCGAAGACCAGCCTTTCGAGTGGAACATTGTGCCCCTGAGCATCTACCTCTACGGGGTGGAAAATCCGCACTACCGGCCGATTGTCGGATCGCAGAAAATCAAACGCGTTCTGGAAGAGCGATATCGCGAGAATTATCTCGCCGGCTACTGCGACAGCGAATCCTGCCAGACCAGCAATAAAGCGGAGTGGCGGGAAATGGTCGGTGCCACGCTTTCACGCAGCATGTACATTTTCGCAGTTGCGACCACCGTCGAGCAGGATCGCGCCCTCATTGAAGAATTCAATTCCCTGCCCAACGAGAATCACTTTAACGGCATGACCCGGAATTGCGCTGACTTCACCCGGCGCGTGATCAACACCTATTTCCCGAATGCTACCGGGCCCGATTACGTCAACGACTTCCTCATGACCAGCCCGAAAGCGATTGCGCGGTCTTTTACGCGCTACGCACATCGTCATCCCGATGCTGGCTTTCGCGTACTTCACTTCGCCCAGGTGCCTGGTTCTATCAAGCGCAGCACGGAATGCCGCGGAGGCACCGAACAACTGGTCCGGTCGAAGAAGTTGCTGGTTCCGATGGTGATCTTTGCCAGCCACGCGCTACCGGTGGTCGCAGCGTCTTATATTTTGACCGGACGCTTCAATCCGCAGCGCGAACTCGAAGAACATCCAACCGTCGAGGCCTCGCAGACCGACTACCAGATCAAGCTGGCCAAGGCTGAGAACAACGAAACTCGGATAGACGAACTCGAGTCGCGCAAGAATCAACAGCGCGCCCACGTGATCGGCACCTCGAAAGAATGGAAGCAGTATCGCGAGTCGTTCGCATCGATTGTTGCGGACTCCAGCATTGAGTCAAGCCTTCCTGCAGGCGGGCCGTTAATGATGAACGGATCGATGAAAAAGTTCTTCCACCGCTTGGACGAAGCCGGAACGCCAGTAGCTGACCGCAATGGCGCACTGTGGATGGAGTTCTCTGACGGAGACGAGTCCTCGAGAATCGGGTTGAGCGCAAATAACGTCTTCAGCTCAGGCACCGATACAGAATTGGCTTACCAGTTGATTCTCGCGCGCGTGGGGCACGTCCTGAAAAGTCCCAAGCACAGCCGCGAGAGCATGGTGGAATTCAAAAAAGACTGGAACCTGCTGCAGTCGGTTCGCGCGGACCGCGCCAGCGCGGTAGCCAAGGCGTCCGCACCCATGGGCAGCAGGAGCGATGGCGTTTTGTCCGGCAACGAGTAACCGAGACCAGCTCCCAAAACTGAGAACCGAGAACTAAAAACTAAGAACTGATTTTTTCCTGCAGCGCTTTTGATTTTGTTCTGATGTCGCCAGATCAGTGACAGCGCAAATTAGTGCTCATCTAGCGCAAACTTCTTCCGCTCTTGGAACTGTGCCGGCGAAAATTCAGACCCACATCAACCGGTCTTTCTTGCTATGATTCTTTCGTTGCCATGCGCGGTACGCGTATTTCCGTCCGGCTTCTCGTCCTGACCCTCTCTCTGGTCTCGCTACTCCGAGCAGAATCTCCGTCTCCCGTAACCCCCATAGAAATTCACGCAGCCCCTCGCGCCATGGTCATCGGTTTTCTCGGTGGTTTCGTGAACCACGGTGCCCGCGCTCACAGCACGGTTCAGGTGGTGGAGCATCTGCGTAATTCACATCGCGAAGGCGTCTATGTACAAAGCTTCGCCAACCGCGAACGAGGTCAGGCTTACAAGGAAATTCGACGGCGCCTGGACGGAGACAACGACGGAACTCTTTCAACTGAAGAAAAGCAGAATGCCCGCATCGTCATCTTCGGACATAGTTGGGGAGCATCTGAAACCGTTGCACTGGCCCGGCAACTGGAACGTGACGGCATTCCCGTCATGCTAACCATTCAGGTGGACAGCGTTGCCAAGCTGGGCCAGAACGACGCGCTGATTCCCGCCAACGTAGGGCAAGCGGTCAATTTCTACCAGCCTCACGGAATCGTCCACGGACGTCCTCAGATTCGGGCGGCTGATCCGGCACGAACCGAAATCCTGGGAAACTTTCGCTACGACTACAAGGCGCAGCCCGTTCGTTGCGAAGGTTATCCCTGGTTCGACAACATCCTGGTAAAGGCGCACACGGAGATTGAGTGCGATCCAAAAGTTTGGAGCCAGGTGGAGTCATTGATCTATCAGAAGCTGTCGCCCGAAACCCGCAACACCGCCACACGATGAGGACAGACAATTTTGTGTGGGGCGGACACTCTTGTCCGCCGCTTTTGACTTGTATTGAGTTATCCCGGCAAAGCCTCTTGGCGGCTGTATAACCCGCGCCGGCTCATCCGAACAAACGCATAAATCCGGACGCCGCCAGATCCGGCACCAGAAACGCTGCGTCGCGCCGTCCGGCGACGCGGGCTACGCACTGAGCAGCGGCGTATCCGCTGCGCACCGCGCCTTCCATGGTGGCCGGCCATCCCGTAGCCGTCCAGTCTCCAGCCAGAAAGATGCGAGGCCACACCGTCTCCGGGCTGGGCCGGAACGATTCAATCCCGGGCCGAGGCGAATAAGTCGCGTGCACTTCCTTGATCACAGTCGCCTTCACCAGGTTCGCATCCCGCGCGCCGGGAAAAAACTCACGCAACTCGGCAAGCGCCAAATCGATTATCTCCTGCCGCGATTTATCCACCAGCGTCTTCGACGAGCTGACTACCAGCTCCACGTAGCTGTTGGATCCAGAGTCACCGGCATCTGCGCCCGAACCTGTTGTCCGTCCATTCAGCAGCTTCGATTTGTGAAACATCCACTGGATCGTGCGGTCGAGCAATACCGCATGCTCGAGATCGGAAACCTGACGATCGAACCACAGATGAATGCCGGTGATCGGCGAGGTCTCGAATCGGTTCAGCGTCTGGCGCAACGGCTCGGATGCAGAGGTGTCAGGCAACATGCGTGACAGCACATCGAACGGCACCGCGGGAATCACGAAGTCGTAGCTCTCTTCCCCTCCCGGCAGAAGCAACTTCACATCGGCGAACTCCGCTCGGAACGACTCCGCGCTGGTGCGGAAGCGTACTTCTCCTCCGCGTGCGGTAATGTAGTCGCCGGCGCGGTTGTAGAGTTCCGTAAGAGGTACGGTGGGAATCCCCATACGTCCCGCTGCGCGCGATTTTAGAAACGACTCGCGCATCACCTGGGCTGCGTAGGGCACCGAGATGCGATCGATCTCTTCGTTCAGGGCACTGACCAAAACTGTTTTCCAGAAGCGATCGATGGCACGCTCAGTCTGTCCGTGACGCTTCAGCCATTGCAGAAAGGATTCTCCAGTATCACGCGGCGCAATCGGCGTCAGAGCCGCCAGACCCGCAGCGACGGAAAGCTTGTCGGAAAGGTTTAGACAGGAGGCCCGCAGAAATGACGGCGCGGTATGCAGAGGCGCGGGCAGCGACGTCGGCTCAATCACCGAGGCACGCCCCCCGGGTTCGAGAAATGTCATTCGTTCATACCAGCGAATCTTGTCCTCGACTCCGATGCGATGGTAGAACTCGACAAGATTCGTGCAGCAGCCCAAGAGCACGTGCTGACAGTTGTCGACAACTTCACCCGTGCCTGGATGTTGATAAGAGGATGCTCGGCCCCCAAGATAAGGACGCCGTTCGAAGAGAGTAACGCGAAAGCCGCTTTCCGCCAGCGCGGTTCCGGCGGCCAGCCCCGCGAGTCCGCCCCCGATGACCGCAACTTTTGGAGATTGTGTGAAGCGCTCCGTCATCACGCCAGGCGTTTCACCAATCCTTTTCCCAGGATGGTGACCTTCTCTCGAACCGTCAGGCTGATCTTCTTGCCGAAGACGTCATATTTACGGTCCGATATTTTTTCCAACAGGCGGCGGTAAATCGTGACCAGTACCCAGAGCGCGGGCTGGCTGTCTTCGTCAATCAATTGGATTAACTCGCGAGCCGAAGTGTAGTATTCGCGTGCCCGGTCAGCCTCGGCCGCCAGCAGCCAGCGCAGCCGTTCCGGAATTTCTCGCTGGCGAAGCTCCGCGGGCGTAATCTCGAAGCGGGCGAGATCTTCCGCCGGCAGATAGATTCTGCCCATAGCGGCGTCTTCCTGAATATCGCGAATGATGTTGGTGAGCTGAAAGGCCAGGCCAAGATTCTCCGCCAGCGCTTCAGCGGAAGGATCGCGATAACCGAATATGCGGATGCAGACCAAGCCCACAACCGAGGCCACGCGGTAGCAATACAACCGCAGATCAGCGAAGGTTTGATAAAGGACTTGAAGCTCTCCCGCTGCGGGGCCTTCGCCATCCTGAATGTCCATGCCCGTACCAAAAGCTAACTGGTCGAGCAGTTCCACCGGAATCTTGAAACGCCGCTGAGTGTCGGTCAAAGCCAACAGCACAGGATCGTCGGTTGGGTGTCCTGACTCCGACCGGTGAAAAGCGTCCAGCCATGCTTCAAGTCTTTGGCGACGCTCGTAGGCGGGGAGCTTGGTGTCATCCGCGATGTCATCGCAGCGCCGCATGTAGGCATACACTGCGCACAGTGCCTGGCGTTTGGCCTCGGGGAGAACCAGAAATGCATAATAAAAATTCTTGGCCTCTGAGCGCGTAATGCTGCGGCAAACCGAATAGGCGACAGCCACCTGCGAAGGAGTCGGCGAGAATGGGCTAGGCACCTGTTGCACAGCCGCGCTCATACTCGTCCTCCCAAAACCTTCCCCACTGCCGCACGGGCCACCAGCGCCAGTTTTCGAGCCTTCGAGATAGCTGGGCGACGACTCAGCACAGCGTATCCCTGGCGTTCGATGGCATTCAGAATTTCCTGCCCGCCACGGCTGAATAGTTCCAGATCAACGGCCAGTTCGGGATTCACCAGCGCCACCAGGGGCAATCCCTCTTGGAACAACTCGCGCGCCCGCCCCACTTCGAAGCGCATCATGTCGCAGAATGCCGGCGAGTTATTCGCGCCCGAGATATCCGACTCCGCAACCTGGTAACGGCGCAGGTCGTCGAGCGGAAGGTAAATGCGCCCCTTGTCGTAATCGTCGCTGACGTCCTGCCAGAAATTCGCCAGTTGTAAAGCCGTGCATGTGGAATCGGAAAGGGCCTGGCGATCGGCATCGCGATATCCACAAAGATAGAGAACGAGGTGGCCTACCGGATTCGCGGAGTAGCGGCAGTATCCCCGCAGGTCTTCGAAAGTTTCGTAACGGGTAACAGTCTGGTCCTGGCGAAAGGCTTTCAGCAAGTCATCGAAAGGCCTTTTTGGAATATCAAATTGGCGGACTGTCTCCTGCAGCGCGACAAACACTGGATGCCGCGGCGCACCGTCGTAGCAGGCATCGAGTTCTGCCTGCCACTGGTCAAGCATTGAAAGCGAGGCGCTTGGATCGCCGACTTCGTCACCGAGATCATCTGAAATTCGGCAGTAGGCGTAGATATTGAAGAAGTGCTGGCGCAGTCTCTTCGGCAGGAACCATGTAGCGACCGAAAAATTCTCGTAGTGGCTGCGGGCCAGGCGCCGGCAGTACTCCTGCGCATCAGCCTGTGAAGGCGCATGCTTTGGGATTGCGTATTCAGGAGGAAGCTTGTTCCATCCCAGTGGAATAGGCGCAATACGGGAGTCGTTGCTGGCGATGGATGACATTGTCAGTTTCGTCCCCCGTTGGTTTGAAAAGCTGATCGTTTAAAAGCTCAAGGCAACCCCGTAACAATGCTGGCAGCGATGCACCCGGCTCTTTCCGTAACTGCTTAAGGCCGCCTTAGTGACCGGGAATGATTGCCGTTTTGATATCACCGTTGCGGTTCAGCATGTGGCGGAGGACCTGTTGCAGCCGCGATAATGGCGCTTCTCCGGTGATGTAGTCGGTTGAACGAATTTTCTTTTCCGCAATCAGCGCGAAAGCTTTGCGCACCGTCTCCGGCGTGTGATGGAAAGTGGCCTTCAGTGTGACTTCCGAGTAGTGCAGGCGGTTGGTGTCCATCTGAACCTTGGTGCCGCTGGCACATCCGCCGAAGAAATTGACGGTGCCGCCTTTGCGGACCATGTCGATGGCCCACTCCCATGCTTCGGGACGGCCCACCGCTTCGACGACGACATCGCTGCCGCGCTTTTCCGGAGAAATCTGCCGGACGGCTTCCACTGCGTCTTTGACCTTGGTGATCTGCACCACTTCGTGCGCGCCCATGCGCTTGGCTGCCGCCACCTGCGAATCACGCTTCACTACGGAAATGACATTACAACCAGTAGCTTTGGCCACCTGCACAAACATCAATCCAATGGGTCCGCCGCCGATGACCGTGACCGTGTCGCCAATCTCGACTCCGGTCTCGTGCAGTCCGCGCAGCACGCAGGCCAGAGGCTCGACCATCGCGGCTTCTTCATAGGTCACGTCGGCGGGAACCGCCAGCATGTTGGTTTCTACAATGCGGCGTGGGATGCGAATGTACTCGGCGTAAGCGCCGTTATTAAATAGCAAGTCTTCGCATAGATTTTCCTGGTGTTTGGAGCAGTAGAAGCACATCTGGCAGGGCGCCGAATTCAGCGCCACCACGCGCATGCCTTTTTTGAAGCCGCGAACGCCGTGCCCGACTTCTTCGATAACCCCGGCCAGTTCGTGTCCGAAGAGTGCGGGAGGGACAATCATGCGCGCGTGGTATCCGCGCTGGTAAACCTTGAGGTCGGTGCCGCAAGTCAGAGCGACCTGCACTTTGACCAGTACTTCGCCATCGCCAACTCGCGGGATGGGCACTCGTTCAATCTTTACGTCCTCTTTGCCATAGAGGACGGCTGCTGTCATCTTTCCGTTCACGCTCGAATTCCTTCCCACGAGCTGCCCGGTTGTATCGCTATCTTCATAGACTCGGGTTGGGGATGGGCAGCCAGGTTCAGGGCTTCGACGCTGCTTGACAACGAGAATCGGTGACTGATCAACCGTTCGAGATCCATTTCGCGGCTCATCACAAATTTCACCGACGCCTCTTGCAGATCGACCGAAGCGCTATACGACCCCAACAGCGTTTTTTCATCTACACAGACTGCACCAGGATCGAAAGTGGCTTCCCCGTGCACAGTTTGCGCGAACAGCAAAACCCGGCCTCCAGGACGTACCGCATCCATCGCAGTCCGGATCAGACCATTACCACCGACCGCCAGGATGGCTGCATCTGCACCACGTCCTTCGGTCATCTCACGTACCGCCTTCACGACGTCAGTACGCGAGGCATCCATGCTGTTCCCCAAGCCGTAACTTGTAGATATTGTAAGCCTCTGAGGGTACAAATCGGAAGTGACTACGAGGGCCCCTGCCCGTTTGGCCAATACACTCAATATGATACCGACGGGTCCCTGACCTATCACTACAACCGTCTCTCCAGCCTGTAACTGCAATCTTTCGATTCCCTTCATGCAGGTGTTCACGGGCTCGACAAAACATGCCTGCTCGTAGGACACATTTCCCGGAATGGGAACGGTGCCGCTTCGCACGATCCAGTCCATCACACGGACATATTCCGCAAAGCCACCACCTGAAGGTTCGAAGCCAGCAGTGCATCCGACTTTTTTGTAAGTCTCACACTGGGCAAAAGTCTTGTGGCGGCAGTAGTAACATTCGCGGCAGGGAATGTGATGAAAGACAACAACTCGGTCCCCCGGCTGAAAGTCGCGCACGCCCGCGCCCGCTGCGGCAACCATGCCTGCGGTCTCATGACCGAAAATGCGGGGAGCGGAATGCGAACCGGCGGCGATTTTCTTCAGATCAGTTCCGCAGACTCCGCAGGTGTGCACCCGCACCAGCAATTCACCAGCTGCGATCTTGGGAACAGGAACGGTTTCCAGTCGAACGTCGTTGACGCCGCGATACACAGCAGCCATCATGGTGGCAGGAATTGTTTGCTGTTGATCTGCGATAGCAAATTGTCCGGCAATGGCCATAGAAAGTCTGACAGCTAGCTGGGGCCCTCAGAGGTTGGATGCATGTCGGGCTCTGAATCGACCAAATCTTCTGGGTCCTGGTTATATTGCTGCAACCATTCGCAAAGGGCGAACGCCGCCGTGGAACTGTTTCTGGCTAGTTGAATAACCCGCGGCCATAGCCAGGGGCGCACTGCCGCGTACAGGACAAAGGCTCCGGTCCGAAATTGACCACCGCTGGCGATGAATCTTTCCATCGGCGGCATTTCGAAGTTGGCTTCGTCCGAAATGGCTTTGAGTCCGACGAATGTGATGTCGTGGGCTTGCGCTGCGCGGGCCACGGACGCGGCTTCCATGTCCACAGCATGGGCCCAGTAGGCCTCCGCCAGCTTCGCTTTATCCGCGACAGTCGCTGGATGGTCGACACTGACCAGTACCCAATGCCCTACACCGGCCTCTATACGGCTTCCATCTTTCGCATCAATCACGCAGATTGGAGTCAGCACTGTGCCGGCCTTCAGAGTGGGATCAAGGGCCCCGGCAAAACCGGCGGACTGCACCAAAACTGGTGCATACAGTTGGATGATCGCCTCAGTGGCCCTGCGGGCTGCTTCTGGGCCGATGCCGCTGCAGACCAGCACCGCACGTTCGTTCTCGAAGAATTTGTACTTCCGTCCGTCGTGATCGCGCTCGACAGGCTTCCACTGCTTCACCAGGGCGGGAACCTCCCGCTCGAGAGCAGCAACGATCGCGACTTTGGCTTGATTCGGCAATGTCAATTCTTGTCCGGCATACGCGGCGAGGGATTCTCGATTGGTCTTGCCCTTGTTGACATCGTCTCCCCGACAAAAACCAGACACCCGTTGGGATCCCCAATATGAAATTCTGTCATCCCATACTCCCGGTCGAATAAGTCCCTCATCCTGTAGCGATCCTTGAAGGTCTTCACATGTTCCCAGAGAACATGGATGCCAGAAACCTCAATATATATTTCAGTGTGCCCTCGAACACACTTCATGACATCCGCGGATGCAGCCTTCATGAAGTGAATGGTCTGGCCATCGCGTTCCATAATCGAATACTCGAGCGACTTCATGGTTGGCGTGAATCCAAGCACGTTCTGGTAAAACGCAATAGTCTCGTCCATGTTCTCGACCGCCAACATCGGACTTATCCTCTTCGCCGTTGCTACGGTAGTCA
>Ga0163162_10003923_pt1 | contig 14279 bp, 6 predicted proteins | sample S55metaG_FD_115310 | JGI IMG/M metagenome (GOLD analysis project Ga0163162, IMG submission 115310) | Switchgrass rhizosphere microbial communities from Kellogg Biological Station, Michigan, USA - S5-5 metaG | ecosystem: Host-associated > Plants > Roots > Rhizosphere > Soil | place: USA: Michigan...
GCCTGATCCCACTACCATTTTGCTGTAGTACATTCAAGTTGATATTTACATTTGTATTGACCGTAAAGCCCGCAACTTCAAGGATTAAAAATGAGTAGCCAACCGTTGTTACAGACGAAGCACTGCCGAACTGTATATTAGCGCAGGTTACAGTTCCTGTTCCTCTGATGTCATTGAAAATGCTTGTACTGGTAGAACTGGAATTATAGTTTTGTGAAATATCCCCTGTGACAGTTAATACAGAGTTAACTGTCAAAATAGTTCCTGTTATGGTTGTGCCGGTAAGAATAGCGCCCACAGTACCGTTGTATTGAAGCGCTCCGAAATTTATTGAAGCTACAGTAACATTAGAGGATAGTGTTGGTTGTATCACATAAGGGCCCGATACCACGCCGAAATTTACGATATCATCCGTGCGTCCGTTGCCACCTGGATAAAGTTGCGTGGGAGTACCTGTTCCGGTTACCGACCAGTTAGCTGTGTTAGTCCAGGAGGTATTTAGGCCAAGTGCTGTCCAATTAAATGTATAAACCGCAAATGCATTACTTGCGCAAAAGAAAAGGTTTATCAAAAGCAGTAAAAGAAATTTCCTTTGTGTTTTCAAGACAGCCCGCAAGCGCATAGTTATCCGATATTTATTATTAGTTACGTTTTACGAAAATGAGCTATAAAAGGTTTCTCTCTAAAACAGCAATTAACCATTAATTAACATTCGTAAAGGTTGTATCACTCTTTAAAAATTCGGTTTTAGCTATAAAAAGAGACTGGGTATTGAAGAAATAAATAAACTTTAACGAATAGAAAAGTTACGTTTATAGTAGCGGTTAATAAAAACGCAGAACAATCGGACACTTTGAACAAGGATAAGCTGCTCTTAACGTATTTTGCATGGCATCCGGAATAGTCAAAAGCATTTATACATGTACTTTTAATAACTCATTTAATAACTCACGATGCCAAAAACAAATAATTATAAAAAAAAATCAATTGTAATGATCTGATAAACAGGCACCACTTTATAACATTCACTTAACATGTGCTTAAACTACCAATTTGGATTTGGTAATTCGGTCCGGATTTGTACTTTTGCGCCCGGAGAGTTGGCAGAGTGGTCGATTGCGGCAGTCTTGAAAACTGTTGAACTGTGAAAGGTTCCTGGGGTTCGAATCCCTAACTCTCCGCTGAAAAAGGTTCGCAAATTGCGAGCCTTTTTTGTTGATATATTTTTAATCCCCTGGGTTATCAAAACACTCGTAAGTCGGCATTAAGGTATTTAATTTAAATACCTTAATGCCATCGGGCGGGGATACATTTCAAAGTTTTTGCTACTTGTAGATCACTATATTGAAATTTTATTGATTACCCTCCCCCTATTTTTTTAAAAGTTACCTTCCCAACGGTATTAGGCTTTCCTTTAACAGGGGCCGATATTGTACCGTCAATCTTCCCGTTTTTGAGCTCTACTTTGATCTTTCTGAAAGACCACTCCCCTTTTTCATAGTCAAATGTTTCACCATCATCATCGTACAATAAATAATATCCTGGTTTACTGCCATAATACCTGATCTCCAGATCTATCTTTTCGTTTGCTTTCGGCGCGTGGAGCATAGGCGGCATCATCGGTATGATACCGCCATCTTTGACATATACCGGTATTTTGTCTAAGCCGGGCGTAACGCTGATCACTTCGCCGTTGCCGGCATATTTGCCGGTGTAAAAATCATACCAGTTGCCTTTAGGCAGAATAACTTTCCGGCTGGTTTCTCCGCTAAACATAGGCGCTACCAACAGGTATTGGCCCGCCATATACTGGTCTTTAACTTCTTGTGTAATCAAACGACCATAAGGATAGTCTTTCAGGTTTGCATCATTTGTATTTTTAATTAAATCGTGGCTCCCAAAGCCCTCTTCCAGTACCATCGATCGGAATGGAGGAATGCCTTTAAAGTGATATTTGGCAAATTCGCTGTACCAGTAAGGCATCATTTGCATACGTAAAGCAGCCATTTGCTTAACCTGCGGGGCAACTTCAGGAAACGACCAGGGCTTGGTTCCGCTTTCCCATGCATTGATCATAGCCATAGGCGAAAATATATTCGACTGAAACCTCCGCAGCCACTCTTCCGCAGTTTTAGAGTCCCTTACTTCGGGTGTCCACAAAACGCCGGCAAAGCCGCTGTTTATTAAAGCTGTTATAAAATCGCGGTGGTTATAATAATCGTTATAAATAACGAAAGGAAAAGATGAACCACCGCCATTAGAAGCCCTCACCAAACCGAAAGTACGCCGGTTAAGTTGATGGTATTGTTCGGTAACATAGCGCTGCATCATCAGGCCGTAGGTCTGTCTCATTTGTTCTGCACTATGTCTCGACGGAAAAGTTGCCACATCCGGCCAGAGGTATTCATCCCCGCCGTCCACTTCATCTATTTTAAACCCGCTTACGCCGATGTCTATTTTATTTTTCGATAGCTCGCCAAAAAACACCTGCCTTGCTTCAGGCATCGTGATATCTGCGATAGCGCCAACCCACACAGAATGAGATCCGGTATATCCAGCAATACTTTTAGCTATCGGCGACTCCGGCGAAATATAAGGATTGGTCCATAAATTAAGCCTTATATTCTTTTTAAGCATAGCTTGTACAAAATCTTTAGCGTCAGGGAACCGGGACTTATCCCATTCAAACGTACATGGATACGATTTGCTTTGCCAACCCGGCTCTAAACCTATAAAATCAAGCGGATATCCTTTTTCCTCAAAGGCACTGGCTTCTTTCATTACGTCGGCCGCTGTTGACAGGCGCTGCACACGCTGCGTAAAACCTAAGCCCCAGCGTGGTGGTAAGCAACCGCCGCCACTAAGCAGGTTATACCGGCGTACAGCATCGAGCATGGTAGGGCCGCCCAAAATATACACTTCAACGCCCTCCGCAGGTACAAGGATATCTACACCGTCAGAATAAGGCCGCGCCGACCAGTTATCATCAGTATTGCGATCCTGCGCTACGGGTGGATTCTTGCTGTCGGTCCTTACCGCAGTACCCGCGTAAACCTGTATATACCTCGCGCTGTTAATGAAAACGCCATATCCGTTTGATGAAATATAGAATGGCGTTGGTGAATGGGTACGCCCGTTATCTTTTCCCTCATAATTATCTACATGCAAAGTCAGGATTTTACCGCGTTGTTGCACGATTTTAAAATTTAACCCAAATCCATATAATTGTTCGGTTTTGGATAAGGGAAAATGCAGGTACGTTTTACCGTCTGTCACTTTTGCGGTTATATCGGCTTCAGCCATGGGAAATTTGGCCTGGCCCATATCTGACAGACCTTGATGGGCCGCAACAGCCCCTGAGGCTTTTAACAGGTCGAAACTTTCGGGCTTACCGATAATACCTTTCCAGATACCGGGCTCTACTTCAAGCCATTTGATATTTTGCGAATAAACTAATGACGCGGATGTCAAAAGCAACCAACCTGTTAATAAGAATCTTAAAAGTTTCATAAATAACAATATATCTGATGTTTATATCCAATACGCGGAGCCGTGGTTCTGTACTATAGCGCAGTGTTATACATGGCAAAACCATCGTGATGTTCGGCTACAGGCACTACATACTTCGCCCCGACCTTTTTAAATAAGGCCACCCAGGCATCCGCATCAAACTCTTCGGCCTTGAACATGGGGATAAAATCCTTGTATCCAAATTATTTTCGCGGCCATTCAGGGACCGGGTACTTTTTAAGGATTACCAGTCTGCCTGAAAACGTTCTTGCGTGCTCAGTTTACCGGCGCAAAAAATCAACGTAATTCCTAAAATAAAATGCCTTAAAAATGCTTTGAATATCATATAATCTCGTGTGTATCTATTAAGATTGTTGTTTCTGCAAAACAGCTTATTAGTTACTTACTGTAAAAGAATATTGACCCGCGCCAGCCGCTAATACTGCCTTTCCGTTTTCGAATTTCACAAACCTGATACTATTGCTGTTTTTTACATTTTTACCGGATTCAGTAATAACACTCCCCGCTTTAGCAGGCAAATAAATTGTTGACAGGGTATTGGCAGGTATAACTACTTTCATCACAAATGATCGGTTAGTTTTTGTCCATTCATTAGCTATTATGCCATAGGGCGATAAAAACTTCACTTTCGCGTTTTTTACATCACCTACAGGTTCGGGCCTGATGACGATATGTTTAAAAGCAGTTGACCCGGTATCAGAAGAGATACCTCCTAAGCCGCTGTAAAACCATTCCATTAAATGGCCTAACATAAAGTGGTTGTTAGATGAGATCCTGTTACCCTGCCATGACTCGGTAAGCGATGTTGCACCCTGCGCTATCTGGTAACCATATCCGGGCACATCTGAACGGTTATTCATATCAAATATCACATCAGAGCGGCCCGCTTCATCTAAAACCCTCAGCAGGTACCTGTAGCCAATATCGCCTGCGGTAATTCCGTTGCTATGGTTCCGGATATCCTCGATCAGGTTGGCCAGCACTTTTGGCTTATCAGCGCCATCAGCCAAACCCATAAATATAGATATCGCATTGGCTGTTTGGCTTCCTGAACCATATTGGTAAGTTTGCTTATGATAAAAAGTATCGTTATAAGCCTTTTTAACTTCTGCGCTTAAAGCTTCATATTTCTTTGCATCGTCATCTTTATCAAGGATCCTGGCGATTTTCGAGATCAAGGTAAGATCGTAATAATAAATTGCCGTACTTGTAATGCCACCGGGTGTCAATTGCGAGGGGCCGAGATCCCTCGGACCAATATCATACCAATCGCCCAAACCAAAATACAGGATATGGTTTTTTGATTTTTTTTCGAGATAAGCTACGTAACGGGTCATCATATCATAGCTTTCTTTCAGCACTTCTTTGTCGCCATACCACTGGTACACATACCAGGGCATAATCACGCCGTTGCTGCCCCATTCGGGCGAATCACGAAAGCCGCCGCCAAACTGCACATATTCAGGTGCTATATCGGGGATCAAGCCTTCGCTTGTTTGTGAATGGATCATATCCCGGATCACTTTTCGACATTGGGTTGCGATATCATAATTATAGCGAATGGAACTGCCCACTAAATGAGCCTCTTCCAGCCAGCCCAATTTTTCGCGGTGCGGACAATCAGTAAAAACACTTACGGTGTTGCTCCTGATGGCCCAGTCTATCAGTTTGAATGTTTTATTAAACAGCTCATTAGAACAATTGAAGGTACCGATAGTAGCTGCCGCGTTTCGGGTGTGCAGGCTTTTAATATCTGCAATAGCAGGTAAACCTGCTGCGTTTTCTTCTTTATCAGGCACAGCACCCTCAACCTGGATATACCTGAACCCGTAATACATAAATTGCGGATGCCATGTTTCTTCTTCTACGCCTTTGAGCGTATAGTTAAAATAAACGGGGGCACCAACGGCTGTCTGCAAAGCCATACCCTTATCGTCTAATAATTCGGCTGGCGTTATTTTTACTACCGCGCCGCGTTTGCCCTTTGCTTTTATGAAAGGAATAGCAGACGCGTTTTGCCCCATATCATAAACCCATACCCCGGGTTTAGGTTGTGAAAGCCTTTTTACAGCGAACTCGTCACGTATTTTTAGCGGTTCTTGCTGCTGCGATTCCAGCAATGGCGGCCCGTCAACAATAACCGCCTGTTTAAATTTATGATCATTAAAACCGGGTGTGTCCCAGCCCTGCTGCGCGAGCCTGGCATCATAATCCTCTCCACCATAAATACTGGAGAAGGTTACCGGCCCGGGAGCGGCTTTCCAGGTGTTATCACTAACAATATTGCCAATATTACCATCGGCATATTCAATTACGGTACGGCAAATCATTTTTGGATAACCGTATGCACTTTTAAGTTTATGATACCTGTCGCCCGGTACGTAATAAAATCCGTTACCAAGCATGACACCTAAAACGTTATCACCTGTTTTTAATTGGGTGGTGATGTCAAAAGTAACGTATAAAGCATGTTGGGAATATTGGGTCCAGCCGGGGTCTAAAAAGTGATCCCCTATTTTTTTGCCGTTTAAACTCAATTCAAATTGCCCCAATCCGGTTATAAAAACAGTAGCTTTTTTAACCCGCTTGTTTATCTTAAATTCTTTTCGCACTAGAGGTAAAATATCGTTGCCTTTATTCCACCTGCTGTCACCGGGATTATCTATGGCTGGCACAATGCGAAGCGAATCAGGCATTTCATTATAACCTATCCATTGAGCGCCTTTCCAGTCGGCGGTATTTAATAAACCCATCTGCCATTTTGCAGGTTTACTCCATGTAGATACGCCGCTATGGTTATCCCAAACCATTACCTTCCAGTAATATGTTTTTACTGCTAAGAGTTTTTTTCCTGCAAAACCTACTTGGATCGACTCATCAGACAGCACCTTTTTGGAATCCCAGATGTTACCAATATTTTTTTGCAATAACAGTGAATCGTCAGCAACAAGCACACGGTAGGCGGTTTGCAAACAATCACGTTGCTTTGATGACAATATCCATCCTAAACGGGGCCTTGGGTTTTCTAACCCAACCGGATATTGCTTGTATTCGCATTTTAATGCTGATACGCCTACTTGCGCATGAGCGTTAAAAGCAACGAAGATCAACAAGGAGAAAGCAAGGGGTTTTAAAAGAAAATTACGCGTCATTGTTCTTTAGCTTATTTTTATTGTTGCATGATTTTTACAGGTCCCATTAGACCGGAAGGTAGTAAGGGAGAATTTTTATCAAAATAATTCCAGGTAGTAAAACAGAATCGCCCTTTTGATGGTCTCGGCTTATTATTTAAGAACCAATCGGGAAATTCTTTTAAGAAATGTCCTTCCCGGTGTCCGGGCAGCCATTCGCAATCTGCAGGTTCCTGCTCATCGCCTATTAACCGGTTGGCCCAAACATTTGTAACTTCGATCACCAGTTTGTTCGCGCTGTTTTTAAGCAAACCTGCCGGGATTTTCACGCTCCAGGGTGCAGTCCACGCTACGCCAAGATCTTTATCATTGATAAAAACATGCGCAATGTTTTTTACATTTCCTAAATCAAGATAGCTGTCTGAAGCGATGGCGGTTGAACCGGCAGGAACATCAAAGTTTTTTTTATAAACAGCCGTGCCGCTATAATAATTGATACCGGGGTTTTGTTGCAAAGTCCAATCCTGCAGCGATGTAAACGTTACGGGGGCTACCGGGCCGCCCCATTTCTCATCAAATTTCACCTGCCAGTTTCCTGTAATTGTTAAAGCCTCTTTTTGGGCAGGAAAATTATCTTCATTTACGGGAGTTGCGTTTGTAACCTTTTTGCGAAATACAATAAAAAAACTTTGCGCTTTATCAAAATCAAGCGCAATTGTAGTGTTTACTCCTGCGGTGTTAAACTGTGGCAGATCTCGCATAGTTCCGGTTACCGGGTCCCATAATTCGGGCTGCATGCCTGTCACATTGAAGCTGCAAACCGCTGTACCCATATTACGCGATACGTTAGCTACAAAATATACATCTGTATCAAGACGTTTGCGGTGGATGTGCCTCACAGTTATTTTACCGGTAATATCTTTAGCTATAAAATCATTTGCGGAAGGCGCTGCGATCCCTCCCCATTGCAATAAAGCCTGGCAACGGGTCCAATATTGAACCATGGCTTTGCCCGGCTCCCACCAGGTTTGTGTACGGTCGAAATGCGTACCCCATTCTCCCATGGTTAATCCTGGTTTATATTTATCGTCCCAGGGTTGTTGTACAAACCGATGTATTACCATACGGTTTACACCATCGCAAAAAGCAGCATCGCCCATGGGTTTTAACCACTCCGGCGTTTCGTCCCATTTAGCATCCCTCGGATCACTGGTAAAAGCTTCCGCTTCTATGATATTCTGTCCTGATCGCCTTAAAGCAGCCACCGTGGGTACCAGTTCATAAGGCGAATAGTTGCCGCCGAATGTCCAAAATTCGGTCATAACGGTACCTACATAGGGCATCACTTCATCCTGTCGCCATGGGCCGCCGTAAGGCTCGCATAAAAAGGTCAGGTTTGCCTCACGTAATTTTTTGGCCACAGTTGCGAAATAAACATCGCGGTACAGATCTTTAACGGTAACATCAAAATCCTTTGCAAATAAAACAGAGTCGCGCCTGTCGGTACCGATAGTACGCCCTGCAAAAGTTGGCAGGTATGGCGTAAGATCATACCCTCTTCGGGCAGCAAACTCTTCTTTCATTTTTAGTGTCCAGGTGGGATAACCGGCTTCATAGCTATCAAAATGAACGCTTTTAAACCCTGTGCCTACCAAATCGCCCAGATGTTTTTGAATTTCACCCACCACATGATCCATGTGAAAACTCACCGCTTCCTTACTCATTTTATCGCATTCAAGACCGGTAGCCTGCCATTGCGCCGGCTGGATCAAGGTACCTGTAGTGGTATGACCAAACCTGTATATGATCCATTTTCCCGCGGGGACGTCCCAGTTGAGCTGGCCATTGGGCTGCATTTTAGCGCTAAGGTCTATAGCTTTATTTAATGGCACTACTCCATTGGCCGGGATAGCCAGTACTGCGATATCTTTATAATAGGTTTGTCTTGAGGCTATTTCCGGAATTTCCACCAACCCGCTATTGGGGTTATACACAGGATAAGGTGTATGGCCTCGCAGTTTTACTTTCGGTCGTTTTAAAACCAGATCAACGTGCCTGTCTCCCGAAAGCGTATCTGTAGACCAGCATATCTCCTGCATTGACATTTCTGGGGAAATCCACGGACCACCGCTTGATTCATAACCGGGGCCATTGAACATTCCAAAATCCATTCCAAGCCTTTTTGATTCTTCGGCCGCATGGCGTACCAGCTTCCACCATGGCTCTGTCCAGGAAATAAGTTCTGGAGTTGGGCTTTTATTAATATTACCGGCCCAGGGCGTAGTAACATCAGCAAGGCTAAACATGGTTGTACTGGTAAAGCCTTCCTTCTTCAGCGCCTCCAGATCTTTGGTAATGCCCTTTTTACTCAGGTTCGCTCCCATCCACATCCATAACACACCTGGACCGGCACTTTGCGGAGGATGATTAAATACCTCAGCCGGATCTGAAGGCACCAAAGCCTGGCCCACAGGTTGAGCAGGCCGCTGTTGCGCGCTGACGTTAAAACAAATAAGATTAATTAACAGCAGGTGTAAAACCGGTTTAAATATGGCAGATGGGGGCGTTTTGTAAAATAGTCTCATTAGTTATGATTAGTAGCCTTATATACGTTTTGCGATTTCAATTTAAAAAAGAGCATGGCCCTAAGGCCATACTCTAACCATTATTAACAAAATTAACCCATATTAATATCCAGGATTTTGCGTAAGCTGATGATTGATATCGATTTCTGATTGAGGTATTGGAAAAAGGAAGCGGTTTTGCGTAATGTTTGTGTAAGCGCTGGCAGGCAGGTAAGGTTCCTGCTGCTTGATTTTAACGCCAAACGCGGTCATCACGCTGATCGCCTGCCCTGTTCGCACCAAATCAAGCCAACGATGGTTTTCAAAAGCAAGTTCAACCCGACGTTCTTTGGCCACAGCCGCGCGCAGGTCTACCTGACTTGAGGCTGTTGTAGCGGCCAGCCCCGCACGTGCCCTAACCTGGTTAAGGTAAGGAATAGCCTCCGCTGATTTACCTTCTTCATTCAAACACTCAGCCAATAACAATAAGACATCTGCATAACGGTAAACTATCCAGTCATCGCCACAATTATTAAAGGTTGCATACGGCCCATGAGTGTATTTTTTGCAATACGTATCATTTACTGTATTACCATCGCCATCAACATAACTAAAGGCAATAGAGGCAGCCTTACGGGTATCCCCCGCTTCATAAGCAGCTATCAGATCCGGGGTGGGCTTGTTCCAGCCCCCGGTTGTCTTATTATCACCTGATACACCCAAAATATTTTTTACGTTCGAGATATTGGGCGCAAACTGAAAGGCGAAATTATTTTGTTGCCCCTGCGGTCCGGCTAAATACTGTACTTCAAAAATGGATTCGGCAGTGTTGCGGGTTGCAAAAATATCTGCGTAGTTGGGCACCAGGCTGTAGCCTAAGGTGGTGACATCTTTCAACACGGCTTCAGCTTCTGGATATCTTTTTAGGGTCATATAAACGTAACCAAGCAATGTTTTAGCAGAACCTTTGGCAACCATACCAATGGTAGTTTGCTTAGCGGGCAACAAGCCGGCAGCGCTGGTTGCATCTGCAATGATCTGTTTATACACATCTGCTGCAGAAGAGCGGGGTAAAGAAGCTTCTGCTACTGAGGTAACTTCTTTCAAATGCAGTGGTACGCTACCAAAATACTGTACAAGCTCAAAATAATAGAAAGACCGTAAAAACTGCGCCTGCCCTTTTAAGTTTGCTTTTACAGTAGCATCAATGGTTGATTGGTCAATACGATCTAAAATAGCATTGGTACGGGCTATGCCCACGTAGCAATTTGCATATTTGTTTAAACCGTTCATATTGATGGTGATATCCAAAAAGCCCGAAATATTCCATTTATCGCTGAACTGCCCCCCCTGCAAACCCGGGCTTGCAAAATAAGTAGCATTGTCTGAACGCATTTCGCCCATTACATAGGCATCGCCGTATATACTGCGCAATGGTGCATATGATCCAACCACCGCCTGGGTATAGTCGTCGGCGGTTTTAAAGAAGGTTGCTTCTGTTACAACTGTTTTAGGCGCTAATTCAATAAAACTCTTTTTGCAGGCGGATAAGCATAATGCCAATACCGCCGTTAATAATATCCTGACTTTCATAATTATATGATTATATCTTTTATTTTAAATTAACATTTACACCAAAGCTGAAGGTGCGCGGCACCGGGTAAGAGGTATTATCGATACCGATATTCAAAGGGCTGCTGCCTTCAACTCCGCTAACTTCCGGGTTGGCCCCCTTGTATTTGGTAAACACAAACAGTTGCTGCGCGCCGGTGTAAACCCTTATACTCTTGATATAATTATTGTTTTTATTAAGCGGAAGAGTGTAACCTAACGTCACGTTTTTAACAGTAAGATAGCTGCCGTCGGTTACCCAGCGGGAATTGGTATACCTGGCCAGGGCAGTACCTACAACAATTCTTGGATGCACACCGTCACCAGGATCGGCAGGTGATTTCCAGCGGTGAGCAACATCTTTGGTTACATTGAATACACCATCAAGGTTCTGGGTATACTCCAGGGTGCGGTTTTGTAAATCGCCGCCATAAGCACCTGATACGGTAACGCCAAAATCAAAATTTTTGAAATAGAGGTTATTGGTCATACCGTAGGTGAAATCCGGGTTAGGATTACCAATAAAGGTTTGATCTTTCAGGTCGATCACACCGTCACCGTTGATATCTGCATACTTAACTGTACCAACGGCTGATGGCGAATCGCTGCCCAGATATTTTGCTGAATTATCAAAATCCTGCTGGTTTTTATAAACACCGATAAATTTATAGCCATAGAACATGCCCAACGGCTGACCTATCATTTCGATATTGGAACCATTGGTGTTTCTTGGCAAAGAAGTGCCGTATGGGCCTAAATTCAGGATCTTGCTGCGTACAAAACTGATGTTAAAATTAGTTGACCATTTGAGCGCGCCAACCAGGTTTTGGCTGGTAATGGAAAATTCATGGCCTTGAAACCGCAGCTTGGCAACGTTGTCAGATATACTGGAGAAGCCTGATTCGCGGGGCACATTGATCTGGTACAACAACGAAGAGGTGATCTTGCGAAAATAATCGTAACTCACCGCTACACGTCCGTTAAGGATACTGAAGTCGGCACCGATATCCAGTTGCCTGGATTTTTCCCAGCTTAAATTATTATTACCGATATTCGAAATAGAAGTACCAGGGGTTAAAACGCCGTTAAATGTATAGTTACTTGTTTGGGTATTAGGGATGAAACCATAATTCTGGATATTAAAGTTGCCGTTAACGCCATAACCCGCCCTCAGCTTAAGGTCTGATATTGCAGTGATCTTTTTCATGAAGGATTCTTCTGAAGCGTTCCAGCCAACTGATACCGCCGGGAAATTACCGTATTTGGTGTTAGGAGCAAACCGGGACGATCCGTCTCTTCTGAACGATGCAGAAACCAGGTATTTATTTTTGTAATTGTAATTTAAGCGTGAAACAAAAGAAGCCAATGACCACTCCTGGATATCATATTGCGGATTATTAAACTGTGTTGCAGCCGCTAATGACGATATGTTATCATTGGGAAAACCATAACCTGATTCCCTGTTAAAATCTGAATGGTATTTTTGAGCGGTATAACCTACCAAAACATCAATATTGTGGTCCCCAAAAGAGTGTTTGTAGTTTAGGGTATTTTCAGCAAGCCATGAATAATAAATACTGCTGTATGTACTTGCATTAGCAACAATTGGTGGCGGGGCAAATAAACCACCCGTTGTAGACGGGTTCCATTGTTGATTTTGTTCATTGACATAGTCAATATTTAAAGATGTCCTGAAATTCAGATCTTTTATAATTTCAAAATTAGCGTAGGCATTAGACAACAAACGTCCCTTTTGGGTATTGTTTTTTGCCTCGGTTGCCACCCGGTACCAGTTAGGGTTACCAAAAAGCCCCGGAGATTGTGAGGTTAAAGGCAAAGAACCATCGGGATTTTTATAAGGTGAAATCGGCGAACTCGTTATCGCGTTTTGAATGATACCACCACCAAAAATATTGCCGTCGCTATTGCCATTGGCAAGTATTTCGTAAGTAGGCGCTACGTTTAAACCTACCGTGATTTTGCTGTTGAACTTATATTCGGAATTAACACGCAACGAATACCGTTTATAGTTTGACGCGATAAGCACACCATCCTGGTTCAGAAAACCAAGCGTAGCGGTAGTGCTTGATTTTTCGCTGCCATGGCTTAAAGCCAGATTGTAGCTTTGAATAGGTGCGTTGCGCAATAAAATATTATACCAGTCCGTCCCTTTACCCGCATACTGCGATGGGTTTTGGTATTCAACAGGGATACTGGTAGCTTGCCCTAAAAGAATTTTTTGTGCAAACACATCTTGCTCGTATTGAGCAAACTCTTCTGCATTCATCATGTCCGGACGTCCTTTTTGCGGAACACTCTGCACACCATAAAAAGCATTAAAAGTTAATGAGTTTTGCCCTGCTTTAGCATGTTTGGTAGTAATGATAACAACACCGTTCGCCGCCCTGGAACCATATAAGGCCGTTGAAGACGCATCCTTTAGTATGGTAAAGGTTTCTATTTCTTCCGGATTAAGGTTATTGATATCGCTTACCAGAGGCACACCATCAACCACATATAATGGCTGGGAATTAGTTCCGAAAGATGCCGCACCACGGATCCTGATCTGGATGCCTTGTCCTGGTATACCGGTAGTTTGGTTAACCTGTACACCCGGCGTTTTTCCCTGGATACTTTGTGTAAACTGGGTAACCGGCTGGTCTTTTACGTCACTCGCTTTTATAGTAGTTACAGCGCCTGTTATGTCCCCTTTCTTTTGCGTTCCGTAAGCCACAACTACCACCTCGTTCAAAGCCTTGGAATTGTTGCTCAGCTGTATCTTTAAGATACTGTTATTATTCACAGGGACTTCCTTAACTGTATAGCCAATGTACCTTACTAATAACACCGCATTACCGGTGCTCACTTTGATCTTAAATTTACCGTTGACATCGGTGGCAGCGCCATTATTTGTTCCCCTTTCGGTCACCGTAACCCCAACAAGGGCATCACCATTCTCGGAAACAACCTGACCGGAAACTTCAAACAACGAGGCGTTATTGCCGCCTTGTGCCAACGATATAGTATTGACACAACAAACTATAATAACAAATGATAGTAAAACACGGGCAATACGAAATACTTCCGCCGGTGACGGGGATAATTTTGTAAAAATTTTCATAAATTTGAATTAGGTTAATTAATCATTTAACTGAATGATTGTATTATCTTTTCGACCAGGCAATAACAATCATTGGAATAAGCAGGAGTCAGCTGATTCCTGCTTATTTTTTTCTTATTTTTCCTTCCCCATATAATTTAATTAAGCATAACATACCTGAGCTATCAGTTATTAATTTGAATACTAAATAAAAGCGGTAAAAAATTTATAATCGGTTTAAAACGAGGTATCGCCCATGGACAGCAGATCACCTTTGTATTATCAAATTTAGGTTAGTATCCAAATAAAAGGATGTCCAAAATGATATTTCTATAGCATAAA
>Ga0163162_10003924_pt1 | contig 14277 bp, 13 predicted proteins | sample S55metaG_FD_115310 | JGI IMG/M metagenome (GOLD analysis project Ga0163162, IMG submission 115310) | Switchgrass rhizosphere microbial communities from Kellogg Biological Station, Michigan, USA - S5-5 metaG | ecosystem: Host-associated > Plants > Roots > Rhizosphere > Soil | place: USA...
AACATCGGCATGATCAGCGCGCTGAACCGGCCGCACGAACTCAAGCTTCACGTCAAGGCAGCACTGAGCAACGGCCTCACGCGCGACGAGATCAAAGAGGCTATTCTGCAGGTTGCGATATATTGCGGAATACCCGCCGGTCTGGATTCAACGCGTCTCGCGCGTGAAGCCTTTGCGGAGCTCGATGGACGAGATTGAATAAAAGAAATGGAGAATAGGGTGAGCAATGAACTCGTCAAGGACCGGTTTGCGCCAGATCGTCTGCAGCGTCTCCAATCGGTAATCGAGTCCGACGTTGCTGGGGGGGCGTATCACGGCGCGGTGCTTAAAGCGGCACGGGGAGGCGAAATTGGTATTGATGCGGTAATTGGTTATGCTGATCGCGATCACACGCGCCCGCTCCAGGCCAATTCCGTGTTCACCATATTCTCTACGACGAAGGCCTTCACAAACGTACTGTGCTTGCGCGCAATTGAACTTGGGCGGTTTGCGCTGACGACCAAGGCTTCCGAAATCATCCCTGAATTCGGCGGCGGCCTGCGAGGCGAGATCACCGTGTTCGATCTGCTGACGCACTCGTCCGGCCTGCCGATGCTGTTCACGCCCAAGCCGGGCATGTGCATCGATCGCCTGGACGAGGTTGTGGCAGCGCTTTGCGCAAATGTCGTGTCGATCGAACCAGCAGGCGAGCGCGTCAATTATTCTCCGATGGCGAATCAGCTGCTGCTTGGCGAAATGCTGCGGCGTACAGATCCGCAGGGGCGCCGCTTCCGCGACATCGTTGCCGAGGATCTCTTCATGCCGCTGGGTATGATGGATAGCGCCATCGGCGTTCGCCGCGATTTACAGCCCCGCCATATCGTGCCCGACTTTCAGGGCCACGCCCCGATCGATCACCTGAGCAGTGCCGTGCCCGGCAAGAACGGCGCCTATGAGGACCCCGATGCGGAAATGCCATGGGTAGGCGCGGTTTCCACTGTGCCCGACCTATTCCGTTTCGCAGAGATGCTCCGCCAGGGTGGCACGCTCGACGGGGTCCGCATCCTCTCTCGCGCGATGATGGCTAAGGCCACTAAAAACTGGACAGGTGACAAACCCAACGAGCTTTACAAGTTGCTGGCCCATAAGCGCGGCTGGAAGCCTTCTCCGGCAGGTATCGGGCTCGGCTTCACGGTCCGCACCGAACATATCTGCCACCACATGTTCGGCACTCTGACTTCGCCGGGGACGTTCGGCAATTATGGCTCGGGCAGCGCACTGTTCTGGATCGACCCGACGCTCGACATGACCTTCGTGTGCCTTACTGCGGGCTTGCTGGAATCGAATGACAATATAGTCCGTTTCCAAAAGCTGTCCGACATCGCCGCCTCGGCGGCGGTGTAGTCTGCGCTGGTCATGTCAATGCCACTAGCGATCTTGCCGGCACGAGGCCGGTCCGGCTCGACCGAAGCAGAGGCCGACGGCATCGAGGTGTTCATCGAGAACTTGGAAATCGGTGCGCATATCGGTGCCCATGCGCACGAACGTGGCGCTGTTCAGGCGCTACGGGTTGATGTGCGACTCTCGGTCACTGAGCCCGCCATCGACCGCCTGGACCATGCCGTTGATTACGCTGAGCTTGCGGATGCTATTCGTGGGCTTGGCCGTAGCGAGCATATCGTGCTGATCGAGACCTTTGCTACGCGGGTGGCGGATATTTGTCTGGGCATGTCCGGCGTGTGGGGAGCCGCAGTAGAGGTTCGCAAACCCGGAGCGCTGCCGCCTGCGACGGCAGGAGTCAGCGTGGTCCGGACCGCTGGCGGCGCTTCAAGGAGAGACCGATGCGGACATTGATCACCGGTGCCGGCGGATTCGTCGGTTCGACGCTGCTGGGCTTGCTATCGAGCCGCGCTTCGGCCGAGGACGAGATCGTGGCTGCCGACATCGGTTTCGCTCAGGACGATCGACGACCGAGTGTCACATACCATGTCGGCAGTCTGCAAGAAGACGGGGTGATCGCGCACCTCTTTGAGCGACCATTCGACCGGATTGTGCACCTGGCGACGGTCGCAGGGGTAGGATCTGAAAACTTCGACCTGGGCAAGGCAACGAATCTCGACGCGACGATGGCCTTGCTCGAGGCTGCGCGGCGAAGCGGTGCGAAGCCGCGCTTCGTCTATTCGAGCTCGGTTGGCATATTCGCCGCGCCGCTTCCTGCAGTTGTGGATGACGCGACCCTTCCCGTTCCCACCAACAGTTACGGCACCCACAAGCTCGTCGCCGAGTTATTACTGACTGATTATACGCGCGCGGGCTTTATTGATGGCCTCGCGCTGCGCTTCCCGGGCGTCATTGCGCGTCCGCAGGGATCGACAACGATGTTGTCGGCTTTTCTCAATGATGTGTTCTATGCGGCCGCTGCGGGGCGGTCGTTCCTTCTGCCGCTTGCTCCAGACGATGCCACCTGGGTCATGTCACTGCATCTCGTGGCACGAAACCTTGCCCACGCACTGGAGTTGCCATCGGCCGATTTGCCGCCCCGGCGCTACTGGTCATTGCCGGCACTCCACTTGACGATGTCAGAACTCGTTGAGGCGCTTGCAGAATGCTATGGTTCTCGCGTGTCGGAATTGATTGGTTTCGCTCCCAATCCCGAACTCCAGCGACGGTTCGTCTTTCCACCTCTCCTTGCCCCGGGAGCGGAAGCCCTCGGCTTCCTCGGCGATAAAACGACGCGGGCGTTTGTCGAAAATGTATTGTCGATGAACACCACTCTGGCGGCCAGATCGACACCGCTCAAACCAAAGTCAAGGGAGATACGACAATGACGGGTGTGACTGATCTTTCGGGCAAAGTGGGCGTGGTAACCGGCGGCGCATCGGGCATCGGCAAGGGTATTGCAAAGCGAATGCTCGCAGCCGGCATGAAGGTCGTCATCGCCGATGTAGAGGATGGTCGCCTCCAAGAGGTTGCATCCGAACTCGGTGTTCTTGGCGTGCAAACGGATGTTCGCCATTACGCTGCGCTGGAACGGCTCGCCGAGCGTACGCTAGACGCGCATGGGGCGGTCCACATCCTGTGTAACAATGCTGGCATCGGGCCAATGGCTCCCATCGCGAACCTCACGCTCGCCGACTGGCAGTGGATGATCGATGTCAATCTCTGGGGGGTAATCCACGGCGTCCATGCCTTCTTGCCGATTCTGCGGGCGAATGCCGACGGAGGCCATATCGTCAACACGTCGTCGATGGGTGGACTGCGCACTTCGCCGACCCTCGGCGCCTATGCCGTGACGAAGTTTGGCGTGGTGGCCCTGACAGAGACCCTTGCCGAAGAGCTGGAGGCCGAGGGCTCAAAGGTCGGCGCGAGCGTGCTGTGCCCGGGCCCTGTCCGAAGTGATCTCGGTCGCAGCTTACGCAACCGACCTGTGGAAGTGGGCGCGGGGCATCTCAAAGATGTCCAGCTCGAGGATGCCGCTCATTTCCAAGGAACGGTAATCCCTTATGTCGAACCGGACGATGCGGGCGAAATGGTTATACAGGGCATCCGCCGCGGAGATCTCTACATTCTAACCCATCCTGAAATGATGGGTTTCGTGAATGAGCGCCATGAACGCATCGAAGCCGCTACGCGCGCCGCTCTGGCCGCCAATTCCCGGAATTGACGCATTCTCGACACTCCGCTGAGCCCAACATTCACGAAACATCCGGACATGTGGCTGGAATATGAAAGTTATAAAAACTAGGAAAAAATGGATCTATCTTCGGCATTGCACAACATGTCCGGACATGCTACCTCATCTATCAGCCAAGCAATAAAACCGGCGCCCAGACGCCGGCCATAGAGGGGGTGGATAATGGGTATCTCGCGATTTCTCCTGAATAACTGTGTGATTGCGCTCGCAGGAGGAACATGGGCGGTACCCGCTCTCGCCCAGACTACACCGCAGACTGACCCGTCTGCGAGCACGGGCGAGGATACGGCAAGAGAAATCATCGTAACCGCGCGGCGGCGCAACGAACGGTTACAGGATGTTCCCGTGGCGATCTCCGCCTTCAATCAACAAGATCTGTCGCGATATTCCACCGGGTCGGTGAACGACATCGCGTCGCAGACCCCGCAACTTGTCATCAGCGCGCCCAACGGGCCGGGGGGCAGTTCGATAAACTTGCGCGGCGTCGGATCGGCGTCGACGACATCTTCGGTAGACCAGGCAGTGTCTATCAACATCGACGGCGTCCAGGTCAGTCAATCGAACTTCATTGCGCTGGGAACCTATGATCTCGATCACGTCGAAGTCCTGAAAGGCCCACAGGCACTCTTCTTTGGCAAGAATAGCCCGGGCGGGGTCATCTCGCTCTCGTCAGCCAATCCGGGTCGCGAGCTTGAGTGGCGGCTACGCACCAGCTACGACTTCAACAATGCCGGCCTGCTTACCGAGGGAATGGTCTCGACACCGCTGACTGACACGCTGGGCATCCGGATTGCCGCCGCGTACAAGGACCAAGATGGCTGGTTCAAGAACCTGCCCGCTTCGTTGCCCGGCACTACGGTTTCAGACAAAACAAGTCCGAAGTCGAAGGAATATTTCATTCGCGGCACATTGAAATATGGTGCCGATTCCGACGCATTCAATGCCACGCTAAAGCTTGCCTACGGTCAGACCGACCGCGACAACGGCCTGTATTCAAATGGCCAACTGCTTTCTTGCCCCGGTGGGACGCTGTCGTTCCCCGTCCCGGGCTTATCGACCGACTGCAAATTGGACCGCAACTACAGCGAACCGAATCTGGCTCCCGACGTCGTGGCCACCGCGCCGCAGGTGTTCCGCGACGGTCGGCCTTACTTCGAAAACCGCATGCTGCTGACGTCGCTCACGGCGAATTTGAAAGTGGCCGACGCACTGACGCTGACTTCGGTCACCGGCTATTTGCGACTGCGCGAGCGCTTCACGGCCAACTACAATGAGAACGGATTTTCGCAGTTCGGGACGGCCTCTGATCAGTTGCAGCGCCAGTTTACGCAGGAATTTCGCCTGGTTTCGTCTTTCGAAAGCCCATTGAATTTCACCATTGGCACTTTCTATCAAAATGCGAAGCTGTCTTTGGCAATCCCCACCACGCTTGCCGCCGGCTTCTCGCCGACAGGTTCGGCGCTGATGATCGAGGACGACAAGTTTGGCCTGAAGACTGAGGCGTATTCGGTTTTCGGTCAGCTTATCTGGAAGTTCGCGCCGCAGTGGGAACTTGCGGGCGGTGCGCGTTACTCGCACGAAACCAAGTCGGAAAACGCACGCAGCCGCTTGTTCGGCGTGTCGTATCCTTTTCTCGATCCCAAGCGCTCGTTCAACAATGTCTCTCCCGAGGCGACGCTCAGCTTCCGGCCAAGCCGCAACCTGACACTCTACACGGGATATCGCCGCGGGTTCACGTCCGGCGGGTATAATCTGGTCCCCCTCGCCTTCAACCCGTTTGCAGTCAACGACAACGGCTTCAGGCAATCGACGGTACAGGGCGGCGAGTTCGGCGCAAAGGGCGCCATCGCCCGGGGCCAAATCCAATTCGACCTCGCGGTCTATGAATACAAGTACAAGGACCTCCAACTCTCCACCTTCGATTCCGCGACTGCCGCGCTCAGCCTGCGCAATGCCGGCCGCAGTCGGGTTCGCGGTGTCGAACTCTCGGCGAACGTCCGCCCAGACCAGATTGTCGGGCTATCTCTCCGAAGCTCGCTTGCCTATAATGACGCGCGCTACACCTTGTTCGACGACGCAGGTTGCTACACCGGCCAGACCATCGCGCAAGGCTGTTCGGGGAACGTCACCGGCGGCGTTGCGCAAACCCAGAACCTTTCGGGTTCACGGCTTGAGCGAGCGCCGGAATGGTCATTGAATTTTGGGGCGAGCTACGATCATCCGATCACCTCCGGGATCACCTTTGGACTGACCGCCGATGCCTACTACACCGGCAGCTTCTTCTCCGAATCGACGCACGATCCGCGCGCGACGCAGCGTGAAGCATGGCGCTACAACGCCGGCGTCAAGTTGCGCGGTCCGAACGACGGCTGGGAACTCGCGCTGATCGGGCGCAATCTGTCCAATGTCCTGCGCGCTGAATATGTCTTTGGTCAGCCCTTTACCGGATTTGGCACGGGCACCACCGGGCCTGGCCGAGGGGCAGATCTTGTCGGCGTTAACGGCATGCCACGATCGGTCATGCTGCAACTGACCTTGCGCAACACCCTTTTCAACTAGGCCATAATCCGCGCATCCGGCTGACCCGCTGGCGGCGAATGTCGGCGGCAAACAATGGGCAGAAACGGTTCCACCAGAGCCGGACTGTCTCGTGACACAGATCGCCCCTCGCTCGGCCAGCAGGTCCTCGACGTTTCGCAGCGACAGCCGGTCCGCTTTTCGGGACTGGGCGGCAGAGAAGACAAGCTTCCCGGGCGAAGTTGCCGAAGCCGCGCTCGCACATACGGTGGCGAACAGGGTTGAAGCCGCGTACCGGCGCACCGACTACCTGGCCAAGCGCAAGCTTATGATGAGCGATTGGGCGGATTTCGTGATGGCGGGGAGCAAGTGATTGAGGGTGGCCACATACGACTGCCAGTCACTGATCGCCGGCTGCCCCCGCCCGCACGATCGACAGGAGAAGATCGCTTCTCGCCAACGCCTTTTTTCCGTCCTTTTCGCTTGTGCCGAGCGTGACGATATCACGATGCGGCAGGAACGTCACGGGATGTGGCGGTGCCCTCCCCATTTTTTACCTTGAGGGGTTTCCGGTCCGGGCGCCACGCTTCTCCCGGCCGCGCCGATCGGACAAGAGCGCCGTCCCCCGCCGAGAGTGGTCTGACAGCTAACCACTCACAGTCAGACATCGCAGGTAATCTGAAGTGCTGGATAGGCGCCGGTCCGCTCGTGGACGTCCCATCGGCAGCTTCTGTCAGGAGCAGACGTTCGCGGTGGTTGATCTGAACGACCGACCGTGGTCGGCAGGCGCCTCGGGGCATTCCTGATCATCGGCCCCGAAGCGTTCTTCGGACGGCCATTCTGGCCATCGGAGAATGATCATGGGGATGCCTGAAACCGAACCCACCGCCTCGAAGCGCCCGGTCTGGAATGCCGGAAGGACCGTAGTCGCCGGGCCAGCGCGTCCGCTCCAACCTCATGCGGAGGTCTTCCAGGTCCGAGTCCGGGAAGTTGACGGTCCATGGAACCGGTTTAATACCCATTCCCTCGTCTCCTCACGTTGGCCCGGCGCCGACGACGAGCGCCGTTGGGCCGTCCAGTCGAAAACAATTTAGCGGGTCATCCGTCATAGCGGATCACCTTTGGCCAATTCCGAGGCAACGTCCTCGCCGGTGCCTTTAGGCAAGGCAGCCGGTTGCCACTGCTCGCCTGAAGGCGGCGCCATGGTTGGCAGCGCAGCCGCCCGACGCTGCTCCGGCGGCGATCTCTCGATCAGTCCACAGGCTGGCGGGCGAATGCGCCGCCGGTCTATGCGGCAGACACCGGGTCGGAACCCTGCTTGCGCTCCGATACCATGCGCTGCGGGTCAACCTGCCACGGCCCACTCAAGTCGATCCGCAGGCGCGTGAGGTGCAGACGTTCGATCTTCCAGCACTGGCCGACCAGTCGGTACTCTTCGTGATAGTGCCCATAGCCGTGGATCTGCCGCCCGTCCGGCCACTCCACGATATCTTCCATCGCCCAGATGCCGCGCGCGGTGACGTTCGAAAGAATGTCTATTTCAGGCATATGTCCGTGATGGACCGTCTTCGCTGAGCCGATGATCGACCGGACGTGTGCGACAATCGCATCGCCTCCCACAATAGGTTGGTCGGTTCGCGGGTCGCGACCTTCCGTCGACACGTCGTGATCGATGACCAATACAGCGTTATCGGCAAACTGATCGCGCCAGGCGCTCCAATCTTTCGTGTCCATATACCGAAAATAACGCGCTTTGAGCCCGCGAATGGCCTCCACGGCTATAGCGTTCGAAGCCTCAGTCATAGAATGATCCTCTCTTCATTCGCCAGACGCCTTACTGCAATCCGCTGCCGGGCGGCCATTCCGTCCAAGATTACCCGGCCATATAATCCAATCTCCGCCTGCTGCGGCTTGCCGCAAAAATCCCGTTTACAGCAATGCAAAGCAGAACGTCTCTGCAATATTGCTTCGGCGGCAAGCCGGCCTGGCCGAGCACCAGGCCGGCGATCCTGGTTACTGCGCCCCGAACTTGAAGGTGCCCGTGACTCCGAAGGTACGGGGCTCACGTTCGCCTGCCGCAGAATTGCCAAGCGAAGGAATCGTATTTCCTGCGACGTAGTCGCGCTGGTCCGACAGGTTCCTGCCCCACACGGCCAGCTCGAGCGCGCCGTCCATCACGGTCAGAGCGGCTCGGGCGTTGATCAGCCAATGCGCTTTATCCGTGGCCCCGCGCAGATAACCCGCGGCGTCGGCAGCCGAGATCGGATTGCCGTTCTGAGCGTCGACCAACACGCCAGCTCCGTTCGTGTAGAAGGCGACCGGCGAGACGTTCATGTCGGACTGGTAGGAGAAGTCCCCGCGCACCAGGAGATGTCCGATATCTATGTCGCTGGACCAGGACGGCGAAATCGATGCCGTCCACTTGGGCACGCCATAGAATGCATCATGTTTACGATCGAAGCCGTTGTCATCGAAGGAGACGTACCGCGGGTGGGTATAGCCAACGGTGCCGTCGAGCCGGAACCCGCCGCCGAGTATCGCATTGGCTTCGAATTCCGCGCCGTAGATTTCAGCCTCGCCCGCGTTGAGAATCGCGGTTGAGATTCCGCCCCCGGGTGCGACGAGATCGACCGTCCGTTGGATATTATCGAGTATCGAATAATAGCCGGCAACGTTCACCCGGAGCCGCCGATCGAAGAATTCGCTCTTGATCCCACCCTCGTAGGAATAGGCTATTTCCGGCTGGAACGGCACAAAACCGGCGGCACTTGTCGGCCGAATATTCTCCCCGCCAGAGCGGAAGCCCTTGGCTGTCTTGACGTAAACCAGCAGCCCATCACGAAGTTTGTAGTCGACGCTCGCAGTATAGGAAACGCCCTTGAAGGTATCGCGGTTACTGACCGGGCAAACTGCGGCAACAAGACAAGTGAGCGTCGGGCTGCCGAGCGCAGGCACGGTACCGTTCAGGAATGAGCTATTGTACGAGGTCACCCTCTTGTCGTCGACCGAGTAGCGAATGCCGCCCGTCAGCGCCAGAGCGTCGGTGAGATGATAGGTGGCTTGACCAAAGACGCTCTTGCTGTGGTTGGCAATCTGACCGTAAAAAAACGTCCCGGTCGGAGCAATGGCAGTGACAAACTGCGCTCCACTTCCATCGTGGCCGCTTTCCTGGAAATAGTAAAGCCCGGCCGCGAAATCCAACTTGTTCTGCAACGCTTTCCCGGTCACGACCAACTCGCCTGAAAACTGCGAGACTGTCGCATCGTCGTTGAAAACTCCAGGATTTCCTACACCCTGGCCGTCATCAAGTATATGGTATGGCGAACCATCGTTGTCATTAAAGGCCAGCGAGTGCACATTGCGATACCCGGTTATAGCCTTGATCGCACCGAACGACGTGTCGAGCGTAGCCGTCGCGCCGTAAGTCTGGGTCCTGACATAGCTGCGCGGGATGGTGTTCAAGTCCGCGTTATCGCCTCGGTTCTTGGCGATGGCGTCGTTGAACAGAGCTGCCGCGCGTGTCTGGCATGCCAGGCCCACACCATCTGGGTTGAAACAGCCAAGGGCACCTGCGGTAGCAAAGCCATCAACCTCCGCGACAGTTGAAATTGCCGACACACTGGTTGGCGACCCGTAAGCCAGCAACTGCGGTACATTCCGCGTGTTCGAACGGAACCACTCGGCGGACAGCAAGAGGCTGAAGGTCGAGCTGGGCTTGAGCAGCAGCTTGGACCGGACCGTATAATTATTGACGTTACCAAGCTTACCGCCGTTATTGAGGTCGTTGATATATCCGTCACGCTTGTTGATCTGACCAGCGACGCGCAGCGCGACTTGGTCCGCGACCAATGGCGCGTTGATCACCCCCGAAAGCGAGTACTGGTTGAACCGACCGTAAGTGCCGGACACCAAGCCCGACAATCCCTCGAAGTTCGGATCATTGGTGTTGAGCAGGATCGCGCCGCCGGTCGTGTTGCGGCCAAACAACGTTCCCTGCGGGCCTTTCAGCACCTGCACTTCCTGGACGTCCAGCAGATCGGCATTTGCACCATAAGCACGCGCCCAGTACAGGCCATCGACATAGACGCCGACCGAGGGATCCTGGTTGGCGATCGGGTCCTGGTTGACCTGGCCCCGAATGGTGAAAAGGGCGCCGGTGCTCGTCGAAGTGCTGTAGTTGATCTGCAAGCTGGGCGTCAGCAGCGCCACGTCGGCAACCGAACGCGCGCTCTGCGCCTGAAGCTGGGCACCGGAAAAGGCGGTGATCGCGACCGGAACCGACTGAAGGTTTTCGTTGGTGCGCCGCGCTGTCACCACAATGTCACCGAGTCCGCCGTCAGTGGATGCCGCTTGCCCAGCCGCAGCAGCTTGCCCGGTTACAACAGCTTGTCCCGCAGCAGGCGCGCCGGCAGCGGACGTGCCCACCGACTCAGGTCCCCTGACCTCCTGCGCCATCGCGGCATGACCCGACAAGGCCATACCCAGCACCCACACCGATACTGACAAACGCTTACCTTTTAGCATATTAGTCTCCCTGCGGGATTGTCCCGACTATTAGGGGCCCTCCATTGCGCCAAAAATGCCCCCAGTTTTCTTTTCAATGTCAATGGCGCAATTTGACAGCTTCTTCCTAAGGCGTAATCGGTTCGGTCGCTTCGATTAACGTCTTGAGCAGCCGTGTCGGCCACACGGCTGTTCGCTGGCTCACGCAGGAATGTAGGACTTGGGGGTAATCCGGATGTCGTTGGCCATATCGGGTATGATCCGGATATCGGTGCGATCAACGACATCGGTCCAGCGGGCGGCGAGGTCTTCCAGATCGATGGTGTCGGCCTGGTATCCTGCGGTGGCAGCCAAGGCGATCTCGACCACGCGGCCGCCGCCCGCTTCGAGCCCCTTGCCTGTGCAAGGGCAATCGCGGTGCGCCAGCAGCGCCACGACCGGCGGAAGGTGCTCGACCGGTTGGCGCATGATTGCGTCGGTGATTTGCGACGGTGCCTGGAGGTGGGTGATCGCCAGCGTGCCGGCGCGCGGAAGGAGCGTGTTGACCTTTATGTCGTGTGGCACACCTTGCGCGGCCAGTCCCTTCGACAGCGTATAGACACCGGCCTTGGCGGCGCCATAGACCGATGCATCGGCGCTGCCGAACATCGCGGAGGAGCCGACGTTGACGATGCGCCCATAGCTCTGCCGCTGCATATGCGGCCATGCCGCCCGGCACATCCAGATGGGCCCGAGCAGATGGACGTCGGTCATCTTCCGAATGTCGCTCTCAGAGAGCGCGTCGAAGGTGGTGAGATGGGCAAGGCCGGCATTGTTGACGAGGATATGTACCGCGCCGAATGCATCGATGGCGGTCTTCACCACCGCGGCCGCACCGTCAGGATCGGCCACGCTGTTGGTATCGGCTACCGCTTCACCCCCTGCCTGCCTGATTTGCTCTACCACCTCCTCGGCATTGGCACGCAGCACGCCACGCCCGTCCGGCCCGGTTCCGAGGTCGTTCACGACGATTTTCGCTCCGCGCGAAGCGAGGAACAAGGCGTGCGCACGCCCGAGGCTTGGCGCCTTGCCGCCGGCGCCGGTAATGATCGCTACCTGCCCGTCAAATCTCAGCTTGCTCATGTCGGCGTCCCCTCGGTTGTCTGAATTGTGGCGATTTAGGTTGGCATTAACAGCGTGCGGAATAACCCCGGATTGGACTCGGTTCGCTATGCTGTTGACGCCAGCCCCCTAATGTTGGCTCATTGGTCAGTGCACAGAGGCCAAGAGGAAGCGTCGCCAACACCCCCTTGCCACTGCGCGTTCGTTCAACCTCTGGCCGGCGATCCGCACCCCTGAAACAAACAGGCGAGGACCGGCCAACCCACGAGGTTCGACCCTGACCCTATGCAGTCGCGATAGCGACGATCAACGGAAGACTGCTTGCCGAATCCGACATGAGTAGCCATAATCGGACATTGCAGATGGGAACCGCGGCGCGAGGCGATGAAACGCCGGCGCGGACCGCTGATCTGGACGAGGTCGTCACGTTGCAGCAACCTGCCAAGCGGTCGAACGAAATTTTGAAGGAATGGGTCTTCGATCGGTCGTCGGTCGTGCTCTACCGGAATGTGTTTTTTGAGGATGCGGCCGAGATGAGGGAGGTCGAGCATGATGCTCTGATCTTCTCCGCCAACGGTTGCCCATCGGCCGGGCAGATCTACTTTGACGGGCCGCACGGTTCGGCTGGCGGGCGCGTCGGGCTCCTCAGGTTCCTGCCGGGCCGCCGGCCATACCGGTGGCATTGGCAGGCTGGCTGCGAACTGAATGTCATCTGCTATCTGCTGGAAAACTCCGCTCCACCCGGCAACGACCAGGCAAGCGGCGACCAGGAAGCCATTCTTTCCATTGCCGATCCGATCCTGTTGAATCTGATGACGAACCTCAGCAGGGAGGTCCAGTGCCAGGATGAATTTTCTTCAGGCATCGTGGAGGGCATCTGCCTTCAGCTTTCCGGGATTTTCGAGCGTTTCAGGGCGACCAGGTCTGTCACAGGGCCACTGGTGAACAGGGTTTCGGCGGATATGGAGCTGGTGTTCAAATCGGTGGATGGTGGCCGACAAACGCCATCGCTTCACAAACTGGCATGCGAGTTCGGGCTCAGCCCTCGCCACTTCGCCCGATTGTTCGAGAAAACGATTGGGATGAATTATGCTTCGTTTGTAGGTATGAAGAAGGAGAAACTCGCGAAAGACATGTTGTTGAACTCGTCCTTGCCGATAAAGGCGATCGGGTTCGAGCTGGGCTTTGACGATGCGGCATCCTTTTCACGCGCCTTTCGCAAATGGACCGGCTGCTCTCCGAGCCTATACCGAGCGCGGGATAGTCTATAGCCGAAACCGCGTGCGGCTTGCGGCAGGCGGGGTGGCAGGGGCTTGCCGGTCTCCACGCTGATCGATGACGCGCCGAGCCGGGATAAGGCGGTGGCGGTCGAGCGTGACATCAAGGTTAACCCGACGATGAGCAACGACGCCAGGGCGCGCAGTTGCGCACGATCGCGAACATCTACAACGAGGGCATTCTGCGCCCCCCTGCCATCGGGATCGTGCCTCTGTCCGGGGCGGCGCAAGCGCGCCGTCGGGTCAGGGATGGCCATGGGCGCGGGAAGGTCGTGCCGAAGGTTGCGGATCTCCGGAAGTGCGACTGATCTGCCCCCTTCTGAATGGCCCAATTTCTATTTTAGATTTGGCCACGAAGGAGGAATGGGATGGCAAGGAAGCACAAGCCCGAGGAGATCATCGGCAAGCCAGCCGAGCGGTCCGTGTAGCAATGGCCAGGCGGTGCGGCGATCACCGCCCTGGACGATGCTCACTGCAACGACGCCGGGTAAAACTGCTGCAGCAAACCAGACATGATAGTGATGGACGGCGAGCCAGGCCCAACGCTGATCGAGCCAAGGCTCGAGAGCGTGGCGATGCGCCCAATGCTCGCGGACACGGTCGGCAAAGCCGAAGCGGTCCTCGGTCGGAATGAGGCTGCGCACCAGCGGCCAGCACGCCGAGATGGATCCCACGGCCGCGAGAAAGGCGATCTGCTGGACGACAGGCTCCGGCCCTGCTGATTGCCACTGAGAAGTGACCCGGTATTTCCATCGAGAATTGACCCGGGTGGATATGTGTCCCCCGGTGCGGGGGTTGGGTCAAGCAGCCGGGCTCCTCGGCACGCTTGTCCAGCTCGTCTGGACGGCGATATTGAACGGCTGGATGGTGACGCTGGCGCACAAGCCCGCCACTTTTCTGCCGGTCTATGGCACCCTGACTAAAAACAGCTCGGACGTGCTCCTGTTCTTTGCCGGCCTGCTGACTTACGTCGCGACCGGCTGCTATGCGCTCGCCTTCGCGCACGCTGGCTGGCTGGGACCAATCAAGGCCAAGCTCGTTGCCGCGATTGCGACGATCGCGATCCTTGGCTTGGCGGCGCGAGGCCTAGGATTTCCCGATTTTGGCGAGGACTGGTACATGGTTCCGGGCGACATCGTCGGCATCCCAGCGATCCCCTGGCTCATGCCCTATCTGCTCGGCGTGGCCGCGCTGTTCCGGGCGGCG
>Ga0163162_10003927_pt1 | contig 14267 bp, 12 predicted proteins | sample S55metaG_FD_115310 | JGI IMG/M metagenome (GOLD analysis project Ga0163162, IMG submission 115310) | Switchgrass rhizosphere microbial communities from Kellogg Biological Station, Michigan, USA - S5-5 metaG | ecosystem: Host-associated > Plants > Roots > Rhizosphere > Soil | place: USA...
AGGCAATGGCGGGGTAATTTACCCTGAATCACATTACGGGCGTGATGCTTTGGTAGGCATAGCCTTATTTTTGACTCATTTGGCAAAGTATGGCAAGTCGGTTTCGAGCCTGCGTGCGTCATATCCGGGTTATTTTATTTCAAAAAACAAGATCACTTTAACGCCCGAAATGGACATAGATGCCCTTTTGAGCAAGGTTGAAGAAAAATATATCAAACAGCCTCATTCAACAATTGATGGCTTGAAAATAGAATTTGATAAAGAATGGGTACATTTGCGGAGGTCAAACACCGAGCCCATTATCAGGATCTACTCCGAAGGCAATTCTGAAACTGTGGCAAACGGTTTGGCCAACAAGATCATCGCTGATATTAAGGAGATCTTACAACTGAAAGGTTAATTTACCGGTATTAAAATAATAACAGGGCAACCGGCGATAAATATCGTTGGTTGCTTGTGTATTTAATTATATCGGGCATGTGTTTTAAAGTTACTGATCCATTAATTTATAAATTTTAACAAGAATGCGCGTTTATTTTGATAATGCCGCCACTACTCCGCTCGACCCTGATGTAATGAAGGAGATGTATAAGGTTATGGAGAACCAGTTTGGTAATCCATCGTCCATACATGCCCATGGCAGGGAAGCACGTACTTTAATTGAGCGTTCGCGTAAAACGATTGCCGGTTTACTGCATACCTCGCCGGCCGAGATCTTTTTTACATCAAGCGGTACCGAGGCCGATAATACGGCCATCAGGTGCGGTATTATTGACAATAACATTACCCACGCTATCACCAGTCATATTGAGCATCACGCAGTGCTCCATACACTGGAAGCGATGCAGAAAGCGGGTTTAATTAAACTGAGTTTTGTAAATATCGATAGCAAGGGCGCTATTGATTATGATCATCTTGAAGCTTTGCTGAAAGAAAATGAGCGCAGTTTTGTTTCATTAATGCATGCCAATAACGAGATAGGTACTTTATCAGATATGGAGCGTGTAGGTGATCTTTGCGAGGTCTATAACGCCATTTATCATTGTGATACCGTACAGACCATGGGGCATTATCAGCATGACCTGGGTAAGCTTAAAGCTCACTTTTTGGTATGCGCCGGTCATAAATTACATGGCCCTAAGGGAGTAGGCTTTTTGCATGTCAATCATAAAATAAAGATAAAACCTTTTATTTACGGTGGTGCACAGGAACGCAATATGCGTGGTGGTACCGAAAATATTTACGGTATAGTAGGTTTAGCCAAAGCACTTGAACTGGCTTATGGCGAAATGGAGCAGCACCAAAACCATATCCAAGGCTTAAAATCCTACATGATGGAGCAGCTGATCAGCAATGTACCTGGCGTAAGCTTCAACGGTGAAACTGACCCTGCAAAAAGTTTATATACCGTGCTTAACGTGGCGTTCCCTGAAATGGAAATGAGTGATATGCTGCTGTTTAACCTTGATATTGCGGGTATTTCTGCTTCGGGCGGTAGTGCTTGCAGTTCGGGCAGTGATATTGGCTCACATGTGTTAACTGCTATCGGTGCCAGTTCATCAAGGCCATCGGTGCGTTTTTCGTTTTCGAAATACAATACAAAGGATGAGGTTGATTTTGTAGTAGCCAAAGTTCGTGAGCTTTGTGCTGTGAATGTATAAGTTTAAAAAGTACTAAAAGTAAAAAGCCTTAAAAACTCAGTTTTTAAGGCTTTTTACTTTTTAACGAAAACCGTCATTGCGAGGTACGAAGCAATCCCCAATTTGTAGGTCCGCCCTGTATAGTTCGCGATTGCTTCGTGCCTCGCAATGACGGTTTAGAATGAATGTTATAAAGAGTGGGGTTTTCTAACCTCCAATCTCTAAAAAACTATAACTCTTTCCTCAACCTTGCTACCGGGATATTCATTTGTTCGCGGTATTTGGCTACGGTACGGCGGGCTATGTTGTAGCCGGCATCTTTAAGGATCTCGGTAAGTTTTTCATCAGCAAGGGGATGGCGTTTATCTTCCTGGCCAATATGCTCTTCCAATATCTTTTTAACCTCCTTGTTGGATACTTCCTCGCCGCTTTCGGTTTGGATAGCTTCAGAGAAAAATGATTTTAACAGGAATGTACCAAATTCTGTTTGTACATATTTAGAGTTTGCTACACGCGATACGGTCGATATATCCATGCCAATACGGTCGGCAATGTCTTTCAGGATCATCGGCTTCAGGTTTTTGTCATCACCGGTAAGGAAAAACTCGTATTGGTATTGCATAATGGCATTCATGGTTTTAAGCAGCGTTTGCTGGCGCTGTTTAATAGCATCAATAAACCACTTGGCCGAATCCAGCTTTTGCTTTACAAACTGAACGGCTTCCTTTAGTTTTTTATCTTTTTGGGAAGCCTTGTCATAATGCTGAAACATTTCCTGGTATGAGCGGCTCACCCTAAGCTCTGGTGCATTTTTGGAGTTGAGGGTAAGGATCAGCGTGCCATCATTATTGGTGATATGAAAATCAGGGATCACCTGCATTTGTTTGGTATTGATCTCGTTCGAGTCGCCGGGCTTGGGATTAAGTTTCAAAATTTCATTAACAACACCACGCAACTCAATCGAGTTCATGTTTAATGATTTTTCGAGCTTGTCGTAATGTTTACGGGTAAACTCATCCAAATAATGTTCAACAACCAGTATCGCTTTTTTGATGATGGGGTCGTTCACGTCCTTTTTACGAAGTTGGATCAGCAAACATTCCTGCAAACTGCGTGCGCCAACGCCGGGAGGGTCAAATCCCTGGATCACCTTCAGCATGTCCTCTACTTCATCATCTTCGGCCAGCACATTTTGTGAAAATGCAAGATCGTCGGTAAGCGACATGATCGGGCGGCGCAGATAGCCATCGTCATCCAAACTACCTATGATCTGCTTGCCGATCATGAAATCTTTATCACTTAAAGGCAACAGGTCAAGCTGTAATTGCAGGCTTTCAAAAAATGAACTTTGTACAGCGATAGGGATCTCCTTTCGTTCATCCTCGTCATCGCCATTTTGGTCATAGCGCGACCCATAATCGTTTACGTTATCCTCCTGCAGGTAGTCGTCAATATTAAATTCATCCATCTCGCCCTTTTCCTCGTCGCTGTTGAAGTTATCTTCGTCGGGGTCGCGGTCGGGGTATTGCTCTTCGGGTTCGTTTAGGTTGGTAAGGCTCAGATCTTCAAGTGCAGGGTTTTCTTCCAGTTCTTCTTTTATCCGGGTATCAAGGGAAACAGTAGGCACCTGCAGCAATTTTATAAACTGTATTTGCTGCGGCGAAAGTTTTTGTAAAAGTTTTTGTTGAAGGTTCTGTTTAAGCATAATTAAGATGTAGCCAAAAATACATCAAATTAATATTAACTAAAAATTACTTGAGGTATCTGCTTTAAAGTTGTTAAATGATTTAGGCATATCAATTGTTTTAGCGTCAACAAAAAAACTATATAAATAGATTGTTTGTGTAATATTACTAACTTTAAATTAACCAAACTTAAATTTTATGGCTATAGTAAAAGAGTTCAAAGAATTTGCAATGCGCGGAAACGTGGTTGACCTTGCGGTTGGTGTTATCATCGGTGCTGCATTTGGTAAAATTGTTACTTCGCTTGTTGCAGACATTATTATGCCGCCCATAGGCATGGCCACCGGCGGTATTGATTTTAAAGATCTTAAGTATGTACTTAAGCCGGCGGTTGATAAAACTCCGGAAACGGCTATCAATTATGGTTTGTTTATCAACAACGTGATCGACTTTGTTATAGTTGCTTTTTGTATCTTTTTAATTGTAAAAGCTATTAATTCGCTGAAGAAAAAAGAGGAAGAAGCTCCCGCAGCACCACCCGAGCCAACCAAAGAAGAGGTCTTGTTAACTGAGATCCGCGATTTGCTGGCTAAGAAAGCTTAAAAGTAATTTAGTTGATGGTTCATAGACCATGGTTCATTGTATGACCGGCCATGAACTATGAACCATTTGCTATGAACTAAAATGTTTTTGGCAGCTTTGGGTCGGTTAAAATGACATAGTCGGCCATACCTGCTAATTTGTTCCAGTCGGGGTTGTCAAAACTATCATCGGCATAAGTTGCTATATTAAGCACACGTAATTTTGGTGCGTATTTTTTAAGCTGGGCTACTGCTCCCAGTTTCTCTTCGCTATGAAAACCGCCATTTAATTGCAGCACTTTAAAGCCTGGATGGCTTTTCAGGAACTTTGCTATTGACCAGCCCATGGTAGCATCCCAAAGATTTTGCGACTGATAGATCTGCATGCCCGGCATTGAAGCATGGCCTCCCATTATTTTAGCAAATTTATCATAATAGGCCCCTGTAGCTGTATCGATAGGTAAAGGTGCAAGATAGTTTTTGGCTTGAGCGTCAAGCTGCTTTAAAATATCGAGGCCACCGCGTGTAACCATATTGGTATAACGGGTAGGGGCATTGGCTGCAATCACCGGCAGGTGATTGGTTTTGGCCAGTTCAATCATTGGTTTATAGTCCTTATAATTCGGCCATATGCGGGCATCGGTTGCCAGGTTTTTTTCGCGAATGAGGCCGGCGAGGTATTCGTTTAAAACAAGTTGGCAGTCAGTTTGGAACATCTCCATGGAAAGAGCTGTTTTTTGCGCATATTTTTCTGAGAGTTTTTTAAATAAGGTAAACTCAAGATAGTGGGCAGTTGAATCATTATGCTCTTCGCCAAAGAAAAGCACATCGGCATTGGCCATGTCATTAATAATATCATCCGATGAGATGAGTTTTTGTGCTGATGTGCTGTATATTTTATAGTGGCTTGAGGATAACTCCTGGGCCATGGTAATAGTAGATAAGAATATTGAAAATATTGCGAGGGCTAATTTCATTTGTCGGTATAAAAGGTTGAATTTACATTTTGCGAATGCTTCAGAGCTATTCTGTTTAATGTTTTTTAGTTTTTATTGTCATGACAATGTCAGCTAATATTCCTTAATGGTTTATGGAGATAAACTAATAATTAACCTTTGGTTTAACTGCTCGTTTATTCCGGGAAATACGCTGCAAGTTGTTCAGTTCATTCCGTTCATTTTTTCTGAAAATTATGATATTATAATTTAAATGCTAAGAAAATACAACTTTTTCCATGCATGCTTTGCATCTCAACCAACATGTTCCTGTTAAAATCCGGGTAATGTTTTTTTCGTTAATTGCGATAATTTATTAACCGGCTTAGGCCACTAAACAATTGATTATTAATGAAAAAGAAACTTACCCTGTTGTTCCTGATGTCTGTATGTTCAATGCCGATCTTCGCTCAAAACATTTTTACAGCTATCCAGGACAATGATACCCCCGGGGTTAAATTTTTGCTGAACAAGAGTGCTAACGTAAATGTGAAAGACGAAAATGGCGATACGCCTTTACTTGTTGCAGTTAAAAATAACCAAAGCAGGATCATGAACCTGATCCTGCAAGCTGATGTTAAAGTAGATTATAAAGATAAGGAAGGAAATACTGCCTTAATGATCGCCAGTAAAAACGGCAATGCCGAAATAGTTGACCAGTTGCTGCATTATTATCCCAATATCAACAACCGTAACAGCAATGGCGTTACCGCCCTGATGTTGGCAGTGAGTGAAGGTAAGGCAGATGTAGTAAAGGGTTTGCTTGAACATGGTGCAAACATCAAGATCAAGGATAAGCAAAATAAAACCGCTGTTGATTACGCTAAAGATGCCGGCAAAACCGAAATGGTATCCTTGCTTAACAATACTTATCCTGTTACTGCCAGCTTGAAAAATAGCGGATCATACGCTATCCCTTTTCAATAAGTATGCTTCGACGAGCTACCTACCTATGATAAGTTGTAGAATCAAGACCTACGAAGTTTTTAAAACTTCGTAGGTCTCTCTGCTTTGTCATTTTACGCCGAACTTTAACTCTACCCATGACAACTTAAAAAGGGTGTCATACTGAGTTTATCGAAGTATAGTGGGTTGGGTCTCTACGCACGAGTCATCGACAGGTTCAAACTGACAGGCTGTGTAGTTAGCCAGGATTGTAATCCGGATCAAAAATATCGCAGATCAATTAGTTATTGTCAATAAAAAACTGCTAATTTGCTGCTGTTGAGCAGGTACGCCGATGTTGTTATAAATACAAAAAATAGTATTTGAATTATTAAATAAAATAACTACATTTGCGCTCTTGTTTCAAAAAGACGAATAGAATAAAATATAGCCATGAAAAGAACGTTTCAGCCTTCTCAAAGAAAAAGAAGAAATAAACACGGTTTCCGTGAACGCATGTCAACTGCTAACGGTAGGAGAATATTAGCAGCCAGAAGAGCTAAAGGCAGAAAAAGATTAACTGTTTCTGACGAAGGCAGACACAAAGCATAATTGAGGTTGCCCTGCCCTTATTTATAAGGGTTTGGAACCGCTTATCTGCTTTATCTTTCGGTTCAAAAATGGCAACTATGTATACTTTTAAAAAAGAAGAACGGTTATGTAACAAGAGGCTTATTGATAAGCTTTTTCATAACGGTTCTTCTTTTTTATGTTATCCCTTCCGGGTATCCTGGCTTGTTAACCCTGAGCCTCAGCTTCATCCTGCGCAAATTCTTTTTTCCGTTCCAAAAAGGCGTTATAAGCACGCTGTTGACCGTAACTTACTAAAGAGGTTAATGCGTGAGGCCTACAGGCTTCATAAACAACAACAGCTTTATAATATCCTACAGCAATCAGATAAAAGAGTCCTTATTTCGGTAGGTTACGTAGGTAAAGAAGTGGAGCCATACCTCTTCATTGAGAAAAAAATGCTGAAGCTGCTTGCTCAGCTTGGCAATGAGTTATCAGCTGCTACAGTGCAAGTTACGACCAGTTAATAAAGAAGCGTATGGATGCAATTGCCCGGTTTTTAAAAGCTGTAGTAGGTGGGATATTTATCATACTGATCAAGTTTTATCAATATTTTATATCACCGCTTTCAGCCGCATCGTGCCGGTATACGCCAACCTGTTCACAATATGGTGTAGAAGCCATCAAAAAGCATGGCGCGTTTAAAGGCGGTTGGTTGACGATAAAGCGCATTGCCAGTTGTAACCCCTGGGGCGGTCATGGGCATGATCCCGTACCATAAATTTGTAATATGAGCCTGATACTTCAAATAGAAACAGCAACAACATCCTGTTCGGTAGCCCTTGCCCGTTATGGCGAGGTTTTGGGTTTTAAGGAAATAAATGCCCGTAATATCCATGCCGAAGTTATTACATTATATATCGACGAACTGCTGAATAACACCGGAATAAGTTATCATAATCTTGATGCTATTGCTGTAAGCAGTGGCCCAGGTTCATACACCGGCTTAAGGATAGGCGTATCTACTGCTAAAGGATTGTGTTTTGCCCTTGATAAGCCATTGATAGCTATTGAAACTCTGGAGGCTATGGCTTATGGTGTTATTAATAACCCCGGTTTTTTTGAAGAAAGCAACACGCTGTTATGCCCAATGATAGATGCGCGGCGAATGGAAGTTTACACCGCCTTATTTGATAACGAAGGCAATAGGGTACGTGCAACCGCTGCCGATATTATTGATGAGAATAGCTTTGTCGATTATTTAAAAAACAACAAGATCATCTTTTTTGGCGATGGTGCTGAAAAGTGTAAAAGCGTTTTAAGCGGTAATCCCAATGCTAAGTTTTTAGATGATTTTATAAACTCAGCAACTTATCTTACTCAAAAAGCAGCGCAAAAGTTTGCTGATAGTGCTTTTGAAGATGTGGCTTACTACGAGCCTTATTACCTGAAGGATTTTATAGCCGGCAAAAAAGCGCTTTAATTAATTATTGGTTTTAAAGATACGGCCGAATAAGCGCCCGAAAAATCCCTTTTCACCCATTGGGATATAGCTGGAGTTCATTGGGTGCTCAATTACCCGCCCAAATTTTAGTGAGAAACCCAGGAAGATATCGGCGCCTGTATAGTTGCCTATGTGGTTTATTTGAGTGGTGTTATTTAAAGTAGCTAAGGTAAAGCGGCCGGTATTGGTCAAGCGCTCTGAGCCTATAAAAAATTCCGTATTAGCCGATTTTAACATGATCTGTGCACCGAGATTAAATAGTTTATAATCATCGTAGGTGGCTGTTAAGGTAGCTATAAGATTATTTTTTTGCACGGAGTTAACCCACGCGCCCGTAAAACCAGGGTAGAACATTTCCTTTTGAGCTACAACGGTTGGGAAATATCTGAATGTTTTATCATCATCAAGCCAGTAGCTTTTAGATACGCTTAACTCGGCTTTTGCATTGGTTTTTGTATTGAAAGAAGTAACCTGACCATTGCCTCTGAATAATTCATAGACAGCGTTATAAATGTTCTTTTCGCGGTGCTCGGATGTGATATCCTCTATGTTTGTTGTGTTGTCAAAATTAGTAATGGTTGAGCGTTTGTTCCAGTGGATAAAGCCAAGGTCCTTTATGTTACCTTGTATAAGTATCCCGTCTTCCGTTCGGTAGGTTGCACCCATTGAAATCGAAGCTCCCGGATTGCGGAGTGTTGGTAAAAAATCGCGGCCATTTAATCTGCCCGGTACATAACTCCTGTAATACTTGCCTTTCATGTAAACGTCGGCATTGTCGTTGTTAGGATCTGCCAGGTCCCGGTTAATTTGTAGGCTCGACTGATCTACATCTATTTTATTGTATTGAATACCTGAAAGGTAGCTCAGCTTGAAACCTATTGACAGTTGTTTAGCAACCTGCTCCCGGTAAGTAAAACCTAACTGATCATACATCTGCACCATGTAATGGTTGTTGAATATATTATCATAGTTGTTATAAGCAAAATTTGAGGGGCCGTCAAGAAAAGCAACAGATTCATCAGTGACCAGGCCTTTGCTTTCTATCCTTGTTTGCGCCGAAAAGCCCATTTCAACATTGCCGTTCAGGCTGCTGAAAAACTTAAGCATTACCGCATAAGCATTGCCGTTAACATTAAAGTGGTTTAAAGCATTTTGGCCGATCTTGAGTGATGATGTGTTATAAAATGGAGGATTGCCAAACGCCCGGCTTTTGAGCGGCTGTTGTATGTGCCCGGTTATATAGAAATTGGCATCGAAATTAGGAACAAAAAAATTAAATGCTATCTGCCTGCTGGAATCGGGAATAAAGGCCCTTTGTGATGGGTTTTCGAACGAATCATAAAGGGTACCGGTGTTATATTGCGAAAATTGTTGAGCCGATACGGATAAAGAACAAAGTGTTAAAAAAAGAATAGTAAAGATCTTATTCATATTATAGCTCACATGCTTAAACCCCGAACTATCCAAAGATAGATTAAAGTTGATGCCGGTAAAATTTATTATAAATTTCTGTTTGTATTGTTCTACGAAATCGGGCAGTTATTGTTGTGTAAACACACAATAAATTTATTTTTTTACTGCGCTTGTATCAGGAGCGTTTAAGCGCATACAAAAATTGGTATAAAAACTTTTATCAGATGCCGTGAGTTGGAAGGCTGCTCCGTAATAATTTTTCCAGCCGGGATCGCTGTTTTCAAAAGCATCGTAAAACGGCTTTTTTAAATCTCGCTTTAATACCGGTTGGGTGTTTTTAAAGTTGATAAAGAAGGCCACATTGCTTCTTTCGGCCAATAAATTATCAAATTGTGTATACTGATCTGTTTTACCGATGAATTTGCGGTTGAAGTAGGTGTCATTATAACTTTCCAGTTCGGATACTGATGTAGCGAGTATAAGGTAGTTGTCAATGATCATAAAGTAGGGCTTTTTGAAAATGCTGAATGCATCACCCAATAAAAAGAAAGGCAGTTTTTCATAATTAAACTGACCAACTTTATCGGTAACCATATTACTGATGTTCATCATCAGCGGAAACAGCCTTGAGCCATCCTTAACAGATATAATGGCAAATTTTTCAAAATAGCGTGTGGTAACTATCGCGAACTCATTACCGAGCAGTTTTTCAAATTCGGGTTTTATATACAAACCCGCTTCTGATTTTACTTTGTTTAAGAGATCATTTTTTTCTTTGCCTACGCCCGCTCTATCATGCCATTGCGAAAGGTCGGCTTCAAATTTTTTAGGATCTGAAACAGCGAAGCTTGTGCTGTAGGCAGTTGTAGCAGGGAAAATATCCTTTAAATGATTTTCGACCGGTTGCTGGGCGGCAAAGATGTTTAAATAGCTGGTTGCGTTATTTTGCTTGGTGGTAAACCCGTTAAACATCAGCGCATCGCTTTTATAATTTAGGTTTAATGCCGCATAGGCCGGTAACATCCTGAAACTCTTGAAAAGATCGGTAGTTTTATTCAGGAACAACTGATCAAAAAGCGTGTTAAGCTGGTTGTAATTAATGTAAAGATTGGCAAGCGAATTAGCGTTTTGCTGCTCGGGCATCGGTACAAAGCCGTTATGGCCTTTATCCTGCTGGTATATGGCGCTATGATCAACCAGGTCTTTTGAAAAACTGCCCGAAAATATATTGTCGCCCGTTTTTATGATGTAAAAATGTTTGTTAAGCGGCTTCACAAAAATATTATACCCCTGGCTCGCGGCTATTTGCATCGGCGCTATTTGTAAAGCGTTTTTGGTATCCCTGGTCAAATGGTCAAGCGTTGCTGTGGAAAATGTTTTTGATGCCGAGGTAGTTACAAGCAGGCTGATATCGTCATTATTGGTTGGGTGAAGAGAAATGAAAATATTTTGGCCGTTGAAAAACTGGTCAAGCTGCGGGGAGGCAATGAATAGTTTGCGCAGCGTGTCAAGCTCATTCAACTTATCATGGCCAACAAAAGCACCTAATAACTGGTTGCCGGCAAAAATCTCGTAGAATCCCTTTTCATTAGTAAACTCAAATACTGCTACGGCATTATCCGGTATGGCATGCATAACCTGTCCTGTACGCACTCCCGGCGGACTCAGATTTTTAAAATATAATACCGTTATAAGCACGGTAGCTATAATTAAAAATATAGTGGTTACTATCAGTCGTTTCATAGCAGGGGCGTGCAGCAAATATAGAATTTTACCCCACGGCGTTAAAGTAATACTTTCAATTGGTTAACTTAGCTTTTTATATCTGCATGAACAAACAAATAATTATTACCGCTTCGTTTTTAGGTATGCTAGCCGTTATTACCGGCGCTTTTGGAGCACACGGATTGAAGGCTGTACTAACGCCTGCACAACTTGAGGTTTGGCATACCGCTGTTCAGTATAACTTTTACCATGTTTTTGCCTTATTGTTCCTGGCTGCTTTTGCAGGTAAAAGGGACGGAGGACTGATATCTGCAGCACATTACCTTTTTACTTTTGGCATCATTCTTTTTTCAGGATCGCTTTACCTGCTTTCATGCCGCGACTTGCTTGGCTGGAACTGGCTGATTAAGCTGGGGCCGGTTACACCAATTGGTGGTTTATTGTTCATATTAGGCTGGCTGATGCTGGCACTGGCTGCTATCCGCAACAAATAATCAAACATGTTAGAGTTTGCCGAAATTGAACATACCGACCGTGAAACGCTTTTTGCCGAAGTGATTTTGCCCCTGGCTATTTCAAAAAACTACACTTACAGGGTACCCTATGATCAAAATAATGCTATTGCCATAGGCAAGAGGGTGGTGGTGCAGTTTGGCAAAAGCAAGCTTTATACGGCTATTGTTAAAGAGGTCAGCAAACTGGCCCCCGAAAAGTATGAGGCCAAATATATCATCGAGATCCTGGACGACCGTCCGGTTGTAACGCCTAAACAGCTTGAGTTTTGGCAGTGGCTGGCTGATTACTATATGTGTAATATTGGCGAGGTTATGAACGCCTCGCTGCCATCAGCGTTGAAACTGGCCAGCGAAACCCGTATTGTACTTAACAGGGAGTATGAGATAGATAAAGCCACGCTTCATGACAAGGAGTTTCTAATTGTTGAGGCTCTTGAAATTCAGCCGGAGCTTACGATAAGCGATATTACCAAGCTACTGGGGCAGAAAACCGTAATGCCGATATTGAAGATGATGTTTGAGAAAAACATTATCAATATATCTGAAGAGGTAAGCGAGCGTTATAAGCCGCGTAAACGTACTTTCATTACGCTTAACCCGGTTTATACTAACCAGGACAATTTACGGGAACTATTTCCGATACTGGAAAAACGGGCGCCTAAACAGGCCGATGCTTTACTTGCTTATATCAAACTGTCCCGTCATTCAAAAAATATCACCAAAAATGAACTTATTGAAGAGAGCGGGGCCGGTGAATCAAGCATTAAATCGTTGATTGAAAAGGAGATCTTCTTTTCGGAAGACAGGAGCGTTAGCCGCCTGCATTTTGAAGAAGAGGATGAAGCCGGTGATAACTTTGAATTAAGCGAACAGCAAACGGTAGTACTGCAAAGTATTCAGGAGCAGTTCATGGAAAAAGATGTAACGCTATTGCATGGCGTAACCTCATCTGGCAAAACGCAGTTGTATGTGAGGCTGATAGAAGAGATTATACAGAGCGGAAAACAGGTGCTTTACCTGCTACCCGAGATAGCGCTTACCACCCATATTATTGAACGGTTGCGGCTGTATTTTGGTGGCGATATCGGCGTTTACCATTCGCGTTTTAATGATAACGAAAGGGTGGAGGTTTGGCAGAAGGTTTTGAGTGGAGAGTATAAGATCGTGCTCGGTGCACGTTCATCGGTGTTTTTACCCTTTGCCGATCTGGGCTTGATCATTGTTGACGAAGAGCACGAAACATCATACAAACAGTTTGAACCGGCGCCACGCTATAATGCCCGCGATGCGGCTATCTTTTTAGCGAATATGCACCAGGGTAAAGTGCTTTTAGGTTCGGCCACGCCATCATTTGAAAGCTATTACAATGCTCGCACACATAAATATGGCTTTGCCGAACTGACTGAACGCTTTGGCGGTGTTGAGCTGCCGGATGTGCAGGTGGTAAGCATTGCGCATGAAACCAAACAAAAAACAATCCAGTCACACTTTACCAGTGTGTTGATGGAGGGCATAAAGCAGGCACTTGAAAATAAGGAGCAGGTGATCTTATTCCAGAACCGTCGTGGATATGCACCTATTCTGATGTGCAAAGTGTGTGCTTATACACCAAAATGTATCAATTGCGATGTAAGCCTTACCTATCATAAAAGCAGCGGCAAACTGCATTGCCACTATTGCGGTTATAAGGAAGATACGCCATCCATTTGTCCGGCTTGCGGATCTACCCACTTGGAGTACAAAGGTTTCGGCACCGAAAAAATAGAGGATGAGCTGAGTGTTTTATTGCCCGAAGCCAGGATCGCCCGGATGGACCTGGATACCACGCGATCAAGAAATTCATTGCAAACCATCCTTAATGATCTGGAAGAAAAAAGAATTGACATCCTGGTTGGCACCCAAATGGTAGCCAAGGGACTTGACTTTTCAGATGTAACGTTGATAGGTATTATCAATGCTGATAGCTTGCTGAAATTTCCTGACTACAGGGCCAACGAACGTAGCTATCAATTGCTGGCGCAGGTAAGCGGTAGGGCTGGTCGCCGGGGAAAACAGGGCAAGGTAGTAGTACAAACCTATGATATTTACCACCGGGTATTAAAGCAGGTGATTGATAACAACTATGCAGATCTGTATTTTACCGAAATGGAAGAACGCAAAAGTTTCAAATACCCGCCGTTCTATCGCATTATCAATCTCGATATCAAACATAAAAATCCTGATGTGCTCTATAACCAGGCCGAATACCTCGGCGCACGTCTCCGCGAGCATTTTGGCGAACGGGTGATAGGGCCCGAGCAGCCGCTCATCAGCAGGATCCGTAATTACTATATCAAAAGCATCATGCTCAAGTTTGAGAAGGACGGCATCTCCATAGTAAAAGCGAAGTCTGCTTTAAAAGAGGTGATCACCCAGTATTATACAACCAAGCTTAGCACTGGGAGTATTGTACAACCGGATGTTGACCCGTATTAATGCGTTTAATCGGAAGCTTGTCAAAAACACGTGATAGGAGGCTCGAAGCAATCGCACGTAAGCATGTCCACCATGTATAGTTCGCGATTGCTTCGTACCTCGCAATGACGTGTAGGAGAGATGTAATTACTTTTCCAACTCCAGCCCCCAGTCTTTTCCTTTATCAACAGCAGGTAGACCTTTATCCATCCAAACAGGCAATGGCGCACCTTTTAAAAAGTGATCGAAAAATTGCTGTTCGCGTATGGTGATGTCTTTCTTGTTTTGGCGCAGTACCAG
>Ga0163162_10003930_pt1 | contig 14261 bp, 9 predicted proteins | sample S55metaG_FD_115310 | JGI IMG/M metagenome (GOLD analysis project Ga0163162, IMG submission 115310) | Switchgrass rhizosphere microbial communities from Kellogg Biological Station, Michigan, USA - S5-5 metaG | ecosystem: Host-associated > Plants > Roots > Rhizosphere > Soil | place: USA: Michigan...
CGATGGTGAATTCATTCGGGAGGAGAGCGACGAGGCGAATACGCTCATAGTCAGCGAGCTGAGCAGTCAAAGCCGCGATATCTCGTTGGATAACCTTGATAGCAGCCGGATGTTTGCTGAGTTCCAGTCTATTTTTTGGTACCGCCTCTTTGGTATCGGCTAACGCCTGGTTCAGATTTTCCCAGTCGGGAACAATCAGGGCGACAGGTTGTTTGCGGCCTGCTCCTACGACAACGACCTGGCTGACGAACTCGCTCTCTTTCAACAAGCTCTCTAATAATTGCGGCGCGATATACTTTCCATTGGAAAGCTTAAAGAGATCCTTTTTTCGATCGGTTATATAGAGCCGGCCTTCTTTGTCCATGTGACCGACGTCTCCGGTGAAGAACCAACCATCTTTGAGTACGGCTGCAGTCGCTTCCGGCTGACCGTAGTAGCCCCTCATCACATTTGGACCACGAACTAGAATCTCTCCGTCTTCCGCAATCCGAAGTTCGATGCCGTCGAAAGGCACACCGACCGAACCAACGTGATTATTACCGGGACGATTTGCGCAAACGATACAAGTTTCGGTAGCACCGTACCCTTGAAGGATTGGAATGCCGGCCGCTAGATAAGCATAGGAAAGCGCGGGAGCGAGGGGAGCGCCACCAGAGACAAAGTATCTCAATTTACCGCCAACGCCTTCTCGCCATTTAGAAAAGACCAGACTACTGGCAACTTTCTGTTTGAGACGAAGACCAGCCGGGATCCAACGTCGAGTATCTTTGAGCTCGCCGTATCGTTGGCCTACTGCGAGCGATTGTGTGAAAACTCGTTTCTTCCAGCCTTTCTGCGACATTCCTTTCTTGATGATGCGGTGATACACCTTCTCGAACAGCCGTGGAACAGCAGTCATAACGGTGGGACCCACCTCGCGCAGATTCTCTCCAATTTGATCGAATGAGGCGGCGTAGTAAACCGACAGTCCGTTGTAGCAAAAGACGTAGAATCCGGCGCGCTCAAAAATATGTGACAGGGGAAGTACAGAGAGCGCGACATCTGTTGATCCGATCGGCAACCCACGTGTTATCGACAGCACGTTCGACATGAAGTTGTTATGCGTCAACATAACGCCTTTGGGCTCGCCGGTGGTTCCAGATGTGTAAATGATGGTCGCCAGGTCTTCTGGTCTAACAACATGCAGATACGCGTCGAATGCATCGGGCCGAACTCTTATTTGTTCCTTGCCACTTTCTACGAGCTGATCGAGTTGAATGCCTTTGCCAACCTCAGCGGACACACCGGGATCAAAAAATATGGTGTGCTCAAGCGCCCGGTGAGTTAAGGCCGGCTCCGCATGACGAAATAGCTTCTTACCTGAAACAAAGATCGCTCGGGCACCCGAGTCTCTAAGAATGTACTCGATTTGGTCGACAGCTTGAGTTGTATAGATGGGCACGTTAATAGCACCCAGACTCAAAATCGCCAGGTCTGTGATAGACCATTCGGGTCGATTCTCCGATAAGAGGGCGATGCGATCACCCGGCCTGATTCCAAGCGTGGCGAGACCGAGCGCGACATTTTGGACGCGCTCGACGAATTCTGCGGACGAAATGTTCACCCATGTATCGCCTACCTTGTGATTCAAAGCGTCCGATTTACCGTGCGACAGGGTGGCCGCAAGACAAAGACCGGGTATTGACGTCGGCTCTTTAGTGGTGACGCTCTTATCGCCAGTTTTGGCAGCAGCTGCCGAAGCCAATTGGTTGGTCTCCTTACTTTCGTTATCGGGAAATCAGATTAGCGCGGAGTGAGGCCATAATACTACAACCCTAGCTGGTTCATACAGTTTCGGCGCACCATTCGACACGCTACGTTAGACCACTTTCACTTCCGAGACTGGCTCTTGCACAAAAACTCAAATTTTGGTGAGCGTCGAGCGCTGAGTACCGCACGAAAGCTTCAGATTAGAACCTCGTTCGATTGAGGTTCTGTCGAAGAGGATCGACCGCGCTTTCTCTTTCGTTTTCGAGTGACCTGTTCTACTCGACCATTCAGTGTGGCAAGGGCAGCCAGTATCAGAAACAGCAAAGCATTGGACGTGGTGTGCAGCGTGAAGTCGAAAAAGCTATGAATCAATACCGCGAAACATCCACCGGCAGCAGCCAGTGCAATCCCTCTTCTGAATGGATCCTCGGATTTTGCCCGTTGAAAAGCACCTCGAAACAGCAGGACCAAAAATACAAGCCCAATCACGGCACCGACTATTCCAGCATCTGACAAAATCTGCAGGTAATCGTTGTGAGCCTGTTCTAATCTGAAGAGTCCATTACGAGAATCAAATCGCGTATAGACGACACCGAAAGCGCCGAGGCCAGTTCCCAGAATCGGGTTGTGCTTGATGATCTCGAGGGTAACCGACCAGAAATGCGTACGGCCGGTTGAGGGGTCATCAGTATTCACCGTATCAATGAAGCGCATGATTGAAGATTCGCCACCCATCAACATTACGCCTGCGAACAAGCCAACGATCAAGGCGATGCCGAGACCGACTCGGATACCAGCGCTTTTCAGACGACTACTTTGATGGTGATGATGATGCTCACCACCGGCTGGCCGCGACAATCCGGTGACGATCACGAAAAACAAAATCTCGAGCACGAGACTAATAATTCCCCCGCGAGAACCAGTCATCACCAGCGCTACGCCCATCAGACCAGCAATAAACACGTACAGCAGTATCTTTTCCCGATCGATTGCTCCTGCAAACAACAGTCCGAGTGGGAGCGCAATCGTTAACTCCATGTAACCAGCGAAGTGATGTCGATTGATAAATGGTCCGAAGGCCGTACTTTGACTGAGCTCGCGCATCCAGTAGACCTTGTTCGGACTGGCTATCGATTGCGTTAATCCGAAGATTGCCAACAGGAACCCGAAGATCATTATGGTCCTTACCATCAACTGCAAACGATGAGGAGTGTCGATAAACACCAATGCTGCCGCAAAGTAGACGAAGAGTGTCGAGAGCTGAATCAGGAACAATCTGGTGGAATACGGATCGAATGAGAGGCTGCGAGAAACGTTCGCTATATTGCCCGTTGAATCGACCGCTCCAAAAGGGAGCAATTGCACAATTGCCAGCAGGATAAGACCCAGCAAAGGTAACTGCAGCGCGCTCCTACTGATTCGCAGAGTGCGGAGTCCCCAGGCATCAACGACCCACAATATTAGAATTGTCAGTGCACCCAGATTGAAAATTCCCAGCGCCCAGTAGTGCACAGTTCCATAAGCCAGCGCAGTGGTAACAATAGCCACACAAATGACCAGAAAAGCGAATCGACTCGCCAACGTGTGGCGTATTTTGTAGACGCTCGGTTCCTTAACTTCTGCAGTAACCGGGGCTTCCACTCCCTCGACTACTTCGACGCTAAGCTCTCTTTTTGAGATTGAAGTCGTCATACCACATAACACCGTAGATCGGGCATAACGGTACGTCGCCCTCGCACGGATTGCGCACGATTTTGATGATCACTCCTTCTGATTTGGGTTTTGTCTTGAAGGTAAGGGCAACGCGACTCCAGTCGTTCGTACCAGTCGCTACTGGAGTCGACATCGCCAACACGGATTGGTCCGAAGCATCAACGATCTGTACGACTGGCGTCGAGCCGGTCTCGAGCTTCTCAGTACTCACAAAACACTCAAAGTCGTACTCGGTGTTGGGTAGTATAGCTACCTGTTGCGAAACACTGATGTCGTCGAGCTTGGTTTTAACCTGGAAGAGCATTCTCAAACTGTGATGACCGGAATGACTTTTAGAGGGGTCAATGCCAATTTGCATTTGCGACACTGTCCCGACTCGCCAGCCAAACACCGATGTGGCACCTCGCCCAATACTCTCCTCAAAACCGCCGTCAAATATCTTGCCAATCTCGGCCCGATAGGCTTCCGTCGCTGCCAGATCATTGTAGACCAGCAGTGCATTGTGAAATCGTAAAGCCTCGACGAGGGCCGTAACAATCTCATCGCCACTAGTTCTGTTTGCCTGTTTCGAGTCGGCGTCGAGACTAGACCATAGAGCGAGGCCATCATCGAAACTCTTCTGCTTGACAAGGTAAAGAGCGAACTCTGCACGCAGAGCCGAATCCTTCCCGAGAGCTGTTTTGATAGCTTCCAGGTCACGTCCGTAAACGGCGGCGACGAAGTTGAAGAGCTGCGGACGCAGCTCGTTATCGGCATCGGCTGCGATCCTGAGTTCAGTAAAGGCTTCGTCGTACTTATTAGTTCGCAGTAACAAATTGCCCAGGTACCAATGCGGATAAGAATAAGACGGCGCAAGAGCTACTGCTCGGCGCAGAGCGACTTCCCCCTCGGAGGAGTTCCCCGCTTGTTCTTGAGCCGTTCCGAGTGCCAGCCAGAACCGATAATCGTTAGGTGACAGGCTGATGGCCTTTTCATATTCGGCGATCGCTTGTCCAATTTGATCCATCGGAAGCTTCTGCTGATAAACCTGGCCCAATCGCCAATGAGATAGAGGATCGCTTGGGGCAATTGAGCTCGCGAATTGTGCAACGTCGATCGAGTTCTCAGCGGGGTTGAAGTACTCGGCCAGAGTATTTCCCAAATACCATCGAATCACAAAGAACGACCATACAAACGCCAACAGCAACAGCACCAACAGCACGATCCTGACGGCCGTTTTGCGCGTATTGATTTGTATTAATTCCTGCGTCATGACAATCGAGTAGCTTCGGGCTCTCTATCAATCTCGACTCAAATCTTCCAGAGTTATCCGCATACGCCTCACGGCGATCTGTCGTTCGTTGCAACTCCGCACGATTTCCTGAACTCGTCCAGCGTCCATTTTTACACTGGATATAACTACCTCATGAATTCCTTGCTGATCGCAGACCTGCACCAGATCGCCGTTTGCCCCGAACACTCTTAAACCGTGAATGACTTTTCCGGTTTTTGCCGGATCATCATCGAGAAAACCTACGGCTGACAAGTTTAGGTCGCGATTGTTTCTGATTTCTCGCAATAAGAGTTCGCCACCGTCACCGGCTCCGTAAATTAGTACCCGCCGTCCATCCTTTGCGTGCACGGCCGGCAAAATCTGGCGGAACAATCTAAAGGCCAAACGGCTGCCAGCGAGAAAGAGAAAAAGCAGTACGGCATCAGTGGCGAAAACAGTTCTTGAGAACCCCTCGAAACGGAAAGTGAACAGCACCATCACTACACTTGCGATCGAGCCCACAAACACAGCTTTCGCAAAGACAATAAGATCGTCGATGCTCGTATATCTCCAGAGTCCGCGATATACGCCCATCGCCAAAAAGACGGGCATCTTCATGAACACAATTACTGGAAACGTGCGGATGAAGAGGCGCCAGGCAGGACTGTTGCTGGGAAAATTAAGTGCGTAAGCACACCAGTAAGACAGAATGATCAGGATTACATCGAGCAAGACTTCAAAAATTCGGCGTTTGTATGAAACATCGACCAGGAACGCATAGAGTGGCTTATCCTTGAATGCGGCCTCTTCTTCAGTCTGGTCATAAACTTTTACGCCTGCCAGATAGACACCGATCAATGTCAGCAGAATGGTGAAGGCGGCTATTGCGGCCAAACTCACATCGAGGCGCGCGCGTTGGACCAGAATAGCCAGCACGCCCGAAAGTGCCGCGAATCCATAAAGCATCCACACGGCATGTCTCTCCGACATTCCCAACGCGACCAATCGATGCGAGGTGTGATCGCGACCCCCTTGAGACGCAGCACGGCCCGATAGCTTGCGCAACACGGTTACGAAGGTCGTGTCGAAGATCGGAATAAAGAGAACAAGGATTGGCACTGCCAGGACAGGAAGGAAACTCCGCGATCGTCCGCCACTGACGTTTATGAGCGCTGAACTGGCCAGAAAAAAACCAACGAACATCGAACCACAATCACCCATGAAGATGGACGCCGGATTCGAATTGAAGACAAGAAAACCGAGCAGTGCTCCGGCAAAAATCAGGAGCATCAGCGCTTCCATGTACTGGCCGGTGTTCACAAAACCGAGGGCGAGAAATCCTGCGGCAATGATTGAAATCCCCGAGGCCAAACCATCCATGTTGTCCAGCAAGTTGATCGCGTTCGTGATCCCGATCAGCCAGAAGATTGCCAGCCCCATATTCAGAAGCGGCGATCCGGTCCATGGCAAGGTCAGTCCGTAATAGACAATGAAAGCAGAGCCAAGGATTTGGCCAATCAATTTTTGATAAGGCTTGATGTGAATCAGATCGTCGACTAGACCGACCAGGAACAGCAGACTGGTGGCGCGAAGGATGACCCAGCCATAAGTGGTCTCCGGCATAAAAAGCTGAATGCTAATAATGACGGAGGACCAGATCGCGACGCCGCCCAACATGGCAGTCGGTTTTTTATGCCAGCGATCGATTTTGGGTTTGGCTACCACGCCGAAACGGCGAGCGAACGCTCTTACTAACGGAGTAAGAGCCAGGGCCAGACCAAAAGCTACGGCGACTGGCAGCAGCGTGCGCGGGCTAAAAGGCATATTCAATCGAGGTCAGGGGATAATCCGGTGCAGTGTTAACGAGCCAGATTTTCGTAGGAAAACTATTCGATATGCGGCGGCAAAGCAAGTGGAGTCAGCGAAAAGATTGAAGAAAGGCGAGGTCTCTCGCAACTTTGCCTCAAAAGTCACATCTAGCTCGAGTCGGATCTATTTCGGTTCGTGTTGGTTCGTGTGACTTCGTGGATCGTCCTTGTTTTTCTGGACAAAAGGAACGGTCCACGAAGTCACACGAACTACACACGAAACTCGTTACTGCACCAATCGATTTTTGAGGCAAAGCGGTCTTTCGCAACGGTCAGCACCGCAAATAGCTCTGCACAAAAGGTAAAGACGACCATACAGTACGCGAGCGAAGCGACCGTCGCCCGAGGACCAAACCGGCGTCGTTTCAGCCCACCGCTGAGCGACGACCGCTTTGATAATCGATAACACTTTCCAAAATGCCATCGAGGGACATTTCAGGTTTGAAACCTACCAGGTCGCTGATCTTGGAGATGTCCGGAATGCGCCGCGGCATGTCTTCAAAACCTTCTTCGTAAGCCTCGTCATAAGGAACGAACACGATTTCAGAAGTCGACTTCGTTAATTCTTTGACTCGCTCGGCCAGCTTGAGAATCGAGATTTCCTGGTTCGAACCAATGTTAAATACTTTCCCAACTGCCTCGTCATGGTCCATCAATTTGACCAGCGCACCGATAATGTCGCCGACGTATCCAAAGCAACGACTCTGCTGCCCATCACCAAAAACAGTGATCGGTCTTCCCGCCAACGCTTGTTTGACGAAAGTCGGAATTACCATCCCGTACTGACCGGTCTGCCTTGGTCCAACAGTATTAAAGAGTCTGACTACGATGGTCGGGAGCTTTTTCTCGCGCCAGTAGGCAAGTGCTAGAAACTCGTCGATCGCCTTACTGCACGCATAACTCCACCGTCCCTTAGTTGTCGCACCCATGACAAGATTGCCATCTTCCCGAAACGGAACATCTGTGCTGAGCCCATAAACTTCAGAGGTTGAGGCGACGAGCACTTTCTTCTTTTTCTTATTGGCAAGAGATAAAACGACTTCAGTTCCCCGCACGTTGGTTTCGATAGTGCGTACGGGACTCTCAACTATGAGTTTGACTCCAACCGCAGCTGCCAGATGAAAGATCACGTCTGACTGGTCGACTAACTCAGCTGTGACCGGGTGGTTATGAACTGTTTCGATCGTGTAATGAAAATTCGGATGGCCCTTAAGATGCTGAATATTTTCGATTCGGCCGGTCGATAAATCATCGATCACATAGACTTCATCTCCACGCTGCAAATAAGCATCGCAGAGATGTGATCCAATAAAGCCGGCTCCACCTGTGATAAGTACGCGCAATCGTTGAACTCCTTCAATCAGTCTTTGGTAAATATCTTTTTTACTAAGCTCCGGAATGAATCCCCTTTTGCGATACCGGAGTTTCCACCGCCACGGGACGATAATCCATCAAGTCGTCGTAGAGATTCTGAATATCATCAAGCAACCGCCGCTTTTGGTAGGATGATTGGACAAATTGATAGCCCCGCTCGCCAAGTTGTCTCTGAAGTTGCCGATCGTTGATAACTCTGCTCAGAGCTCTCGCAAAAGCCAAAGGATTATTTGGCGGCACGCTTACGCCGCGCTCGCAAATCTTGAAATCAGCTTCCTCAACTGACGGGCCAAGCAGATCCACCACACCGCCAACACTGGTGGCAACAACGGGTCGAGCGTTGGCCATCGCTTCGATCAGTGTTAAGGGCGTTCCTTCATTTCGCGACGTGAGTGTAACCAGATCAAGCGCCGGATAAAAATATTCGGGATCGTTTCGGCTCCCTACAAAAACAACATCATCTCGCAAACCTAACGTCTGAGCCTGTTGTTCCAACTGAGCGCGCAGTGAGCCGTCACCTACGACTACAAACTTTGCTCGCGATGTGCCCTGTTCAAGGGTCTTGAATGCAGCTATCGATCTTAAAAACAAATCGTGATTCTTTATCTCGGTTAAGCGGCCGACAATCCCAACCAGGGTCATGTCGTCACCGATCCGCAACTCATGCCGAAACTCTTTGCGCCGCGTTAAATGGCCGGAGAAAGGCTGCAGATCGAGACCGAGTGGAATTATCTTAATCTGAGATTTTTCGCCTACGCCGAAAGTTTCGCCAATCTCGGTGGCCTGTTGAGCGCTGATCACTACCAATCGATCAGTGACCAGCCGCGCGAGTATTTTTTCGATAGCGAGAAATACTTTTGTCTTACCGGAACCATAGTAACTGTGAAAGATATGTCCATGATATGTGTGAACGAACTTGCAACTGCGCGGTTTTCCTAAAAGCACGCCCGGCGTCAGCCACTTGTAGAGAAACCCGGCAGCGCGACCTACCGTGCCGGCTTTTGCGGTGTGCGTGTGAATGATGTCAGGTCTCTCACGAAGGAAGAGACGGTATAACTTCCACAGCGTTTTCGCGTCCTTAAGGGATATCTCCCGGCTCATGTCTGGAATGTAAAGCGGAACCACTCCTGACTGCTCGGCGAAATAGCCCATATCTTCTTCGCCATCGGGCACTGAACCCGCAACCAACAGCGATTGATACTTAGACTCGTTCAAACCTGCGGTAAGCCAGACAACATGTTTTGCTGGACCACCAACATTGAGTCGCGCGATGACACGCACAATTTTTATCCGGGGCGACTCTGGCATTGCACCTCTGATCAGAAAACGAAAGTGCGAGACTGGCAGCGACGTTTAATCATCAATCCGAAAAATGGTCTGCGGGTCGTCTTCATGTCGAATCTCATCAACCGGTTCTTTCTTGCCCTTGCCACGATACAGCTGATTCGGGCAATTGATCACCAGTCCGTCCGTGTCGCCAACATTCTGGTACGCATGCACGACACCACGGGGAATCAACACAGAAGTAGGGTTATCTTCCCCGACAAAAAGTGTTGAGACGGAATTGAAGGTTTGCGACTCCTGCCGGTTGTCCCACATTCGCAGCTTGAAAGTCGATGGCCCTAAGAAACAGAAGAGATCCGCCTGGTCTACATGTTCGTGGGGGCCGCGTGTTACGCCTGGAACCGTGGAAGAGATATAAGACATGACCGGAAAGAACTCCTGCTCGAGTTCGTCATTACGAAAAACTTCCGAAAGCCAACCTCGATGATCTTTTAGCGCTGGTAAAGACTTTACAATTACTCCTTCAATCCGTCCGGGCTTGAATCTCTCAGGCATTCGTTGCCACCTCTTCCGTTGCTGTGTTCATTTTGTTGGCACCGGTTTCGGCAACAAGGTTCGAGGCATGCAGCAAACTCTCGAAGGTGCCCGCATCGGTCCACCATCCGTCAAGTTCTTCCCAAGTCATTTCATCTCGCCGTATGTAAGCGTTGTTGACGTCGGTTATTTCCAGTTCTCCGCGACCCGAAGGCTTCAGCGTACGAATGATGTCGTACACCTCCTCGTCGTACATATAAATTCCGATCACTGCGTAGTCTGACTTTGGATTTTCGGGTTTCTCTTCAATCATGACGACTTTCCGGCCATCAAGCTGTGGGACTCCAAAGCGCTGCGGGTCATGGACCTTCTTGAGAATTATTTTTGCTCCGCTTCCCTGATGTCGATACGCACGGACAGCGGCATGAATATTACCTTCAATGATGTTATCGCCAAGTACCACGCAAACTGGTTGACCTGCCGCAAAGTGTTCGACCAGAGCCAGCGCTTCTGCGATCCCGCCTTCGCCTTCCTGGTAGGCATAGTTGAGATGTTTCAGCCCGAATGCTTTTCCGTTGCCAAGCAAGCGCAAAAAATCTCCGGCCGAGTTTCCGCCAGTCACCACCATGATGTCTGTGATACCCGCATTTATCAGCGTTTGGATCGGATAGTGGATCATCGGCTGATCGTAAACAGGCAACAAATGCTTGTTGGTTACTGCTGTTAAGGGACGCAATCGCGTACCCAAGCCTCCGGCAAGGACAACGCCTTTCAAGGGTAGACCTCCATATAGAGTCGGATTCTCAAAATTTTAATCAATGAATCTTTGGAACCAGAGTTCGAGCATTAAAAACGTCCAAAGCTGGTGTGAGTGATCTCGTTCGGCACGTGCATGCTCATCGATCAGACTTCTAACAACCTCAGGCTTGAATAAACCACGACGGCTAGCCCGTTCTGAGAGCAACACTTCACGTAGAAACGGTTGCATTGTGCCCCTAAACCAGTGCCCGATCGGTACCCCAAAGCCCATTTTTCGCCGGTTGAGATTCTCGCTGGGCAATAACTTGCGCAGGATCTTTTTAAGCAGATACTTGGTGGTCAGACCTCGCAACTTGAATCTCTCTGGCAAACTGGCGGCAAACTCGATCACGTGATGGTCCAAAAAGGGTGAACGTGCTTCGAGCGAGACAGCCATAGTAGCAATATCCACCTTAACCAAAAGGTCATTGGGAAGATAGGTCATTATGTCGGCATTTAGTGCTGCGTCGACAATTCCCGAACCATTGACGTGCGCAAACCATGGCCTCAACAAATCTACCGGCTGCGCTCCGTTCAACTCTTGTCTGAAAGCATCGGAATAGAGTGATGTCTTTAGGTCGTTGTTAAAAGTGCTCATCCAACGCATGTACCGATCGACTTTTGGTAACGACGCTGCCTGCAGGAATCGTTTGAAAGCCTTCACCCTACCGCGACCCAGTTCGGAAGCAGGAACACGAGACACGACCTCCTGAATGACTGACTCGCGTAAGAAAATCGGCAGCTTGCGATAGCGTTCGGCCAACTGCATGGCAGCGTACCGTTCGTAGCCGGCAAACGACTCGTCTCCACCATCTCCATTCAGCGCCACCGTGACGTGTTTCCGAGTCTCACGCGCTACGTAGTACGTAGGGACCGCCGAAGAGTCTGCATAAGGCTCGCCGTAATGTTCCACCAACATTGGGAGCACCTCGACAGCATCAGGCCGCACGATAAACTCATGATGGTCTGCCCCAACGTGTTCTGCGACCCGACGGGCATGATGGAGTTCGCTAAAGTCCTGTTCCTCAAAACCGATAGAAAAGGTCTTGATCCTTTCTGACGACTCCTGACTCATCAGCGCGACTACTGCACTCGAATCAATGCCGCCTGACAGGAACGCGCCGAGTGGCACCTCAGACATCAGACGACAGCGAACAGCGTCGCGAAGAATCTCAACTGTCTGTTCACCTGCTTCCCGCTCGTCAATTTTCAGTTTCTTTGAGAAGTCAGGTTGCCAGTAGCGTTGAACAGTAACTTCCCCATTTCTCCAGCGCAGCCAGTTTCCCGGTTCCAACTTCTGTATGGACCGGTACGCGGTCATCGGCGCCGGAATACACATGAAAGAAAGATAATGATCGAGCGCCTCGAGATTCACATCTCGGCTGATCTGAGGGTGAAGCAATAAGGCACTGAACTCAGAACCGAAAACGAGGTCACCTTCTATTTGGGCGTAGAGTAACGGTTTCTTTCCGACTCGATCGCGCGCGAGAAATAGTTCTCGCTTGGCATCGTCCCAGATGGCGAACGCAAACATACCTCGCAGGTGGTTTGGACAATCGACGCCGTATTGGTCGTAAGCGTGAACAATCGCTTCCGTATCGCTATTGGTGTAAAAAGTATGGCCCAACTTCTCCAGCTTTTCGCGGAGTTCGAGATAGTTGTAGATCTCGCCGTTGAAAACAATCCAGGAAGTCCGTTCCTGGTTGTGGATGGGCTGTTTACCACTCTTCAGATCGATGATCGCCAACCGGCGCATGCCCAGGCCGACGCAACCATTAACGTAAAAGCCATCATCGTCAGGACCGCGGTGCTTGATCGCATCGCACATCCGGGACAATAACTGCTCGTCGATAGCTTTACCGTTATTTCGAACTAACCCTACGATTCCACACATAGTGCTACTTTAGTCGTTCTGATTTTCGCTGTGTCAATCGAGAAAATGCATAGAGCCTTGAACGAGGATTTGACTCAGGAAAAACTATAATAGCCAACCTTCGTGAAGGTGTCCAAAATCAGGACCCGCCAGGGAACTCATAATGCCCCGATTGCGCAACGAAACAAGCATCGGACCAGCGACAGGTGGTTGCAGAACCAGGAGCGCAGCGACTGCCCAACCCGCATCCCACAGACCTCCTATTAACGTCGACTCGTTACAGAACCAGGAGCGGAGCGACTGCATTTAGTGTTTACTAGTCGGTCGCCCCGTAGTTCGGAGCAGTCGCTCCGCTCCTGGTTCCGTAATGTTGAGTCGCCCTTGAATTCGTTACCTCTGAGACCTCTGTGGCTCTGGGTGATCGGTTTTACGACTTTGCTCACCACAGAGTCATGGAGGACACAGAGGTAGCACTGAGGAGCCCGGTTAGGAACCTGGTTCTCTTCCCCCACACGCAATTTCCAAAAATCGTATGCTAAGATTTCGCGCTTCATACCAACTCTTCTGGGCTAAAAGTGCCGAATAAAATCACATCTGAGCACAATTACTTAATTACTCCCTACGGCGGCAACCTTGTCGAGTTAACTGTGCAAGATTTCGCGGAGACTCTCGCTCGTGCCAAAACTCTGCCAAAGATCAAGCTGTCCGAAAGATCGCTTTGCGATTTGGAGTTGTTGGTCACCGGCGGTTTCAGCCCGCTGGATCGTTTCATGGGTTCCGCAGATTACGAGCGCGTTTGCGGCGAGATGAGGCTCGCGAATGGATCACTCTTTCCGATACCAATCTCGCTACCGATCGATAACGAGACGACGATAAAGCTCGAATCGGAAGTTGCGCTGGTCGATTCGCGAAACGAAATCGTAGCGGTGATGACCGTGGATGAAATCTACGAGTGGGACTTAGAGCAAACGGGCGCGACTGTACTGGGAACGACCGATCTGCGACATCCGCTATTCGCGGAAATGCATTCCTGGGGTAAGAGAAATATCTCAGGTTCGCTTCGCGTGGTGCAGCTTCCACGACATTACGATTTCAGTAACCTACGCCTGACGCCCAAAGAAACACGATCGCGTCTTGCAGCCACAAACAGATCTGAGGTCGTGGCCTTTCAGACAAGAAATCCTCTTCACCGCGCTCATGAAGAGTTGACCAAAAGGGCTATCGAACAACTCGATGCAATCCTCTTGCTACACCCGGTGGTCGGAATGACAAAACCCGGAGACATCGATTACTTCACTCGCGTCAGAACGTACAAAGCGTTGGCGGAAAGATATTACTACTCCGATCAGATTCTTCTATCGTTGCTTCCTCTGGCAATGCGCATGGCTGGACCTCGCGAAGCGTTATGGCATGCAATTATCAGAAGAAACTATGGAGCTAATCATTTGATCGTTGGGCGAGATCACGCGAGCCCGGGAACAAACTCCAGCGGTGAGCCGTTCTATGGTCCCTATGACGCGCAGGAATTGGTACGTCGTCACGAGTCTGAGACTGGTGTGAAGGCATTGTGTTTTGGAGAGTTTGTTTACCTTCCGGAAGAGGACCGTTATGAGGATGTTGGTCAACTTCGAGATGGCGCCGTCACCCAGCAGTTATCCGGAACACAGGCTCGAAACTGGTATCGCGAGGGCGGTGTGAATCTACCTTCATGGTTTGCCAGACCCGAAGTTAGCGCTGCGATCGCTGAGACTTATCCGCCACAACACAAACAGGGTTTTTGTGTTTGGTTCAGCGGTTTGAGCTCCTCGGGCAAGTC
>Ga0163162_10003931_pt1 | contig 14261 bp, 14 predicted proteins | sample S55metaG_FD_115310 | JGI IMG/M metagenome (GOLD analysis project Ga0163162, IMG submission 115310) | Switchgrass rhizosphere microbial communities from Kellogg Biological Station, Michigan, USA - S5-5 metaG | ecosystem: Host-associated > Plants > Roots > Rhizosphere > Soil | place: USA...
ATCTTGCCGAGATCTACCACGTGGACGGTTAACCTGAGCTGTCAATTGACAATCAGCAGCAGGTCCTGTCCGTCGCGACCGAGCGCAAGGAACGCACCGCCGAGGGCCACCCGCTCAACGATGTGGGGGATGCCTATCGTGGGCTGGGCCAGAATGAAGAAGCCTTACGATGTTACCAGCAAGCACTGGAAATCAGTCGAGAGATCAAGGATCGAGCGGTGGAGGAAGACTCTTTATGGGCACTTGGCACCACACAGGACTCGCTTACCAAGTACGACAAAGCAATCGATTACTTCCAGCAGTCATTGGCGATTAGTCGTGAACTTAAAGATCGACCTAACGAAGCACGGACCCTCGGTGATTTGATGCTGGTCTGGAGCCAACAGAACGAGAGCGCCGTTGCCGTCTTCTACGGCAAGCAATCAGTCAACGTCTTTCAGGAGATCCGTGGCAACATCAAAACGCTCGACGAAGAATCTCAGCAGAGTTACTTAAAGTCACACGAAGAAGTCTACCGGAAACTGGCTGACCTGTTGATTTCTCAGGGTCGTCTTGAGGAAGCAGAGAAGGTTCTGGAACTGCTTAAGGAAGAAGAATTCAACAGAATCCTACGTCGGAATGGTCCTACCGATTCCCACATAAAGTACTCGGAGACAGAAACTGTCGCAGCAGGTATTACCGATCAGCTTGCCGAGCTTGCCAGTGAGCGCGGCACCCTGCTCGCCAAAGTCGCTAATAAGATCGTCACTGATGAAGAACGTCAGAGACTCGACCTCATCGAAACAAGGATCATCGAGGCTAACAGAAAGATAAAAACAACACTCGCTGAAGTCGTGAAAGCCGTCCCTGACAATCGAGTCATGATTCAGCAGTCTCAGTCGATGATGCAAACCTTACGCAAGTTGGGAGATGGAACAGTCGCACTCTACACGGTTGTTGGGAAGGACAAAGGTTGGGTCGTACTGACTACTCCTGACTTCCGGCGCGCTTATCCGATAGACACAACCGACTTCAACAAACTAGTTAGTGACTTCCGAATGGCATTGAGATCTGATCGTTATGATCCTGTACCCATTGCACAGAAGCTCTATCACGCACTCTTCCTTCAAAAGAGTGATGCCGGAACAACGCTGGCCGCAGATCTCAAAGCTTACAAAGCAAAAACATTGATGTGGTCGCTCGACGGCGTCTTGCGTTACGTTCCCATCGGAGCTCTTCACGACGGTACGAGCTATCTCGTCGAGAGGTATCCGACTGTAGTCTTCACGACCGAAAGTTTGACGCGTTTGCTCGACTCTTCTGATGAAAAGTGGCGAGCTCTGGGCCTCGGAGTGTCCAAGGAACACAACGAATTCCCGGCTCTAACTGCAGTGCCGCGGGAGTTGCATTCGATCATCCACGAAACTGGCACTTCAAGTTCGTTAGGAGTCTTGCCCGGAACAATCCGGCTGGACGAACAGTTCACCAAACAGTCCATGTTGCAAGGACTCCGTGAGGGCTATCCGGTGGTGCATATCGCCAGTCACTTTCGCTACATTCCCGAGCGCGAGGAGATGTCGTTTCTGCTCCTTGGCGATGGAAGCAATTTGAGTGTCACAGAAATGCAGGACTCTCCAGGAATCTTCGAGAGAGTGGAGTTGTTGACTCTTTCGGCCTGCGACACTGCCACGTCAGGAGCTAATGGCAAAGAGATTGAAGGACTGGCATTTGTCGCTCAGGATCTGGGAGCGAAGGCAGTGGTCGCGAGTCTGTGGCCGGTTGCTGACTTGGGTACTGAGGTACTGATGCGCGAGTTTTATCAGCTAAAGAAAGAAAGGCCGAAGTGGTCTAAGTCAGAGGCGTTAAGGCAGGCGCAGTTAGCTCTGTTGAAAGGTACTGATTCTCGGGCGAAGCAAGCGACTGATGCGAGAAGAGATATCACACTGGCGAACGCAAACGGCAACGAGCAAAAGGCAGGGATGAAAGAGTATAAGCGAGATCCAAGGGCGCCATTCGCACACCCTCACTACTGGGCACCCTTCATACTCATCGGGAATTGGAAATAGAGCCTGATTTACTTGACCAGATCTTTCATCAGGCTATGAAAGCCGTTTGAATAGCGATGGTAGCGTCCACGTAACAGCTCGTCGAGTGCCAGCGCAACGCCGCTAAGTTTGCGTTTCGAGATGGCCACCCGTTGGTACAGGTGGCTCAGTCTGTCGCGCAGTATTTCGTCGTGTTGAAATTCGTGACGATGTGCGTTTGATTGAAGACGTTCACAAACTGCTTCCAGCTTCTTAATTTCCGACTCGAAGTCATTTTGCCGATTTGCGTTTTCATGAATACCGGAGATCGGTTCAAGCCGCCGGTTATCTGGAGCTCCCAGTTGTTGAGCATCATGTTGTCTGTATTTGAGCAGCGGACGATCAATGAGATCGAAAGTTCCAACGAGCGACAATATTAAAGCGATCCAACCGTCATGAATTAATGAGATGTCGTCCGGGATTGGAATCACAAGATCTTTAAATCGTGAACGGAAGGCCATTGTCGCCCCGGTCACGATTGGCCGCTCAAGTAGTACTTCCAATCCGCCGCTCGTCTGCAAACGCGCCTTTAGGGTTTTATCGATCCGCAGTGTTTCCCAGAGAGTGTAACCAAACGACCGTGCATTCTTGTCGACGACGTCCGCGTTGGTGAAGACCAGACTGACGTTTGGGTTAGCGATAAAAAGAGCCTCGGTAAGACTAATCTTTTCCGAATCCCAGATATCATCCTGGTCGCAGAGATAGATCAGCTCTCCGTTGCACAGTCTGATTGCCTGCTCGAAGTTTTTAGTTGATCCCAGTCGATCTTTGTTCTCGTGGAGCAAAACTGAAAAGGGAGACTGAGCTGCGAATGTTCTCAGTAAGGCAACTGTCGAATCAGACGAGCCGTCGTCGCACACAATAACTTCATCGGGAGGCCGACTTTGAGCAAGTAGACTCGCCAGCTGTTCTTCAAGAAAGCGAGCCCCATTGTAGGTGCACATTGCGACAGAGATTCTCAAAATAGTTGACCAATGCAGTTGCTATGTTGCCATTACAGTACCGCGAGCGAAGCGACCGGATGCCACATTCAACAAGGCGATCGTTTCAATCACACCGGAATTGAGTGTGGCATCCGGTCGCTTCGCTTCGCGGTACTGTAATGGTCAAGTCTCTTTTGTGCAGAGCGGATTACCATCGGCGATTGAAAGTCCATTTCAAATGGTTCCTCAGCTCTGTCTCTTCTGTAACATCACCACATCCTGATGTTGATTCATACTGCGCGGAAAATAATCCAACACATCGAAATAGCTACCAAAATTGGAATACACATAGTCTCTTGAATGGTGGGTAATCTGATACCAGGCGGGGAAAAGTCCCTTCTCATATGAGCGATCAAAAACTAGCCCACGACCCTCAGCTAAACCGTGGACGGTCAAGAGCAGTATTGCTCCGGGTTTGGCAATGCGTCGCAGTTCTTCCAGCCAGATGAACTGATACTCTTCATCGAGATGTGTAAATACAGAGATGACGTAGATGAAATCGAAGGTGTTTGCCGCATAGTCGATCGGAGGTCGCTCTTTGCTTAGTCTGAATGTAGCGAACGGAAGATTCTTTTTGCACCACTCGATCGCTTCGGCGTCGATGTCTGTACCATCAATTTGTGCCAATGGTGCCAGACTCCTCAGATGTACCAATGTACGACCACAGCCACATCCAAAATCTAATATCCGAGTAAATGATCTCAGGTCCCGTCCGATTCTCAATAGTGAGGATTGTATGTCGTCGGCACAGGCCTTCCCGATGGCCACAAACTCATCGGCATGTGGAGAACCTCCTACACGGTACCGGAGTGCGGCTGGAGGTAGATGAGCTCTCGTACCATCGGCTTTATCTATTGCGTCGGCATGTCGCAGCATCAGCCACCGGTATAGCCCAACATTTCGCTGCACTGGCTTTAGAATCAACATTCGAAATTTTATTGGCAGCGAGTGCCATAGTCTCAATAGCCAACGCACAAAACTTTCCTCACGCTGAGGTTGATCTCAAAATCGCTCGCAAAGGAATTAACTACGCGCCTCGCGACTCTTCATTACGGAAACGTGTAATCCCCACGATAGAACAAGCGCAGATTCTCGCGAAATCGTTCGGTGCTGTAGAGTTCGTTCAGTAGATTCCAAGCCTGTTCCCAACACCGCTTATAGGCCACCGGTTCATCGAGCCTTCGCAGGTCCATCGTGATCTTTTCCAGCAGCGAGTCCCAGGTGGGATAAACAGTCTCGAGCTTGGCGAATGCAGGCGTGAAGAACCGTTCGTTAAATACCGCGAAAGACACTCCTCCACAGAAAACCGGGTCGCAAAAGTAGCTGTCCAATCCTTCGCCAAAAGTAAGCGACCACTTCGCGCGCTGGACGACTTCTAAGTAAGCTTCGAAAGAAACATTCTGAATGACTTGAATGTTTAAATCCGGGAACGCTTTATCGATGTCGCTTATCACTCTTTCTTTGAGCGGGTGCTCGTCGTGCGAGACTATCAGAATAGGTTCCTTCTCTTTATAGTCAGAAACAGAATAGTTCTCTGGACCATTGCAACATGAGAGTCGATGCAGCGTGACTCCCAAAGCCTCACGAGTTTCAGCATTGCTGTAAGCTTCGTGAGCCGTTGTGCAAGTTACTTTCCCAAAGCGAGCTAGACCCTTGATATCCTGGCCGCGAACCAGGTCGATATGCTGGACCAGAACATTCAGGTGGAGCTCTTTGATCGTTTGTAACCTCGGCCAGTAAGAGCTGAGCCAGTGATGAACCTCATTAACCGCATACTCCGGAATATGGACCAGTAAATAATCGAGGCGGTTACAACGATTTAGCAACGCCTCGAGATCGAGCAAGTAATTATTATTCTTAAACCATGTGTATTTCAGCAGAGGTGGTTCACCGGGAATGGTACATATTGCTACTTTCGCCCCATGAAGATGTTGGATTGCTGCAGATTCCCGATAGATCGACGCGATTGAAATTATCCCACCCGAAGGGCCATCAAAACCCGGTGTCAGAAATACGATGAGTCGTCTGGCTCTGAAACCTACAGCCTGAGTGATGAGGGTACGCGTAACATCGCGCTTAACCTTGTGTTTCAAAACGCCAAGCTTGTTTTGGAAAGACATCAGGCGAGTCGTCTCTCTTCAAGCATGTTTTGGACTTCGGAGGCATTTTCCAGAGCCGTCTGGATGATTGTGCAGATCCGGTCGATCATTTCTGCAGTAATTGCCTGGCCGGTCGGCAAAGTCAGGACTCGCGCAGCAAGACGCTCCGTCAGGGGCAGCAAGAGGTGAGCATCTGAATAAAGCGATTTATAAGGCTCCATGTCGTGACAGCCGGGATAGAAGTAGCGCCTTGCCAACACGTTTTCGGCATGCAGGATCTGCATTAGTTGATCTCGAGCGAGTCCAGTTTTTTGCTCATCTACTTCCAGCACAACGTATTGATAGTTGGATCGTTCGTCCTCATTGAAGGTCAGCAGGCTTATACCATCAAGGTCAGACAGTCGCTCGCGGTAGTGTTGGTAGTGCTCGCGATTGAGCGCAATAAATTCCTCAACACTCTCCAGATTGGTTAGTCCCATCGCCGCGGAGATTTCGTTCATTTTACCGTTGATTCCGATGGAGTCAGTTTTGTCATAGGTGACAAAACCAAAATTCCTCATCAAGCGGAGCTGCTCTGCAAGCTGAGCGTTGTTGGTTACGACCGCGCCCCCTTCAAGAGAGTTAAGAAACTTTGTCGCATGGAAACTAAAGACTTCGGCGTCCCCGAAACTACCAATCATGCTTCCGTGGTATGAGCTCCCAAAAGCATGCGCAGAATCGAAAAGCAGTCTGAGTCCTCGCCGCGCGGAAATCTCGGTCAAACTATCAATGTCACATGCCTGTCCCCAAAGATGTACGCCGATGATTCCCGTTGTTTGTGGAGTAATCAACTGCTCGAGTCTCTTTGGATCAAGGCAGTGAGTTTTTGGGTCGATATCGCAGAACACCGGAGTGATTTTTAACCACTGAAGAACATGGGCGGTCGCAATAAACGTGAAAGAGGGAATGATAACTTCGCCCTTCAATTCCAAAGCACGGATTGCAATTTCAAGCCCTACCGTAGCGTTGCAGATAGCAACGCAATGCTCGACATGGACCATTTCTGCAATCCGTTTTTCGAACTGACTGACATATTGACCGCCATTAGTGAGCCATCTCCGTTCGAGTATGTCGTCCACTCGTTCTAAAAATCTCTGGCGGTTTCCAATATTTGGACGCCCCACGTGCAGTGCATTTTCAAATGCGGGAGCTCCGCCAAAGATTGCAAGATCGCTCACGGTCTTTTTGTGAGAATCGGAGCCGTGGGCCGTGGTTGACATTAGAGTCTTCTATACCCCTTTCACATCATTCAACATACACACGTGATAGGCGTTCGAGGATGATTGCACTGGTCTACCTTTCCCCTGTTGAATGCTCGCGATAAGTCGCGACTTCTTCGTCGCTGGTTGCCTCCGGATCAGCGCTGATTTGTTTGGTGGTCCATTTCAACAGTGGTTTTACTACTCCTGGTTCTCTTCCATACGAGCTTACCTCTCTGGCCTCAAGATCCAGGATTTCGAAAGAGACCGCACTTTCGTGCCGGAAAATCACAGAATTACCATCCCTCACCATCAGTACTACAAACCTGTGTCGACCGGTATTCAAAAGGTTTCCCGGTACATAACACGTACCACGAAACAGTCCCGCCACGCTGAACGAATCTTGACCGGCGATCTCAAAGCCGTTCCCAGTCGTAAAGGCGATGATCTCTTGCTCAGTGTACAAGTGTAACGCTATGTGCAATCGAGCACCCTGAAGCAAGTTCCAATATTCAACTTCGATAAGGAAAGGTGTTTTGGTGGTGAGTGATCTTGAAGAATGATCGTCTTGAGGTCGAACTCGCACACGGCGCAGTCGTACGACGTCGTTACCAGGTGCGGTTTCGACATTGTTCCAAACCTCCTCAAGCAATCGTTCGTCTCCGACTGAGGCTGTCAAATAATTATTAACGACCGAGGTCGTTGTTCCGTGTTCGATGATATTACCCTGGTCCAGCCAAATAACTCGGTGGCATAAACTCTGAACGGCAACCATATTATGGCTAACAAAAAGAACCGTGCGGCCCTTAGTTGCCACACTACTCATTTTCCCGAGCGACTTCTTTTGAAACTGCGCGTCACCAACTGCTAACACTTCGTCAACCACGAGTATTTCAGGTTCAAGATGTGAAGCCACGGCAAAGGCCAACCTCATATACATCCCGCTTGAATAGCGTTTCACCGGTGTGTCGAGAAATTTCTCCAATTCGGAGAACTCGACGATCTGATCAAACTTACGTTCAATTTCCACTCTCTTCATGCCGAGCACGGCACCGTTCAGATAGATGTTTTCTCTGCCGGTCAACTCCGGATGAAAGCCGGTGCCTACTTCAAGCAAACTAGCGACGCGTCCAAACAATTCAGCGCGGCCAGAAGTTGGTTCTGTGATGCGCGACAAAACCTTTAAGAGAGTTGATTTTCCTGCGCCGTTACGACCAATGATACCGAGCACTTCGCCGGGCTCGATTTCGAAATTCAGATTCTTAAGTGCCCAAATGATTTGCTCATCAGATTTACCGTTTCCTCGGCGTAACCGATCGAAAGGAGCTCGCATCGCGTCAACCACTGATTCTCGCAACGTGCCATAAGCACTTTGACGTGCGCCCAGCCGATACTCTTTGCTTAGGCCTTCGACTCGAATAATTGGTTTCATCGCAAGATAGTTCTGAACGCTTTTTAACTGCCAGCGTCAGGCTTTGACGCAAGTGCAAATATAATAAAACTGGTAAACCTGATGCAGAGCAATGTCTCTCATCGAGGCGGGTATCAATTCCAGGGGGCAACGATGAATCACATTGTGACTCGATAGTACTTTCTTAAAATAGAGCCTCTCAATGGACGTCGCTCTCTCATACAACTGCTCGTCAAGGAAAAGTACAAGGCCTCCTTTTTTAGTCACGCGGGCCATCTCTTCGAGCGCGAGCTGCGGATTCGTGAAGCCATTCAGGGCCCCGTAGTTCAAAACGATGTCGAATTTCTCGACTTGAAATGGTAGACGTGTGGCGTCGCCTAAAACAAAGTCGATTGGGACTCGCTGCTCCTTCATGAACTTCTGCCCTTGCAGAAGCATCGTTTCCGAAAGGTCAAGACCCGTATACTCCGCGTTGAGCTTCATCCAGCCGTGGCGGTATAGGGAGTTACACGTTCCAGTGGATATATCCAGGACCTGTAGTTTTTCTTTGCTGTCCAGAAACTCGCGAAGCACCTTGTCATGAATCTCTCCAAAGCTCAACGCCGGTCTAAATTTCTTTCGGAGTAGAGAGAGTTTTACCGGCACCGCCAGAATAATTAAATAGAACAAGTAAGAGTGCGTGTAGAAGAAATAGACTATTGCGACGAGAAGCAGGAACAAGACAAGTTGAGCGATGGTTGGACCAGAAGGTCTCTGAGTTAGTACGAGCGCTAGTAAAGCGGCGACGATACTGACTAGAAAAAAGACGATCAAGACATAGACCAACCAACCTTTCCAATAAGCCCTCGCCGGCCGTGCCGGCAACGATAGAAAGGGCATTACCTGCTGGTAGTAACTGCCCACAAAACCGTTATAGAACTTGTCACGTAGCTCTTTGTCTTTCTCGCCTAGCAACTCTTCGAGATAGAGCTTCGGAATGCCTTCGACGCATGGATATTCTTGAGTGCAATTTTGACAGGTCCAAATGGCCGAAGAGGTCCGAAACGCGCTCTGCTGACACTTTGGACACTGATACTTTGACAGATTCACAATCAACTCTTGCTCTGAGTAGATCTGTTAGACCCATGACTCACCGAGCATCTTGCAGCGCATAACCGATCCCGGTCTGACCAAAGCCATTTCCGTTATAGAAAAGATAACTTGGTCCATCATGTTGGTACAGGCTACAGTACTCCATCATCTCGGAATCCCAGCCGCTAGCTGATCGTTCGATGCCGACCTCTTCATCACGCCTAGTCCAGACAAGGCCGTCAGTTGATTCTGCAAAACCCAGCCTGTAGCTCTGCGTGGGGTCTGTGCGGTAATCCCGAATGCCCCGATACGAATAGAGCATCTTATAGACGCCATCCTCTCTGTATACGCAGGGACGTCCAATGGCGCCGGTTCTCTCGTCGTAGTCAACACATACGCGGCCGGTTCTCAACCACGAGATACCGTCGTGTGATTCTGCGTACTTAACATGATATCGGGGCTCAACTCGCCCGTTGATGTTCGCCCAACCGGTACATGAAACGTACCACATCCGCCAGCTGTCGCCTTCAAGCATCACACAAGGTGCGGTACTGAAGAATGGCTGGTCCGGAGAACGATCGAAGAGCGGTCCCTCAGAAATCTTTCGAAATGTTTGGCCACGGTCCTCACTGATAGCAAGGCCAATAGCCAGGTGGTAGGGAACCGTAACTTGTCGACTCCAACCGATGTAATAAAGGTATTGTCGGTTTTCCTGATTTACGATCCATGAGGGCATGATCCCGTTGTCGTCAAATGCTCCGGGTCGTCCGAGCGAAATGACCGGCTTGTCATGGATGTAGAGAACGTTGTCAGGTCGACTGGCCTCGACCTCGATGTAAGATGTTTGCGAGCGACCTTCCCTATCTCTGGTGCCAAAGTAAATTCTAAGGAGCCCAGCAAAGACTTGATCAACGACCGGAACTGAAGCATGCGACGCCATCCAATCGTAGTTATTGTCAGGCGCAAAAATGACGCCCTTCTTTATCCATTTCATGAGTGATTCAGAAATCCAAATCTGTGCTCAACGTCTCACCTTTTTTTGCAGGATTGCCTTTGTAGACACCCCAGGGCTCAGTATCCGATGTCACGGCCGCCGCCATCCCAATCAGTGAGCCTTCCGCGATGTGAATTCCATCGCGGACGGTTGAATTGACTCCGAAGAATGAGAAGGGCTCGACTACACAATGACCGGAGAGCACTACATGTGAGGTAAACGATACGTGGTCCTTAATAATGCTATGGTGACCAATGTGATTACCACTCCAGAGGATGACGTTGTTGCCAACTGAGGCGAATGGTTGAATCGTATTGTCCTCGAGAATAAAACAGTTGTCGCCGATGCTGGTTCCGCGGAAGAGGGTAGCTTTCGAGCTGATGTAGCTGATGAGCTCGTAACCCTTTTCTTTAATCTGTCTGTATATGTGTTCGCGCAATCTGTTCATTCTGCGAGGTGACATGGGTGCGAAGAATTTGAAGTCTGCCGGTGCGTAGCTTTGTTCCACGTTCTCAAAGGCGACGACGGGTAATCCCTCAAAGGATTTGTCATCAGGCAGGTACTCTCTGTTCACACTAAAGGCGACCACTTCGTGCTCGCTATCGTGCTGCAGATAGAAGTTTGCCAGCTGCGCAAAATCCTGGACGCCAAAAATGATCACTTTTGCCATAAACAATTATTGTTGCTGGTATGCGTAAGTTGTGTACTCGTAAAGGCCGTAATCGTTTCTGAAAACGTAGTTACGCGTCAGATGTTCTTCGAGGAACTCGGCCAGGGTGTCAAACGGAAGGTGAAAAAGATCGTCGCGTTCCCAGTCAACATGCTTGGACATGACGTTGAAGGCTATACCGATAGCCGCATGTGAAAACACCAGTGCCAGGAGTTGCTTGAAGTAAGAGAACATCTCGTCGAACGACAGTTCGCGCTTTTCAGTAAACACTCCGTTCAGCACTATATAGTCAAAAGTAGGGAGAGCGGCATTCTGGTCAAGCAGATCCAGGCAGAAAAACTGATTCGCGGGAAATTTACTTTGAGACAGACGAACAAACTTCTCAGATAAATCCAGTCCCGTATATTCGATGTTTCTCAAGCCCTGTTTGCGAATGTATTCGTTTAGATGCGAGGCCCCGCAACCGAAATCGAGCAGGCTAATCCTGTTTTCACGCGACTCCGGTTTGATTACATCGAGCATGACACGATATCGTTTTGCCACATCCTCTTCGTTGGGCCAATCCATGCCAAGGTGCGAGTCGCCAAATTGTTCGAAGCAGGACTCGTAATGCGAAACGATGCTGAGATACTTCTTACCCTCCATCTAAACGAACTCTCCCTCGCGATACGCCGGGAAATAATCAGTGGCGCCGATTTTCCTGGTCCTCAAGATCTCCGAGTACTTTAGCTGGTCAAAGATTCTTCCACAGAGGTATGCGGTGCGTGTGCCAGTGGACCATCCACGCTTGAAACGACCCAGCCCATCATCGGGTCCATCGCCAGAAAGTCCTGCACTCGCCCCGAGGTTCATCCATTTCAATCCCTGGTTTGAAAAATAGTTTATGGCTTGCCAAAAAAGCGCAAACGAAGCCTCCAACTTGTAGCCGGCATCGCTGTAAGCTCCAAGATGGTAATAAGCAACTCCGCGGTCGACGTACCACAATGTCATTCCCACAGTTTCCTCGGTGTGATTAGTTGCGCGAAACATTACTAGACCAGGAACTGCCAGTTGCCCTCTGAATGAGGTTGCCGAAAAGGCAGTTAGACCACGAATGTTGTGGCGGCGAATCAAGTTAGCGTACAGATGATTCCATTCTTCAGCGAAAAAAGCAGGCTCTTCGCACCTCTCGACTGTAACCCGTTCTAATGCCCTATGCGCCTTACGTTGATGTTCGGCATTAACGTACGAAGCAGGCGAGCGTGTTAGGTCAATAACCATGTGCTCTTTAAACGGTACTGCCAGATCGGGAAAACATTTGCGCAGGATTGGTTGGTCATACTCCCCAAAGGGATCAGCAACCAAAACTATGCTCACTACGTCACCCTCGAGCTCGTCCAGATCCATGTCCAGCACCGACCAGTCCTGACAGGCGAAGAGTGGATAACAACCCATGATATCGCGATAAGGAGATTGGGTAATTGATCGTTCCAATACCCAGCCGCCGCACCGTGGCAAACGACGTGGAACACCAAACTCGGCGAGGGAAGCGGCATAGTCAGGATGGGAATAACCATTCATACTGCCGGATTGCGAAAGTCTGAAAGTCTGTGCCAGCACGCGTCGAATTCTAGTCGCAAGTTCAACGGTCAATTTGAAATGCGGTTCGCCTGAAATGTTCCCACGAGCGAATGAAACTTATATGGGCTTTCTTCTTCATCGATGCCTGTAACAAAGATCAGTGTACCTGAGATCGAGTTGCTGGAACTAAACTTACCTTTAAAGATTAACGAACCCCATTCTCTACAGCACGTGCCAATGGGCAATTCTGCCTCACCTGAAAAACTGACGCGTTCGTTGGTTAATTGAGACCACGCCGCCGGAAGAGGATTCGGGATCGGCTTGTTATCTGGTCCTGTATCCATAAGAGAAAGAGAGGCCACTCCCTGGCCCTTTGCGTCGAGGATCAGGTTCTTCTCGAGCCCGGACATAACAAATTTCACGCGCCATCGCCCGTTGAAACTAACTTCACTTTTTGGCGTCGCCGGCGCCTGGGAGTAAGCAAGTTGGAACGCGTCGGCCGAGATTCCTGCCAATGGCATCAGGAATACCGTCATGACAAACAACGTGATCAGTTTGTACATTTGGATCTCCAATGAACGCTTGGTCAAGTGTAGATATAATACAAGGCGGCCAGTCATTTTCAGACTAGCCGCCTCATCTTAGGCAGTCACGGAACCTCATAAACGTCGTGAAGGCGACGTCATCGAAGGAGTGGTGCTAATTACCTGGTCCAACAGCCGAACAACCCGCACAACCATCCACACCGTTACCTAAAATTGAATTATTAGTGAACGTGTTAACTACTCCGCCTGTACTGATCAATACGCCGTTGCCAGTGTTGCGATCGATCTGGTTCTGGTTGATCGTAACGCCGGAAGTTCCAACGTTTCCAGCGTTCCCAGCACGGACTCCACTACCACCGTTCATCGAGATCTGACTATCCCAAACAAAAACATTTACGAATTGGGCAGCCGCTGCATCCGCAAAAATGCCATTGGTCGTGTTGTTGGAAAACACGCAACTACGGGCAGTGACTTTGGAACCGGATCTCGCGTGTAGGCCGTTTCCATTCCCGATTAACGACGTATGTTCCAACGACACGTTATTGAATCCCCCGGAACTTGTCGTGTTGATTCCATCAAGAGTGTTGTCTCTTATTACTGTGTTTCTGACATTGAGGTTAAGACCGTTAGGGTCGCTTGAGGTAATACCATTGCCCGTATTGAACCTAAAGATCACACAGTCTTCGACGTTTACTGTCTTTGCTGACAGTATATTGATGCCGTTGATTCCGTTACAGAACCCGTTAATGGAAATGCCCCGGATAGTAACTACGTCAGTGGCGGCGGCATTGATTATGATCCCGTTTACAAGGGACGCCAGAATCGAGGCAAAAGTCCCGCTGCCATCGAGTGTGATCGACTTGGTGATAGTTACAGCACCAAAGCCACCTGGATCCAATGCGTCAATTTCTCCGCACGCTGCGGTCTTTGAGATGGCGCCAGCCCAGGTTTTACAGGGAGCCGTGCGGCTGCAGGGATTAGCATCATCGCCTACCCCTGAAACCCATGTGCGTGATGCTTGAGCCTGGGCTATCGAGGCAAACGCGAACATGAACGTGGCAATTGCTAAAACCTTAATAGTGAACCGGAATCTATTCATTTGAGGGTCTCCTTTTCATTTGAGCGTTTTGGGGGGCCCGCCAGTAGAGGTCGGATGGTTCCGTTCACTGTTGCGCCAATTGTCCCCACTAATAAGAAACTCATTACTTAACTCCTTGAGGATAATTAAGCATGCGTTTGAAGGGTCCACCGAAGGAACGCTAGTTTCGTTATGCGCTCCTTCGGTCTATTGAGAACACTGTCGAATCATGTGCAGCCAAGGTTCGTGCAACCTATCGTGTTCCGGATGTGATTCGCGGAATTGATTAGAGGCTGTCCCTGGGCGGACGTCAGATTGCCATTCCCCATAAATGAAGTCACCTGACTGATAAAGTCGGAGAGCTTATTGCAGGCGACATTAGTCTTACCCTGCGTAATAGCATCCGACGCCGCAGTCAGCTTGCTAATCAAACCTTGTCGCTGCGATCCGGATAGCGGCAGCCCGTTGATGGTATTAATCATGTTCTGTATGACCGCTTGCGGGGTCAATACAGTAACCGTAAACGAGCATGACGCCGTGTTGCCACTA
>Ga0163162_10003933_pt1 | contig 14259 bp, 13 predicted proteins | sample S55metaG_FD_115310 | JGI IMG/M metagenome (GOLD analysis project Ga0163162, IMG submission 115310) | Switchgrass rhizosphere microbial communities from Kellogg Biological Station, Michigan, USA - S5-5 metaG | ecosystem: Host-associated > Plants > Roots > Rhizosphere > Soil | place: USA...
AATAGCACTGGCATGGGTGCTGGCGCAAAAACCCTGGATCGTTCCCATACCGGGTACCACCAAACTTCAACGTTTGGAAGAAAATATCGGTGCCGCATTTATTCATTTAACAAAAGAAGAATTACAGGAAATCGAATCTGCTTCTGAACAAATTAAAATAATGGGAACCCGCTATACGGAGGCATTGGAGAACACGCCGGGGCTGTAGCTAATAATTACAGCTGTATAGTTTGCCAGTACTTCGCCAAAGCATATCAAAATTTCTTTCGATTTCCATAATCGAGTGGATAATCATCCCCTGGTGGTCACGGGTAAGAAAACTTTACCTATAATTGGTTACTTACTCTATTTCATTTTTCATTTAAACGGAAAATCATGTTTCTTTATAAATAAAATGTGGAGATAAAAATGCCCGCGTGTAAAACATTTTGTCAAGCCTTCATATTGATCTGTTGCATCCTCGTTTCACACGAAATGTTTGCGCAGCTCAATGTACGGGCATCTTACGTCCTTATTAAAAGAATCATTCCGCAACAGGCATCATCCTTTGTCATTGAACCTCTTCACCAACAAAATGGAAAAGATGTTTTTGAAGTTGAAAGCAAGAATAACAAGATCGTTCTAAGAGGAAACAATGGTGTAGCCGTCGCATCTGCACTATATTATTACCTCACAGAATACGGGCATTGCCAGGTTACATGGAACGGAACCAACTTACACCTGCCAAAACAACTTCCGGTTGTGACCGAAAAAATTCACAAACAAACACCTTATCAATATCGTTACTATCTCAACTATTGCACCTTTAACTACAGCATGAGCTGGTGGAACTGGGATCGCTGGCAAAAAGAAATTGACTGGATGGCTTTGCACGGGATCAACATGCCGCTTGCTATAACGGGTGAAGAGTACACATGGTATATCGTGTACAAAGACCTCGGTTTTAGTGACGCTGACCTGAAAGATTTTTTCTGTGGTCCGTCTTATTTCTCCTGGTTCTGGATGGGTAACCTGGATGGCTGGGGCGGACCATTACCTCTCAGCTGGATGCAAACTCATAAGGAATTGCAGAAAAAAATTCTGCAGCATGAAAGAGAACTGGGCATGAAGCCCGTGCTTCCCGCATTTACAGGTCACGTGCCGGCTGCATTTAAAAAGAAATTTCCAAATGCAAAATTAAAAGCAACCAACTGGAACAATGGTTTTGCCGATACCTATATTCTCGATTCGGAAGATTCTTTGTTTGCAGTGATCGGGAAAAAATTCTTACAGATTCAGACAAAATTATTTGGTACGGATCATTTGTACTCCGCAGATACATTCAATGAAAATGAACCACCGTCTGAGGAACCAGCTTCTTTATCACAATTAAGCGCCAGGGTTTATGAAGGCATGCGAAATGCAGATACCGCGGCAGTTTGGGTAATGCAGGGTTGGTTGTTTTACAGTGACAGGAAATTCTGGAAGGCTCCTCAAATTGAATCACTGTTAAAAGCGGTACCTGGTGATAAAATGATCTTACTTGATCTTGCTGCTGAGATAGAACCGGTCTGGAAAAGGACCGAAGCATTTTATAATAAGCCATGGATATGGAACATGCTCAACAATTTTGGTGGTAACATCAATCTTTTTGGAAGAATGGATGGCGTAGCAAGTGGCCCTGCTCTTGCGTTAAAGGATAGTGCATCGAAAGGCTTATGTGGGATCGGTTTAACGATGGAAGGTATTGAGCAAAATCCTGTGATCTACGAGTTGATGATGCAACATACCTGGCAAACACAATCCGTGCAATTAGATGAATGGCTGAAAAAATATGTATTGAATCGGTATCGTGTGGCTGACGATAGCCTGGTAAAAGCATGGCAACTGTTGAGAGTAACTGCTTACAATGGCCAGGAGATCAGAGATGGCGCGGAGTCAATTGTTACAGGTCGCCCAACATTTGATTCCACCACAGTTTGGACACGCACTAAACTCAACTATGCACCTAAAGATTTGTTGCCCGTGTGGGACCTGTTTATGTACGCGGCATCAAAAGGAGTAAACAGTGATGGCTTTCAATTTGACCTGGTGGATATAACCCGACAGGTACTTGCCAACTATGCTTCACCCTTGCAAAAGAAATGGGTGACGGCATTTAAAACAAAAGATACGGCAGCGTTTAAAAGATACAGCCGGCAGTTCCTCCAGCTCATCAGTGATATGGACGCGCTTCTCGCGACACGCAAAGATTTCCTGTTGGGTCCGTGGATAGCTGATGCACGGAGTCGTGGCAATCCTGCCGGTGAAAAAGCTTTATACGAGCGCAATGCACGTAATCTTATTACGCTTTGGGGCGATGCAAATAGTCCGCTGCATGAATACGCCAACAGGCAGTGGAGCGGTTTGTTGAATGATTTTTATAAACAACGCTGGCAACAGTTTTTCGACATGTTACAACGATCATTGCAGACAAACACTTCACCCGATCTTCAACTATTTGAACAAAACATCCGTGTATGGGAATGGCATTGGGTGAATGAACAAAAAGCATTTCCACTTCAACCCATTGGCAACAGCATTCGCAAGGCCAGAGAAATTTATAACAGCTACAGAAGTGTCATCAAACAGGCCTATGAATAAGTGGAGGCCCCTAATGAAACCAGGCGGTGAGTCAATACAACTAAAATGTTCATACTCGCATTGTCCGTCCACTAAAGCAAACCCGTGTTACAGATAATAGCCGTTCTACTTTCGGTTGCGGAGCAGTGGCTTTTTAATATATTGATGTGGTATGGAGACGATCGGTTCTTCAAGTTGAATATCAGACTGTCGCCGGCCTACCAAACGAACATAGCCCAGATAACGACCTTCATCCATCTCTAAGGCTTCTATTTCCTTCCGGTTGTCCGGGGCAATTGCAAGATGCCAGTCTCTCCATAAGCGCCAACCATTCGACAGGGTGTCAGCTATCTCGATGTTTATGATGCCGGTCCGCTCCCAATGTCTTCGCCACCAATCTGCAGAATGCAGGCACCACAGATCAGGCGTCCACCAGTCCTGAAGATGATCGGGAACTACTCCTTCGAATTCCTGCATGAGTCCGGCGCCCGCGATCGCCACTTGACCACCAGGCTTAACGAACCGCGCCAGATAGTTCAGGTACAGATCATCCGTACCATAGTATATGAAGGAGTCAATGCTGATGATGGCATCGAAGAACTCGCTGGCAAAGGGTAGAACTCTCGCATCAGCATGAATAGGGAAGACTCCTTTCTCCACATCAGCATCGCGAATGCGCTGGAGATTCTCCGTCACTGAAAACCACAGGTCGGTGGCCCAAACTTCAACACCAAATTCCCGATGGAGAAAGATGGACGACATTGCTCTCCCGCAACCTAGATCCAGTATCCGCATTCCAGGTCGAAGATCCATGGCACTGACGAGCCATTCAGTCATCCATAACGGATTTGCACCTCCGCTAACTCCGGCAATGATCCATTCTGGATGATAGTTCGATGAGAGAGGAAACTCTGGTAAAACAAGTTTTGCATCGGTCATAAATCACTAGTCATTTCTATTAAAAATATTTTATGAGACTAATACATTAGTTTATAATTTTTTTGAACTCTTATCCACTCCGCGTTGTCGGCGACAGCTATGCGGCGAAAAGATTTTGCAACAAAGCAAAACTCCGACAAAAATGCCTTTGTCGCCTGGGAATTATCGCAACTGAATGCCAAATATCTTTGTACTATTGACAGGATGAAAAAGAACCGGAGAAACAAAAATTTTTACCTGATACTGATACTGGGCCTCCTCACTGCTATCGGTCCATTTTCTATTGACATGTACCTGCCGGCATTTCCTGCTATCGCAAAAGGCTTACATACCACCGTGGCCAATGTGACACTTTCATTGTCCAGTTTTTTCATTGGCATTTCTTTCGGGCAATTATTGTATGGTCCATTACTTGAACGCTTTGGCAGAAAAAAACCTTTATACGCCGGGCTTTGCATTTATCTTATAGCATCGATAGGCTGCGCATTGGCTGCATCAGTAAATGCTTTGATCGTACTCCGCCTTTTGCAGGCATTGGGTGGCTGCGTGGGCATGGTGGCCGCAAGAGCCATGGTGCGTGATCTGTTTGAAGTAAAAGAGAATGCAAAAGTGTTTTCGATGCTGATGCTGGTGGTGGCGGTATCACCCATCATTGCACCAACATTAGGTGGTTATATTACTTCGCTACTTGGTTGGCGATATGTATTTGTGATGCTCATTATCGTCGACATCATCGTCATCATCAGTGCCTTTTTTTTATTGCCGGAAAGTAAAAAGGCAGATCCGAATTTTTCACTAAGACCAGGACCGATCCTGAAAAATTTTTCCGGTGTCATAACGCATCCACAATTTTACACCTATGCGTTAACGGCTGCTATCTCTGCGGCTGGATTGTATGCCTATATCGGCGGCTCGCCACACGTATTCATGGAGATCTTTCACGTGACTGAAAAACAATACGGATGGATATTCGCGCTGATCGCGATGGGCTTGATCGGTGCCAGCCAGGTCAATAGCTTGCTATTGAGAAACTATACCAGCGAGCAACTTATCAGGATAGCATTGTTTTGTCAAAGTATAATTGGTATTTCGATGGTTTGTCTTACACTCCTGGGTTGGAGTGATCTCTTCGCAATTATTTTTCTCATATTTATTTTTTTATGTACCCAGGGATTTGTTTTTCCTAACGCGTCGGCTCTTTCGTTAGCAGCATTCGGACACACCGCAGGCAGTGCATCGGCGTTGCTGGGTGGTATTCAAATGACCATTGGCGCATGCACGTCGGCGCTGGTAAGTATTTTGCAAAACCACACTGCATTGCCAATGACGGGTGTGATGGCGTGTTGTGCGATCACGGCCCTGTCGGTTTTCTTATTTGGAAGGAGGGTCATTACTCAGCAAGCCAGTAAAGAGATAGTCGAAGAAGAAGATGTGGAGATGATCAGTACACTATAACAATGCCTATTTATTTGTTCGCTACAAACTATCTTCGTTCATTATTTTACGTTCTAATAAAGTTCTATTATGCAGGCAAAAAACTTTTTTCTCTTACCGGTTATTCTCATGTTTGTTCATTTAACAGGCTGCGCCAACAATGCGGGTGCCGGTAACAATAACGCAGATAGTTTGGCTCCGGTTGAAACGAAAACCCCCAACAGTAATTACAAACCTGCATTCAGCGGGCAAACGAGAATTCGCAGCGTAAAAACAACTACGCCCTACAACGTTGAGAAAATAGCAGCGAAGCTGGGCAGTCCCTTTGCTATTGTGACCATGCCGGACGGCAGACTAATGGTAACTCTAAAATCCGGTCACATGGAGATCCACGACAAAAACGGAGCACTTGTAAAACAGATCACTGGTTTTCCGCCTGTCGTTGATGAGGGACAGGGAGGTCTGCTTGATGTCGCCTTTGATCCCAATTTCGCCAGCAATAAAATGATGTACTGGAGTTTTTCGGAAGAATTTTCGCCGGGTAACCTCACCGCTGTCGCGAAAGGAAAATTGAACGAAGCCGCCGGTACCGTTGAAAATGTAAAGGTAATATTTCGTGCTACGCCGGCTTTGAGAAGTAATCTTCATTTTGGTTCACGATTGGTGTTTGATAAAGACGGAAATCTTTTTGTAAGCGCCGGAGAAAGATCTATTCTTGAAGGAAGGGCACAGGCACAAAAATTAGAATCTCATCTTGGAAAAGTATTTAAGATAACAACGGACGGTAAACCAGCTCCGGGAAATCCGTTTCTCAGCACAGCCGGTGCAATGCCAGAAATATATTCCTATGGTCATCGCAATCCCCAGGGCCTTGATATAAACCCTGCAACAGGAGAATTGTGGGAAGCTGAATTCGGACCACGCGGCGGCGATGAAATAAATATTGTACGTGCTGGTAAAGATTATGGCTGGCCGGTTATTACTTATGGCCTTGAATACAGCGGCCAAAAGATAGGTGATGCCATCCAGCAAAAAGCAGGTATGGAACAACCAGTCTATTACTGGGACCCGGTAATATCACCAAGCGGCATTTGTTTTTACAGTGGCCATGCGATACCGGAGTGGAAGGATAATTTGTTTGTTGCCTCCCTTAGCGGCCAGCATATTGACAGGCTTGTCATCAAAAGCAATAAAGTTACCGGCGAAGAAAGATTGCTTGTTGATAAGAACAGTCGCTTTCGCGATGTAACCTACATGAATGACATGTTATATGCCATCACCGACGACGGCGATATATACCGCATCAGCAAGAAATAAAAATGTAAGAGGGCTGCCCGCAAAACAGCAAACCTTATCTTGTTTTTAGCTATATCGTTCGTACTTTAAATAAGATTTAGTGAATAAATTCTCAATATGGAAATCATACGAATTGGTTCACAACCTTCGGGCAAAGGACCAGCAGATTGGTTCACCGGTGCAGTGCGTGTTGATCCATTATTCCAGCCAAATGATTCAAGACGTGCTGCGGCGGCCATTGTTACATTCGAACCCGGTGCAAGAACAGCGTGGCATACACATCCATTAGGTCAAACATTAATTGTTACATCAGGTTGCGGCCGGGTCCAACGTGAGGGCGGGCCGATCGAAGAAATTCATCCCGGTGATGTTGTTTGGTTTGAAGCAGATGAAAAACACTGGCATGGTGCCACGCCAACTATTGCAATGACACATATTGCCATCCAGGAAAATCTTAACGGTAAAGTGGTTGAATGGATGGAAAAAGTAACAGATGAGGAGTATAATAATTCAAGAACGGACGTGTGATAAGTATTAGTTTAATGACGTCGATTTCCCGCGATGTTGTCTCGGTTAAAGCCCATTAAAACCATTTCACTGCTTTTGAACGGATCGTCTGACCCGCTTCTGTACAATTAATCCCCTTTTGGATCGTTTTAATATTTTCCAAAGAACCACCGTCAATATGAAACAATTGCCTGTACTCATTTTCGCTGCCACAATTCTTTTGTGCTTTAGCTCATGCTCAAAGGAACATGAACATGCTAATGCAACCCCGAACCTGGTATTCGTTTTTAAATTCGATTCCATGCAACAACGGTTGAACAATATCGGCTTACCCGACGCGATGCCTGCGGGTAATTCAGGACAATCACCTCTGTTCAATACGATGAGTTCACATTACGTTGAACTGGCTCCCAGCGCTTTTACAGCATTGGGAAGTGGAGATGTATTGTACAGAGCTCCCGAGGTAACAACGGGAGGCAGCAATGCGATCGATTTCTCCAAATCGGCGTTGGCAAAAGAAGGAGAAACTTTTTTGTCTGTTCCTCTCGATGAGATCACGCCCGGAACCTATCAATACCTGCGCGTTTCACTTGCCTACCAGAATTATGGCATTAAGTTCAACGTACTGGGACAAAACCTTACAGGCACCGTCGCCTCGTTTATTGGATTCAATACTTACATATCGAATTATAAAATAAAAGACAGTACCGTAACTGTAAACGCTAATAAACTGCAAGGTTACTGGGGACTCGAAACAGCTTACGGTGTGTTCTCGGGCGATGCGCCTGCCACTACTGTTCCTAATCCTATTGCATCCACCTCTCCTATTCCTGCCGGTTCATGTGTTGTGACTGGTGCATTCACCACACCATTAACCATCACCGGCAATGAAACAAAAGACATTAAAGTCACCGTTTCCCTTTCTACCAATAAAAGTTTTGAATGGAAGGATCACAACCTAAACGGGATTTTTGAACCGCTTGATGGCGACTCAGTGGTGAACATGGGTATTCGCGGGCTTATTCCGATTGCGCAATAAATGGCCAAGCGTGACTGATTGGTAGAAAGCTACATTGATTCTAATTGATCAAAAAAGAGGTTGTCCCAAAAAGTCATTGCTCGCTATCGCGAAGGAGGAACGACCGAAGCAAATTTTTCCAGGTTGCTCCCCCGCCTTAGGCGAATCCTATTCGGCCAATTCAAATGGTTTGACATAAACGGGTCCAAACTTAATTTCGATCACAACGTCATCATCAAAAGCACTGGCAACACTGCCATCAGATCTGGATGAAAAATTTGTTAGAGCCGATAAAGTTTCAATAATTTTCACTTTTTCACCGCGTATCCACCATAGAGTATATTCATATCCTTACTTTCAACCAGCCAAAAGCGTTGGCCAAGATCTTCGAAGGTCCATTCACCCTTTGCTCTTTTTCTCAAATAACTCAACATCTTTGGAATAGAAATATTCGGCGATGAGCCCACATGGTCTTTCCATTCCAAATCATTCTTTGCGAGAAGTTCTTTAAGCTCTGTGGGTTTTATGAACATTTCCCATACATGCAGATTCGGTGGCATGAATGCCCACCGTTTCCATTCCTGCCAAATTTTGATCGCGACTAACTTGCTGATGAACGTCCTGTTCAACGTATCGTAAAAGAAAATACCGTTTGGCTTCAGCACTCTCGAAATTTCGGATATTACTTTTGGCAGATCCCGCACATGTTCCAGTACATCGCAACAAAAAACTGCATCAAAAGAACCGTCCGCATAAGGGAGATCCTCTCCAAATCCTTTATCGTATTTAATATTCAGTCCACTTGCTTTTGCATGATTTGACGCAGTAATTATGGACTGCTCTGATGGATCGATACCTGTAGTGGTGAATCCCATTCTTGCGATCTCTTCTGTCAATATCCCTCCACCCGATCCAACTTCGAGAGCGGTTTTACCTCTTGTATCAATGTCAAGTTTCTGAATAATATTTTTCTGATAGCCAGCCCGCCAGGGATTCACTGAAGTTTTCAGCAGGTGTAAGACGCTATCGCTCTTCCACCAGATGTCGCCATCGGCATTATAAAGATTGTTATCGATCTTATGATAGGTCCCTTGTTTCGTTTCTCCAAACCTTTTCATAACAATCGTTTTTTGCTGGTTTGTATAAAACGTGCAAAAAAAGAAAAAAATTCCTCTTTCAAATAAACAACTGAAAATTTTAGTTAGCCAGCCCGATTTGTTTCATAAATGTTTGGTTGTCCCAAAAAAGGTGTTCTTCGGACATCGTGCCATCTGTTTTCCAGATTCCTACTGTGCACATTGGTAATTTGAAAGCCTTACCAGTTGGCGGAATTGTTTTTCCATTTCCAATCGGCATTGGTTTGGTGAAGGTGCCTTCAAAAACCCCTGTTACTGCTGTTACATTCCCGGAGCCTAAGCGAATAGGATGTTCTTTTATTCTTGTATCAGGCGCAAATACAAACAAGGCTTTCAGATCTTCGATATGTTTTTCAATTCCTTCGGTCATATGTCCGTCCGGCCAGTAAACCTTGATATCGGCCGCATGACTTTCATGTAAGCGATCCCATTGTTGATTGGAAAAAACGGTGAAATCGAGCGTGTCAAATCTTTCCAAATTCTTCGCGATGGCGGCGTCATTAGCGGTCAATTGTTTTACCTGGTTGCGAAGCGAATCAATTTCAGAGCCGCTCGTTGTACTGCCGTTAGTGCCATTGCAGTTTGTAAACATTATTACTGTTACGAAGGCAATACTGAATGTAAATGCATTGAGCATTGAGATTCTCTTTTTCATATCAATTTTTTAGACGTTAGTGTGATTGTTGGAAACAATATAAAGCTACATTCCGCTCCTGCCCAAACTCGTTCGCCTATGCTAATAAATCATTTTTGGTTCCTGATCCTGCTCAGTGAAGATGGCAGGACACCTAAATAAGAAGCGATAAGATATTGTGGAACTCTTTGAAGTAAGTCAGGATAATGTTCTCTTAGCCTGTTGTATTTAGCTTTTGCATCCTGCGCATAGATATCGGACAATTCCACCAGGAGGTTAGCGTATGCTGTTTGTATTAATATTCTGAAGTATGTCTCAAATGCAGGGCTGTTCTTCATTGCACATTCCAAACCTTCTTTGGTTATACTCCACAATTCAGACGGCTCCAGCGCTTCAATCGTAAAAAGCGCTTTTGCTCCTGTCAGAAAACTATTCAGGTCGCCGATCCAGAAATTTTCTTTCCCGAACCGGACAACTTGTATATCGCCGCTATCAAGGGTTTTGTAAGAGAACAACAGACGTTTTTGGATGAAAAACGCTCTGTCGGCGTAATGCCCTTCGGTAACGAGTTTCTGCTTTTTATCGATAGTCTCGTATTTGAAATAATGGACGATAAATTCAAACTCATTTTCGGCCAAGGGCGCTTTGGAAACAATACTTTTAAAAAGAGTTTCTGCAGATATGTTTACATCACTCTTCAAGATCGTGGGGTTGGCTCGTTACAGCCACGTAAATATATGGGTTTATACCTTCATGGTTAGTTTCCACGATGACACCTGCCCTACTTTACTGGTTCTGGTACTTGTTGCAAAACAGTGGCTACGGCCGAAACGAGAAGTTCGGTCCCCCTTAATTCTTCCGAAGAGGGCTCGCGGTGTTGGCGAAAGTAAGTTCCAAAAGTGCCAATGACTTTATTGTCATGACCTTTGATGGGCATGCTCCATGCGCCGAGATAACCTAACGCGAGGGGCAGGTGACGCAGTTCGGCCCATTTATTATCTGCAAAAAAACTTGGTGTCAGGACAATGCATCCCGTTGCAGCCGCAGCGGCGCATGTACCCACGTTGGCATTGGGTTTAAGCCCATCGATCGCCTGCAAATAGTCATCCGGTAATTGAGGGGAAGCGGCGTTTCGTAAAAGGCCGTCCTTGTCCAGCAAAAGGATCGATACAGCTGTCCCATATCCTGCGGCTGTTTCTGCAGACAATGCGATATAATGAAGAATGGCTTCCTGTTTATCCCCCGATTCGTGCATAGTTAGAGCCTGGCGGTAAGTCAGGGTATAAATATTCTCGATCATCTCAATAGTTTCATTGATAAAAGTTATAAATATACAAGTTTTATACCCCTTATGCCGGGTATTGATCTGTAATGTTAATTGTTGATTTTAAACAACCTTAAGTAATATCTCGACACAACAAATTCATAGTTTCTCCGTTCGGACTTTAGGCAGGTATTAATTGGAGATAATGGAAACTTTTATGCCGGTCCACTTCTTCGCCGGCGCCGGAGAGATAAGCATACCTTGTCGATGCATCTGGCGTGCGGAATTAGAAGCGAGACGCGGGAAAAATTTGAGGCAAGCATTTTGCTATAAAATTCCGGCTTCGGCCACCTGAAACGTTAATCCGTAAATCAAAACGACCTTTTATGACACCCACATCTAAGCCTAAAGTGAAATTGGCAAAAAAACTACTTGTTGTTGAAGATGAAGGCCAAATCGGCCTGGTGCTGAACATGATCCTCTCTGAGCGCAACTTCGACCTGGACTATGTGAACAGCCTTTTGTCCGCGCAGGAGTATCTCGAAAAAAATAAACCTTCACTGGTTATCCTGGATAATAAGCTTCCTGATGGATTTGGCGTTGATTTTATCAGCTACATTAAGAAAAAATACCCGTCCATCAAGATCATCATGATTTCCGGTTTCAGTACTGCCCGCGACGTGGCTTTGGAAAATGGGGCCGATATGTTTCTTGAAAAGCCATTTTCAATGAACACGGTCAACGAAGCCATCGATAGCGTTTTAGCCTAAAATAACAAAACGGGATATTTATTGTAGTAACTGTTTGATACGTTCGCCCTTTGCATCAAACATGCCCAGTGCCCTTCCGGTAACGTGGTCTTCATCTTTTTTAGTGAGCGCCACATTAACATCATTACCGAGAGCCGTGTAATAAAGTGTGATCTCATTGTCTTTTACATCTACTTTGGAGCATTTTGCTATTTCTTTGCCTGTGCTGTCCAGGACTGTACCCGCAAGACCATTGTCTTTTTTATCAAGTATATAAACTCTTTTCAGGTCCCCATACGGCGTCCCTGTTATCAACACATTCCACTTGCCTGCAAAGAAATCTGCACCCGTTTTAGATTGTGCACCTGCACTAAAAGATAAAGCAAAGGACACTAACCCCATTGCAAAACAGCTTAGCTTTTTCATATGCGATCAGTTTTTGAGTACTCTTTTTTTATTCGCTTGTGCCAATAATAATAAGACACAATACCGGGCACTATCCAGATCAGCATGCCAAGCATCCTTGGATCGAATTTACCGGAAGATGCAATGCCGGAATAAATAGCTCCTGTAAGATCAAAAAACAGCCCTGCATAAGCCCACTCCTTTACACTGCGGTTCAAACCGGGAATAAGGATCACGGCGCAGCCGATCAATTTGGCGTAACTGATCAACGGTATAAAATATACCGGGTAGCCAAGAGCATCATGTATCAATTGGATAGCTGGCTGTGATGGCCGAAGACCGTTAACTGCTGAGAATATCATCAGCCCAGCAAAAATGATAGTGGATATCCAATAAATGATGTTTGTGGTTTTAGCCGTCATAGGCTTTTTTTTAGATAAAAAATTCCTCAATAAATTTAATTGGTTTCAGTGAGTTTCAAATCAACTAAATGTCCACTTAAAAAAACCCGCATGACTTTATTTACCACATTGTTCCTCGCGATGGCTAGTTTACATCCAGGAAACACCAGTTGGTATAAAACGTCTTTCTTGCATTGAATCCCGATCCCTCTTTCGCAATGGGAAAAATAATAGACGGAGTAGAAGTTGGGATCGCGTTTCCGAGGAAATAAGTATACTTTCCGCTCAGGTCCTTCCCGATCTGTTTGCGATACTGCAATTTTTTATCTGCGCTTATCAGCCCCTCTGCTAATACCAGGTCTCCTGCCGAATGTGCTTCAGCAATTTTTTCATTCTGATTCTTCGATAAATTGCTTTCGTTGTCATCGTAGATGATCACAATGCCATCACCCAGGTTAGCCGCAGCAAAGCTGGAATAAGAATGAGAAATGCCCGGAGATTGTACAACCTGGATGGCTCCGGAACCGCTGCTCGCACTTCTTGACAAACTGATCCTTCGTGGAATTAACGTGTAGTCAAACGTTTTTCCGCCTTTATTCAGGAAAAAAGCGGTGACAGGACCTACACTTAATGTGGTAGTGGCAATTTGGTGCGTTTGATTATTCATGTTAGGAGCCGAGGTAGAAGTCGACGTGCTGACCTGCTCAGGACTTCCCAGGATCACGATATCTCCATTGTCTAATTCCACAAGATTGGGAGGGAAATTATATATCCAGTATTCTTTTTTGTGCCTGGCACCCCCACCGTTTTGGTAGATCGCCTGTATCACTTCCGGAGTAAATTCATATGCCTGGGGTCTTGATAATCTCAGGCTATTGCAATCCAGTTGTGAGAGCAGTAATCCATTACAAGGCTTGTCATCATCGCCCTGCACAGTGGTGGTGGAATAAACATAAATGCTTTTACCATCTTTGGCTAACGTGGCATTGGTAAGATATGGAAAGAGGTTTCCCGAAGGATTTAATTTCATTTCTGTCTTTTTCCCTTCGGCATTTATAGAAACCACTCTTGTTTCCTGCTCTGAATCGAGTATGACACATTCTACATTCTCATTAGTCAAAACTGCCGATGTGATAGCAAAGCCGTCAGTGTTGGTATGTGTAACGGTTTGTTTCACTATGTTGAGATCATTATCTGCCACGAAAGTGAGTATAGTGTTTGGCGAAGCCTTGCAGGCGATCAAGGTTTTCATGTTGTCGGCAGAATGAGTAAAAAACACAAGACCGGCATTTAACACAGATTCAAGTTTAAAGATGCCCACATTATCCTGTTGAATGGCACAAATTTTTTTCGGTTCCTTTATTGTCAAACTGTTATCGTCAACCAGTGCCAAATACAAATTGAAAGAAGATTTATTGTCGCTCTGAAAATAGGCAAGGCATAATCGATTGTTCAATAAGATCAACTCCGGTTCAAGCGGACCAAATTGTTTTTCGCCTTTTTCCAGCTCGTACTCGCCAACCTTTTTCATATTCCGGTCGAACTTTGAGATGGTAACCGCATATTTCAAATCATACAGTTTTGTAAATGCCCATTTATAGTTACTCCCGATCCCGGAATTGGTGGCGGTATAAAAGAAATTGTTATGATAAATGGAATGAGTGACTGTTTGGTCTTTGTATTCCTTTTCCGCGATCTTAAAATCATCGGAAACGGTAATGTGCGAATGCTGGCAAAATGTGGTCAATGAAAAAAAACTAAGCAGGAACACGGATAGATATTTCTTCATAGCGGTGGTATTATGAGTGTGGTTTTTTGAATTGATAAATATAGATAAATCCCTTGTTGAACCAAAGAAACTAAGAGAAAACCCCC
>Ga0163162_10003934_pt1 | contig 14252 bp, 11 predicted proteins | sample S55metaG_FD_115310 | JGI IMG/M metagenome (GOLD analysis project Ga0163162, IMG submission 115310) | Switchgrass rhizosphere microbial communities from Kellogg Biological Station, Michigan, USA - S5-5 metaG | ecosystem: Host-associated > Plants > Roots > Rhizosphere > Soil | place: USA...
CTGTGTGAATTATGAAATCCGCATGAGTAAGGAAAGTAAAAACTGGATGGGTACTGCCATGCTGTATGATCGCAAAGAGCATAAGCCAAAAGAAGAAGTCAAAGAAGAATTTACAAAACGCAGCAAACTTTACGAGCGCTTCATGAAAATCAAGCAGTGGAGCCTGCTGAAAACCCTGCTGCGCAAGGAAAAGGTAGAGATGATTCTCGCAGATCTTGGATTTGTGAAATCAAATAAATTCAGAAAACAAAAGCTGGCAAAATAATATCACCGCCTGATGGAGAAGGAAAATAAAAAAGTTGTTTTAGCTTATAGTGGTGGCCTGGATACGACATACTGCGCCATTTACCTCAAAAAGGTCAGGGGTCTCGAAGTGCATGCCATTACCGTAAATACGGGCGGCTTCAGCCGGGAGGAACTGGAAGCCATTGAAAAAAGAGCCAGAGACTTGGGAGTAACCAGTTTTAAATCTGTTGATGTCACTGAAGATTATTACCATTCCTGTATACGTTATTTGATTTTTGGAAACGTTCTGAAGAACGCTACTTATCCACTCAGCGTAAGTGCTGAAAGAATGGTGCAGGCCATCGCGGTGGCTAAATACGTGGAAGAAACAGGGGCAGCTTATGTAGCTCACGGAAGTACCGGCGCAGGAAATGATCAGGTTCGCTTTGATATGGTATTTACCGGCATGGTACCGGAGGCAAAAATTATTACCCCTATCAGGGACCTCAAACTCAGCCGGGAACAGGAAATAGAATTCCTGAAAGAGAACGGTGTACAGATGAATTTTGAAAAAGCGAAATACAGCATTAATAAAGGACTCTGGGGAACTTCTGTCGGAGGCAGGGAAACTCTGAATTCCAGGGATTATCTGCCGGAAGAAGCCTGGCCGACGCCATTAACAGAGAATGACCAAAAAAAAATTAGTCTTCTTTTTGACAAAGGAGAGTTGAAAGGAGTGGACGATAAAAATTTTGATTCCCCGGTTCGGGCAATACAATTTCTCCAGTCTATTGCGCAGCCTTTTGCGATAGGAAGGGATATACATGTGGGAGATACCATTATCGGTATAAAAGGCAGGGTCGGTTTTGAAGCTGCCGCTCCCCTGATTATTATCAAAGCGCATCACCTGTTGGAAAAACACACTTTAACCAAATGGCAACTTTATTGGAAGGAACAGTTGAGCAGCTGGTACGGAAGCTGGCTGCATGAAGGGCAAATGCTGGATCCGACGATGCGAAATATTGAAAAGTTCCTGGAGGATTCACAAACTACCGTATCCGGAAAAGTTTTTGTTACGCTGGAACCTTACCGGTTCACAGTGACCGGCATTGAAAGTGCGCACGACCTGATGAGCAGTAAATTTGGAACCTATGGTGAAATGAACAGCGGCTGGACGGGCGACGACGTAAAAGGATTCGCCAAGATTTTCGGCAATCAAACAGCGATATACCATAAAATCAATGAAGCCGGCAATCAAATAAAATGAAAAAAATCAGGGTTGGCATAACAGGGGGCGCTGGCTATACGGGCGGTGAACTGATCCGCATTCTGCTGAATCATCCTGATACAGAATTAGTTTTTGTACAAAGCCAAAGCAATGCGGGACAACCCCTGTATGCCGTACATCAGGACCTTGCGGGCGATACGACACTTCTCTTTACTGACAGTCTTTCACAGGATATAGATGTCCTGTTTCTCTGTGTCGGTCATGTTGAAGCGAGGAAATTTCTCCTGAATAACGAAGTGAATCCGGAAATCCGGCTGATAGATTTATCGCAGGATTTCAGACTCTATTCTAATAACCGCGTATCGGCATCCGGAAATTCTTTTGTTTATGGATTGCCGGAATTAAACAGGGATGAAATTCGCGAAGCACAAAATATCGCCAACCCCGGATGTTTTGCTACGGCGATTGAGCTTGGCCTCCTTCCGATGGCGAAACAGGGATGGCTAACCGAAGTTTATTGTACCGGCATCACCGGATCAACAGGAGCGGGACAGGGATTAAATGCTACCTCTCATTTTTCCTGGAGGGCTAATAATATCCAGGCTTATAAAACCCTTACCCATCAGCACCTGGGAGAAATAAACCAGTCTCTTGCTTACTACCAGAATGGATTTGCTCCGGAAAGCCTGCATTTTGTTCCATGGCGGGGCGACTTCACCCGGGGCATTTTTGTCAGCTCACAATTGAAGAGTAATCATGATCTGTCGGAAATCATCCGCATTTTTAAAGATTTCTATACAGGTCATCCATTTACAATCGTGAGTGAATCAGTTGTTTTTTTGAAACAGGTAATTAACACCAATAAATGTATAATACAATTGGAGAAACAGAACGATTTGCTGGTTGTTCATACTGTTTTGGATAACCTGCTGAAAGGGGCAAGCGGGCAAGCTGTACAAAATATGAACTTAATGTTTGGCCTGGACGAGACCAGAGGATTAAAATTTAAAGCAAATTACTTTTAGAAGCGAAAGATTCAAATAATACAGTTGAAGGCCTGAAGTCAAAAGATTATGAAACTCAATGATTGCTGTATTAAATTGAATATTAAATAAAAATCATTCAAAAAAGTCTTGTGTCCTTAGTTTAAAAATTAAATCATGAAACTCTTCGATGTTTATCCAATAAATGATATAACTATTACCCGGGCGAGGGGATCGTACCTCTGGGACAATGCCGGACAACAATACCTCGACATGTATGGCGGTCATGCTGTGATTTCAATAGGCCATACCCACCCCCATTTTGTTTCCCGGATCACCCATCAACTGAACCAGGTTGCATTTTATTCCAATTCAATCCGGATTCCTCTGCAACAGGAACTCGCAGACAAACTGGGGAAGGTAACGGACAAGGAAGAATACCAGCTCTTCCTTTGTAATTCCGGCGCAGAAGCTAACGAAAACGCCATGAAGCTCGCCTCTTTTCATACCGGGAGAAAAAAAATTGTCGCTTTTAGTAAATCCTTTCACGGTAGGACTTCGCTGGCAGTAGCAGTTACTGATAATCCTGCGATAATCGCACCGGTAAATCAGACAGACCATGTGGTATTCCTTCCGTTTAATGATGTTCAATCACTTGCGTCTTATTTTAATGAGCATGGACATGAGGTCGCTGCCGTAATCACGGAAGGGATACAGGGCGTTGGCGGAATAAATATTGCCGAGGATGCATTCCTTCAAAAAATCAGATCAGTCTGCACAGACTATGGAGCAGTTTTTATTGCGGATTCCGTACAATGCGGGTATGGCAGGACCGGAGAATTTTTTTCTCATGACCTCGCTGGAGTTCAGGCTGATATATACAGTATGGCAAAAGGAATGGGTAATGGATTTCCGGTTGCGGGTATACTTATAGCGCCGTTCCTAAAACCAAAATATGGCCTGCTGGGAACCACTTTTGGAGGCAATCATCTGGCCTGTGCTGCTGCACTGGCCGTGCTGGAAATAATTGAGGAGGAAAAATTAATGCAGAACGCCCGGTCAACCGGAGAATTTTTGATTTCCCGATTGAAAAAAATAAGAAGTCTTAAAAATGTTCGCGGTAAAGGGTTGATGATTGGATTTGACGCGGATGGTGAACTCAGGGATCTGCGTAAAAATCTGCTATTTAATCAACAGGTATTTACGGGTGAATCCAAACCCAATATTATTCGCCTTCTGCCATCGCTAACATTGAGAAAAAAAGAAGCTCAGGAATTCCTTGAGTCGCTGGAAGAAGAAATACAAAATATGGTTTCATCACCTAACCTGGTTCATCCCGAATGAAAAATTTTATTTCCATATCAGACGTTACAAATCTGGATCACCTGATCGCGCAGGCACTTCTGTATAAAAAAAATCCCTATACCGACAAGACCCTGGGGCAGGGGAAAAAAATCGGACTCTTGTTTTTGAATCCCAGTTTGCGCACTCGTTTCAGCACACAGGTTGCCGCTCTTAATCTGGGAATGGAACCACTTGTATTTAATGTCGACAAAGAAGGATGGGCACTCGAATTTGAAGAAGAAGCAATAATGAGCGGAAACAGTGTAGAACATATCAAAGACGCCGCACCTGTGCTGGGAAAATATTTTGATATTCTTTGTATCCGAACCTTTCCTTCATTAAAGAACCGGGAAGACGATTACAGTGAATTATTTATAACGCAGTTTGTAAAGTATGCCGGCATTCCTGTAGTGAGCCTCGAAAGTGCCACCCTGCATCCCCTGCAAAGTCTTACTGATATTCTGACAATCACAGAAAGTTTGCAGAGCACAACAAAAATTTCCAGGCCAAGAATCGTACTTAGCTGGGCGCCGCATGTAAAACCGCTTCCCCAATGCGTTGCTAACAGCTTTGCCCAATGGGTCAACGCCTGGGGTAAAGCAGATTTTGTAATCACACATCCGGAAGATTATGAACTGGATACCCGGTTCACAAAAGGCGCAACAATAATAACCGACCAGGAGCTGGCATTGAAAAATGCAGATTTTGTTTATGTGAAAAATTGGAGCACCTATCAGGACTATGGTAAAATGTACACCAATGACCCTGAATGGATGCTCACCAATGAAAAATTGGCCCTCACTAACCAGGCGAAAGTAATGCACTGCCTTCCGGTAAGACGCAATGTTGAACTCAGTGATGAAGTGCTTGATGGCCCAAATAGTATTGTAACCCGGCAGGCAGGCAACCGGGTCTGGGCCGCCCAGTCTGTCCTCAGTGAAATCCTAAAATCTTTTTGATGGAAAGTCTGTATGTGATAAAGATTGGCGGTAATATCATAGACGATGATGCATTGCTTTCGGTATTTTTAAAAAAGTTCGCCCAGATAAAATCAAAAAAAATTCTGGTACATGGCGGAGGAAAACTGGCTACAAGGCTCGCAGAGAAACTGGGCATTCCACAGCAATTGATTGAAGGACGCAGGATAACTGATGCCGAAACGCTGAAAATCGTGACAATGGTTTATGCCGGCTATATCAATAAAAACATCGTATCAGAATTACAGTCCCTGCAATGCAATGCTATCGGAATCTCAGGCGCAGACGGGAATAGTATACTGGCACATAAGAGAGAAAATGCAGGTATAGACTATGGCTTTGCGGGTGATATTGATCAGGTAAATGCGAATTGGTTTATTCAGTTGCTGGAAAATGGTCTTTCGCCAGTGATTGCTTCCATTACTCATGACGGGAAAAACCAGTTGTTAAATACCAATGCCGATACTATCGCACAGGAAATTGCAAAAGCCTTGAGTCCGAATTACCTGGTCAGCCTGGTCTACAGTTTTGAAAAATCAGGTGTCCTTCTGGAAGTGGAAGATGAAAATACAGTGATAAAAAATCTGCCTGCCGGCTACTATGGGGAATTAAAAGAATCAAAAAAAATATTTGCGGGCATGATACCGAAACTGGACAATGCCTTTACAGCCATCCGCCAGGGTGTAAATGAAGTGATCATAGGCAAAGGCGAAGAACTGGATCTACTCATATCCGGAAAATCCGGAACAACCATTAGTCATGAATAACACCGCGATCGAAATATTACAGGACGAAGCCATCACATTGTTGAAGGAATTGATCGCTACACCTTCTTTTTCCAAGGAAGAAAATGATACCGCCGACCTGCTGTGCGCGTTTTTCGCAAGGCATGAAATACCCTTCGCACGTGTTGGAAATAATATTTACGCGCGCAACAAAAACTATCACAGTTCAAAAAAAAGTATATTACTCAATTCCCATCATGACACCGTTCGCCCTAACAAAGCATACAGTATGGATCCCTTCACACCAACAGAAAAAGAGGGGAAATTGTATGGATTGGGAAGCAATGATGCCGGTGGATGTCTGGTAAGTCTGGCCGCAGTATTCCGCTACTATTATAATCAGGAAGATCCAAAACATAATATCGTTTTTGCCGCCAGTGCAGAAGAAGAAATAAGCGGTGTCAATGGCATAGAACTCGTTTTGCCTTATCTCGGTCAGATTGATTTCGGTATTGTGGGAGAACCTACCAAACTGGATATGGCAGTAGCCGAGAGGGGACTGATGGTAATTGATTGTGTGGCTTCCGGCAGACCGGGACACGCGGCCCGAAATGAGGGAGAAAACGCTTTATACAAGGCCGTTGATGACATCCAGTGGATCCGGAATTTCCGGTTTGAGAAAAAAAGCGAACTTCTGGGAGAAACGCGATTAAGTGTAACTGTTATAGATACGGAGAACAAACAGCATAATGTGGTGCCTGCGCAGTGCAAATATGTTATTGATGTACGTGTAAATGAATTATATAGTTTTGAAGAAATCCTGGAAGCTTTAAAAGAAAACCTGAAAAGCAGTTTTAAACCCAGGACAACCCGCATGAAATCAACTTCTATTCCACTGGATCATCCCCTTGTTCAATCCGGAATCCGTCTCGGAAAAAAATATTATGGATCGCCTACCACGTCCGATAAAGCCCTGATGCCCTTTCCGGCATTAAAAATGGGGCCGGGTGACTCGGCAAGGAGTCATACGGCAGATGAATATATTTATATTGAAGAAATCAGGGAAGGAATAGAAACATATATTAAGTTGCTGAACGAGTTTGTTTAAAAAACATTACGTTACATTAAACCCGGGCTTCACGCTTTGGGTTGTAAGACTTTCAAAATGAAACTCTGGGACAAAAAAGACTCTGACATCAATGCGCAGATCGAGAAATTCACAGTAGGTCGCGATCCGGAATTTGATATGGTATTGGCCAAATACGATGTGCAGGGTTCCATGGCACACGTAAAAATGTTGGAATCAGTTCAGATGTTGACAAATCAGGAAGCGAAATCCATTCAACGGGAGCTGGAAAACATTGAATCTGACATAAATCAGGGATCCTTTAAAATAGAATCCGGTGTGGAAGACATTCATTCACAAATTGAATTAAATCTCACCCGGAAACTCGGGGAAGCCGGAAAAAAAATTCACAGCGGCCGAAGCCGGAACGACCAGGTTGCAGTGGACATCAAATTATTTCTCCGCACTGAAATAAAAATACTGAAATCGGAAGTAAAAAATCTTTTTGATCTATTGATCTCGTTGAGTGATCAATATAAAGATGATCTCCTTCCCGGTTACACGCATCTTCAAATTGCGATGCCGTCCTCCTTTGGTCTTTGGTTCGGTGCTTATGCCGAAAGCCTGATTGATGACCTCGAAATACTGGCAGGCGCTTACCGGGTCGTAAATAAGAATCCGCTTGGAAGCGGTGCAGGTTATGGTTCTTCTTTTCCTCTGAACCGCCAAATGACTACCGACTTGCTTGGCTTTGACAGTCTTCACTACAATGTAGTATATGCACAAATGAGCCGGGGCAAAACGGAGAAAGTAGTTTCCTTCGGTATGTCCTCAATTGCCGCAACTCTTTCCCGTCTGGCCATGGACTGTTGCCTCTACATGAATCAGAATTTCGGATTTATTTCATTCCCTGATGAGCTTACGACAGGCAGCAGCATCATGCCGCATAAAAAAAATCCTGATGTGTTTGAGCTGATCCGTGGGCGGTCAAACCGAATACAATCAATACCTAATGAACTCACACTGCTATTGAATAACCTTCCCTCCGGCTACCACCGGGACATGCAGCTGACAAAGGAAATTCTATTTCCTGCACTGGAAGAACTGAAAAGCTGTATTGGCATGATGATCCTTATGCTTTCCCATATACGGGTAAAAAAAGATATACTGCAGGATGAAAAATACAGGTATTTATTCAGCGTGGAGGCGGTAAATGAACTGGTTAATCAGGGCACTCCATTCAGGGAAGCCTACAAAACAATCGGGAACCAAATCAATGAGGGTAAATTCTCCTATGACCAGACAAAGCCGTTACAACATCGTCATGAGGGTAGCCTTGGGAATTTAAATCTCGCAGATATCACGGCCGAAATGACCAAGGTTTTAGCCAAATTCTAAAAATTAATTCACCTGAATACCATTTGGCTTCAACCAATAATTACGGAGAGTTAGCTGTTCCGGTGTAGCTGCAGCTGAAAATTCAACAACATTGAATTTAACGACTGGCGATTTAACCATCACTCCTTTTAGCTCAACCAATTTATCTTCTCCTTTGTCATCTTTTCGCATCACTTTGACAATAAAATTCTCTCCCGCTTTAGTGATATTCTGAAAGTTCTTGAAATATTCCTGTGTATTCGCCTGAGTAATTTCCACTCCGTTGATCGAGACAATTTCATCGTTCTTCCTGTACCCCATTGCTTTTCCGAAATCGTTCATATCTGCAATATCAGTTACGACCAGCCTTTTTGTTTCCCGGTCAAAACTCAATCCAATACGTCCCATTGAATACACACTGTCCTTTGTTTCGACTTTCGGCTGGAAACTTACCCCAACGCTGTAAAACACCTGTTCCAGAGGCAGTGGCTCTTTTCCCGATACATAGGTCCGCAGAAATTTTTCTATTTCAGGATACGTCATCTTTCCGATTTCTGCAAATAACTCCTCGTCTTTAAAACCTTTTTTTGTCCCATATCTGGCAGACAGGTCCTGCATCAGGTTCATGAATCCATATTTACCATTCGATAACTCCAGTAATTTTATATCAATACACATGGCAATAAGAGCCCCTTTTTGATATACATTCAGGAACTGATCTTTATATTGTCCCAATACACCACTGCTCATTTCCGTAAATGGAAGTGTATCGTTAAACCTGGATTTGGATGCAGAGATCATCCCTGCCAGAATTTTTAATAGTTGCAGTGGAGAAATCAATCCATATTTTTCCTGAACCATGCGCGCATGGTATTCGGTCGAGCCCTCATAAAGCCACAAGTGTTCCGACATTTGAGGATGCGTGAAATCGAAATACTGAATTTTTTCAGAATGAATACTCAATGGTGTAATAATGTGAAAAAATTCATGAGCCGACGCATCAACAATAAACTGGGAAAGCTGAAGGGAATCTATTTCGCCGAAATAGTACAATGAGCTGTAAGAGTGTTCAAGTGCTCCCTGGCCACCGGAGAGGCCTGGTTTATCGTCCAGGTAAACGATAAAGGCATATTTTTCGACCGGCAATTTACCCCCCAGATATTTTGTCTGAGCCTGCAACAGTGTATCCAGCTTATGAGCAAGAAAATTCGATGTCATCATTTTATGGGGAGAGTATACGGAAATTAGAACACTTGAATTTCCTACTCTGATTACAGCGGTATCCGGAATATTGTACATGAAAGGATTGTCGACAATCCTGTTATAGGATTCCGTAATGAATTTATCTGTGCCCGCACTTTTATCCAAATCTATCAGCGCCGTACTTCCATACATGCCGGGTGGATGTTTAATCGTCAACTCATATGGAATATTCTTCATGTCATCGAAGTATCCCAGAAAACAATGATTATTGATTACGTAGACGGAGTCCTTTTGAATATCACTGCCTGCCGGTTCAAATATTACCTGTTTCGTAGTCGTGTCATCATAAGAGTCATTGACGAAATAAGTAATTCTGAACAGTTTATCTGCGCCGGAAATTGTCCAGCTGTTTATATCAGCTCGTTTTACCTGCAGGGTATCTCCCTTTTTATCGAAGGCCTTAAACTGCACTACATACCGCCCGTAATCATCCTCGGAATAAGTGCCCGGAACAATCTTTGGAAGATGATAAGTAATGGTTTTATTCTCGATAGCAGGCGGTACTAGTTCGACTTTTATCTGATCGTTACTGACGTTAACGAGGTCGATAGTAAAACGGTAGCCTTTAAAATCATTCGTTTTTTGGGCCCGCGAAACAACGGTAAAAAACAGGATACCAAGGATAACGAGGGGATGTTTTTTCATAAAACAAATTCAGTCGTGAATGATTACGAAAACTAAGTAAATAATAGCAAACTGACTTCCGCTTAGTTGATAAGTGGTAAAAAAACAGGATTTAGTAATTTTATAAAAAATTAGTTATGCGAAACTGCAGGCCTGTTCGTATACCATTTTGAATATTACAAAGATTGGAATAGCTGCCTATTATTCTGTCCTGACACGCGTGGGCGTGCTAACACCGGCGATAATGGAACCGGCGCTCATCCCGATGGCGCGAATGATTTCAGTCATGTTGGCAAGATCCAGCGTGTTTACCTCATCACCCTGAGTATGGTAATATTTTTCAGAATCCATCTTAGAGGTTGATATAGTATGTGCCGGAACACCCAGTTTGGCCAAAGTTGCGTTATCAGATCGGAGAAATAACATTTGTTCCGGATAAGGGTCCGGGTAAAATTTAAACTGGCTGTTGGCTAAATTCTTTTGAAGAGTGACACCCATATCTGATTTATCATATCCCGTAATATACGCGGAACTTTTCCCCCATTTGCTTTCGGTTCCAATCATTTCAATATTCAGCATGGCGATTATTTTATCGGGATTTAGCTGTCGTGAAAAATAGGCGGATCCGAATTCGCCGATTTCTTCAGCTGTAAAAGCGGCGAATATTATTGAGCGTTTATTGTCTTGTAGCCGCCCGAAATATTTCGCCAACGCTACAACAGCGGTAGTTCCGGACCCATCATCATTGGCTCCATTAAAAATAGAATCTCCGGCAGCATTTGGTTTTCCGATGCCCAGATGATCGTAGTGTGCGGAAAAAATCACATACTCCTCTGGTTTGGATTTCCCGGGAATAATTCCCACAATATTCCTGAGGTTCTGCTTTTTTATTTTTTGAGTTATCTGAATGCTATATTGTTGGGGATCGTTTGTAGCAAGAAGAAAGATCCGGTTTCCGCTGCCGCTAAACTGAGATATATGAATCGTCGCAAGCCTGGCAAATTTCGCAGCAAATGAAGTATCCACGAATATGATTACATTATTCTTATCATCCAGGTATCTAAAAAAAACTTCGCTCAGGTTACTCCCTTTTCTTACAAATACCTTGCTGTAATTGGATTGCGGGGTGATGGACAACAATGAATCCGGCGTAAATGCAATTATTTTTTTTTCACCAAGTATCACTCCGTCAAGGTTGGCAGTAGCTTTAATCTTTTCCGGCTCAATAATCGAGAAGAATTGACTATAGTCATTAGCTCCGGGCAGTGGTTTCAAGCCGGCTTCTTCGAATTCCTTCGAAATAAAAGCTGCCGCTTTTTCAATTCCCGGGGTGTATACCCGCCGACCCTCCATCTCATCAGATGCGAGCGTTTTTTCAATTCGATGAATTTCGGATTCCTGGATCGGGGGAAGGGCCTGGGCTTGAGCGCAAAAATTTATAACCAGTAAAACGGCTGTGTTCAATAAGCGCATGGGGTGCATTAAAGGGATTATAGACTCATCATTTCCTTGAACTTGACAGTCTGCCTTCTGCTGACCTCTATTTTTTCCCCGCCCTTTAATTCAAGTAATAGACCCCCGTTGAAATAAGGTTCAATTTTCTCAATGAGCCGCAGGTTAACGATGTGTTTCCGGTTCGCGCGGAAAAAAACTTTTTCATCCAGACGCTCTTCCAGTGCATTCAGGGATTTAAGTATGAGTGGTTTATTGGAGCCGAAATAGATTTTTGCATAATTTCCTACGCTTTCGAATAACCGGATATCTGCCAGTTTTACGAACCAGCATCTTTCTCCGTCTTTTACAAAAACCTGATCATTTTCATGGAGCATGCTCCTGTTGATCGCAATTTCATCTTCAGTAGCAGACTCCCGGTCACGGCTTTCTTCCAGGTGAAGTTTGTGCAGGGCATCAGCGAGACGCCGGGGTTCAACGGGTTTTAATAAGTAATCGAGCGCATTTACTTCAAAAGCTTTAAGGGCATAGTCGTCATATGCTGTGGTGAAAATCACATCGGGTGCCTTATCAAGTTCGGCGAGCATATCAAAACCGGTTTTGCCAGGCATTTGAATGTCAAGGAAAATCAGGTCCGGATTCAGACTGTCAATTTTCTCAATGCCTTCGTTGGCATTCGCTGCTTCAGCGATGACCTCTATTTCCGGAAATTCAAGGAGCAACTTTTTCAATTCGTTGCGGGCCAGCCTTTCGTCGTCAATAATTACTGCTCTGATCATAAGTTTATATTTATGTCAATGGAATGTGCAATTCAGCTTCAACCATATTTCCATTAATCTCCCGTATGTTGAAATTCGCCTGTCCGCCAAATAAGAGCTGAAGTCGGTTTCTGGTACTTATCAAGCCGAACCCGTCTTCATTTCCTGAATTATCCAGTCTGCCTGTATTACGAATCACCAGTTGATGGTAACGTTCCTTCATTTTGGAAACGATGGTTACCGTACCACCACTGACCTGTTTGCTAATGCCGTGTTTAATAGCATTCTCAACAAGAGTTTGAAGCATCATGGGCGGTATGGGCTGCATTAAGGTGTTTTCAGCAATTTCATATTGCACATGCAACCTGTCTTCAAAACGAATATGTTCCAGGGCAAGATAATCTTTCACAATATTCAGTTCTTTTTCGAAAAATACCGTTTCCTGTTTTTCCGTCTGCATACTGCTTCTCAGAATATTGCTGAGTTCGGTAATCGCCGTTCTTGCCCTCAGCGGATTTTCATCTATCAGCGCCCGGATACTATTGAGTGCGTTGAAAATAAAATGAGGATTGATATGACTCTTGATTGTTTTAAGTTCCAACTCTCTCACCAGCGCTTCCAATTTCAGGGTATCCATTTCCTGCTTCCTGCTTTTCTCGATATAATGGAAAAAATAATATATCGCAGTCCATGGAATAATGTATAACCCATTTTCAACCGTCATCAGGAAGAACCGGGTGGAAAACTCACGGACTATATTGCCGCTGGTCGGATCAACCCAGTTTATAACCGAAATTCGAATGATCGAATCCACCAAACACACCACCAAAATGCCAGCGGCTAAACGGGGTAGTGACTTTTCAACAGGTAATGACAGCCAACCGGCGCGGCGGATTATATTTCTGAATAAATGGGTTGTAAAAATACCGGCAAGTATTCTGATCAGCAGAGCAATTAGAAAATGCATATCCACCCGCTGGCCAAAAAGTACATTTATCAGAATCAATATCGGGGCAAGAATTCCCCAACCCCCTATCTGGAGCCGCCAGTAATATTTGCTTGTCTTTTGCATAAGTTCAGCTGCGACAAAACTATAGGATAAATCCTCCTTTTCCGTATTTTAAGTACTAATGGATGAATCCGGCCTTTTGGCGGTCGCCAGCCTCCGGGAAGGGATTACCGGCCCAGGGTGATGGGTATATCAGCTGAAAATGCTATTTTTACCGGTCTAAAAATTCCAGATGGACCTTCTCCCGGGACCCCTTTTACAAACCGTTGATTCCCCTCACGATCTTAAAAAATTAACCAGGGATCAGCTTCAACAACTCACTGACGAACTGAGGCAGTATATCATAGATGTAGTAAGTCTCTACGGGGGTCATTTTGCCGCCAGCCTGGGAGTTGCCGAACTTACCGTAGCCCTGCATCATGTTTTTAATACTCCCTACGATCAGCTGGTCTGGGACGTGGGTCACCAGGCTTACGGACATAAGATTCTCACGGGCCGTCGGGATAATTTTTCATCAAACAGAAAATACAAAGGATTAAGCGGATTTCCCAACCGTACCGAAAGCATCTACGATACTTTCGGCGTCGGCCATTCTTCTACTTCCATCAGTGCTGCCCTGGGTATGTCCATGGCGGCTAAGTACAAGGGAGAAAAAGACAGAAAAGTGGTTGCGGTTATTGGGGATGGCGCACTGACCGCCGGGCTGGCTTTCGAGGGGATGAACCATGCAGGGGTAGCTGATACAGACCTGCTGATTATCCTCAATGATAATTGCATGAGCATTGACCCCAATGTAGGAGCTTTAAAAGAATACCTTACAGATATTACCACCTCCCAGACCTACAATAAATTCAAGGATGATATCTGGAAAGCGCTTGGCAAATTGCCGGTAGGCGGACATTTCAGCCGGGAAATAGCGAGCAAAATTGAGCACAGCATCAAAAGTTTTGTCAGCAAAAGCAGCAATCTGTTTGAAGCTTTGAAATTGCGTTACTTCGGCCCTATCGACGGCCATAATCTCAATAAACTCGTAGATACGCTGCAGGATCTGAAAAATATTCCCGGTCCAAAACTCCTGCATATCATAACGGTTAAGGGCAAGGGTTATTCACTGGCCGAAAGTGATCAGACCAAGTGGCATGCCCCTGGATTGTTTGATAAGATTACCGGAGAAATTTATAAGAAGCAGTTTGATACGGTGCAACCACCTAAATACCAGGA
>Ga0163162_10003935_pt1 | contig 14252 bp, 16 predicted proteins | sample S55metaG_FD_115310 | JGI IMG/M metagenome (GOLD analysis project Ga0163162, IMG submission 115310) | Switchgrass rhizosphere microbial communities from Kellogg Biological Station, Michigan, USA - S5-5 metaG | ecosystem: Host-associated > Plants > Roots > Rhizosphere > Soil | place: USA...
CGCTATCGACAATAGGGTGCCAGCCAGCGTGCAGAGCCCCGGATCGCACTTTGTCAACGCTCGGACTGCTCGATCTCGTCCAGCTGCCTGTCGAGGTCCGTTAATTCGATTGCCAGACGCCGCAATTGGCGAACCACGGCTACGCGCCGCTGCTCAAGCAGCGCGCGGCGCTCTTCGCGGCCCATGTTGTGTGCGTCTGTCTGCATGGTGGTCACTCGCGGTGGTCTGGCGGTGACGTTGCAGACGCCCGGCAGTGTGCGGCTGGCGCGCTGACCCTGGCCAGCCCGCGCCGCGACTGACAGCACAATTGACAAGCAACCGACGCCGACCCGTGACCGGGCACCCCCTCAGCGGGACCGATCCACAGGTCTGCGAGACAGTTCTGATGGACCTCTGCACGATTCGCAGAATTGGGCCGGGTCTGGCTGAGTGTGATTGGACCCAGCGAGAAGAGTTCAATCCTGACAGGGGCTCCAAAGCTCCGCTGTTATGTCCAGGCGAGTCTGCAGACACCGCCGACGCCGATGACGCTAAGCGCGCGGCCGACTTCGCGGAGTCGTCGGACTCGTGCGCGCTCGCTGACGTGACCCCCGAGACGCGTTCGTAGCGGCGGGAAATCGTTGTGCAGGTCGGGGTGGCAAAGCTGAGCTACGCGTTCGGGGCGGGCAAGATCGCGAAGCGCATGGCGGCCGAAGTCGATCAACCACGCGCGCTCGGGCAGTAAGTCGCAAACGAGATCATTCGTCGTGCCAGATAACACGGTTTGACCTCCGTGCGCGAGGTCGCGCAATCGGGCGGCGCGGTTGATCGTCGGCCCCATGTAGTTGCCTTCATCGCGCAACTGCACTTCACCAGTGTGCACGCCAATTCGCAGGCGAATGGGCGCCAGACCAGCCTGTTGTAAGGCCAACGCGCAAGCCACCGCAGCACTCGCGCGGGTGAATGCAACCACGAAGCTGTCTCCTTCACCCTGCGCAATCGGGCGCACGCCGTTGTGGGCGTATACAAGTTCGGCCAGCGCGCGATCCATGGTGGCCAGCGCGGCCGCCATCTGGTCAGGTTGGGTTTCCCAGAGCCGAGTGGAGCCCTCGATGTCGGCCATCAGCAGCGTCACGGTGCCGGTCGGTAAGGTCCGACCGGCAGTGCGATCGTGAAGGTCGATCGGCGACATATTGAGTCGCGACGAAGCACTCAGTCTTTGCAGCTCTGACGCTGACGACAGAAGACGAATGGTCTGCGACATACGATCCCCCACTTTTCGAAAAGCCCCGCGAACTGATGGTTTTCGTTATCGAGATTCATCTTGGTCCGTCGACGCATGGGTGGCGACCGTGTGCGCAACACGGTTGGTGGTGGTGTGTACACCCCTGAGGGGTCAGACCGAGGTGTCGACTACAGCAGTGATGCGGGTGCCGCGGTCCGGCGCCGTGTCGATCAGTAGCGTGGCGCCGATCGCCGAAAGACGGTCGGTCATATTGATCAGTCCGTGGCCGATCGTCGCGGGATCGAATCCTCGGCCGGTATCGCTGATCGTGAGGTTGAGCATCTGGTCGTTGGCTTCTGCCGTGACCGTGACGGCGGTATCGGGCCCGCCGTGTTTTCCGGCATTCTGCAGCGCCTCGCTGCAGCAGTAATAGAGAGCCGCCTCGGTCGAAGTGGGATAGCGGCCCAGACTGTCCAGGTCTAGGTGGACGGGGACCGCCGCGTGCGCGGCTAGCGCAGGCAAGGCCTCGGCCAACCCGCCACTGACCAGCAGCGGGGGGTAGATACCGTGCGCCAGCCTGCGGATCTCGACGATCGAGGAATCCACCAGTTCGGACGCCTCGGCCAGAAGCGCTTTGGACCGTTCGTGTTCCGCGTTGCGGGCCAGCCCGATGAGCACTGACAACGCAACAAGATGCTGCTGGGCACCGTCGTGCAGATCACGTTCGAGGCGGCGTCTCTCTTCGTCGGCGGCGGTGGTCAACCGCGCGCGCGAAGCCGCCAGTTCGACGGCATGTTCGGCGAGCCGTCCTTCCGACGTCCGCAGCGCCGCGGCGTTGTTCCACACGATGACCATGAGGTGAAAAGCGTTGAACGGCAATGCCACAACGATGAAGGCCGTCTCGAGCCAGCGGGGGCCCTGTTGGACCGCCTCTGGGATCGGAAGGAAACGCACCAGCATAGCCATCACCAGCACGCATACCGCGGTGATCACTGTGAACGCCAGCCCTCGTTGCCAGCGAATATAGGGCTCGGCGAAGACAACTGGGACAAGTGCCACCAGCGCCATCACTGCCAGGAAGTTGGGGTTGATAAGCGTCACGAGCACAACGCTGATCCAGTTCGTAATGCAGACCAGGCTGATCGACTGCGAATATCTACCGAGCCGAGCCAGTCGCAGCCCGCACGCCAACGCAATACATTGCGGGGCGCCGACCGCAGCGAACAGCAGCACATAGGGCGTTCGGTACCAAAACGCGTACTCCAGAAGCGGCAGCACGATTCCGGCACCTGTCCACCCCGCGAGATGACCCGTGAGGAACAGCTGATAGCGCTCCGCCCTGAAACGGTTGATGAGGTCGTGGCCCAACAGAGATGACGACCTGACCGCCGCAGTGAGAAGCACCTGCGGCACGCGCCAGTGGGGCATCATTTCGCCCGCCGGCGGGGGCTTCAGCTCGCTGTTCGCCATATCCGGCTCAGCACTTCTGGAGAGAGGCGTTCTTTGTGCAGGTATGCGTCGGCACCGCAGTGCGAGGCCGCAGCGGGAAGGTCCTCGAGGTCGTAGGTCGACATCAGCACAACGATCAAATTCGGGTGCGCAGCACGGATCTGCCGGGTGGCTTCGATTCCCCCCATCCCCGGCATGTGGATATCCATCAACACGATGTCCGCGTCGCCGTCACGAATGAGTTCGACCGCTGATTCACCCGTCTCGCATTCGCCGGCCATCACGAAATCGTCCATCGCAGCGAGAGTGGCGACGGTCGCCCGCCGGAAACTGGCCTGGTCGTCGACGACCCAGACTCGCACGCACTCATCCGCCACCGCGCCATCGTGCCGGGCATGTTTGCCGCGCACCAGGGTGTACACACCACTATTTGCGGCCGCTCAGTCGACACGTTCAAGCCGATCCGTGGTCGTCGAGGAACAACAGCACAGCTTTGACTCGCCGATCAACAGCGTCGTCGACGGTCAATTCGAGTTTGGCGAAGATCGAATTGATGTGCTTTTCCACCGCCCGCTGCGACAACACCAGCCGCTGCGCGACCGTTCGATTGCTGAAGCCGGTTGCCAGTTCGCTGAGCACCTCGCGTTCTCTGGGGGTCAACCGGCTCAGAGTCGGGGCAGAACGAGGCTGAGCGAGCAGCGCCTCGACCACCAGCGGATCGAGCACCGTCCCACCACTCGCCACCTGGCGTACGGCGTCGTTGAGTTCGTCGAAGTGCGACACGCGTTCCTTCAACAGGTATCCCCGGCCCGCCGTACCGCCCTCGAGCAACCCCGTCGCATAACGCGGATCAGCGTGGTTCGACAACACGATCACCCCGACGTCCGGATGCGCGGTTCGAATCCACCGAGCCAGTCGAATCCCTTCATCGGTCGACGTGGGTGGCATGCGAATGTCGGTGACCAGGATCGTCGGTTCATGCTTGTGCACGAGTTCGACCGCCGAGTCGTAATCCTCTGCGACACCGACAACCGTCACGGCGGGGTCTGTCGACAACGCCCGGGAAACGCTGTCCCGCACCAGCAGGGAATCCTCTGCGATGACGATCGAGATCCGATCACTCACCTTGGCGCCGCCCCTCCCCGATCGTTCGTGATCACCAATCACGATCGCTGCCGGAAGCCGTCACTGCTGAGTTTTCGGATTATCCCCCAATCAACCCAGGTTCCGCCTGACTAACTCGACCCGGGTTCCGCCTGATTGACGCCTCACCGGCATGTGAGCCGTGCCGTGCGAGCGGTCAGCGCAACACGACTAGCTATCCTGCGGCCGATCAGAAGGGCGCGTCCACAAAGCCGTTCGTGGTGTTGGTGACGTCATGGTTGTCGACGTGGTAGTGGGGCGCGATGGGGTTGGTGACGATATCGGCCTGGGCCGGTCCCGCGAAACCGAGCACCGCTGCGGTCAGGCCGCCGGCGATCAGAGTGGCAAATCCGAACTCCTTCATTTTGCTGCCTTCTTCCTTGCTCTGCTCGAGTCGACGCGAACGTCGCGGCTCGAACGCTGTGCCGGCCATTTTCTAACTTCCTTGATCGCTCTGACTAGTTAAAAACATTGGTCAATGGTTTAATCTCGATGGCAGAGATTGACCGGCGGTTGCCAGTAATCAGGCACTTTTCGGCGCTCAACCGGCGACTGATGTCGCCAGGCCGACTGCGGCGCAGAGTGAGATGGGCGACGCCCAGGCAAACGGCGTACTGCGACGGGTTGCTATCGGCCAGGGCGATCCCGGTGAGCGAGGGTCCCAGCCTGATCAGCTCGCGGTCGGCACCGGTATGGAGGTCGACAACGCGAATCGATCCGCCCAGGTCGCTGATGTAATAGGTGGCATCGTCCGTGGTGGCCACGCCTATGGCTTCTTTGTAGTCGCGAGACAAGGTCTGTGGATTGCCCAGCTTCGGTTTCACGCGCGCTCGGTTGAGGGTGTTGCCATCGGGTTCGGCGCCACGATCGGTCCACATCAGCGACCCGTCGGGGGCCAGGTGAAGGTCGATGGGTTCGGGAAGGCCGGCCCGTAGCGTTTCGATGTCGTCCCGGTCTGCTGCGGTGCGGCCAGGCGGAATGTAGTCCTCTCCCCTTGCGGGGTAAGACAGATAGCGCTACTAGCCACCGATCTCGGGAATCAGGGGCCACGTCGTTATTGCCACTGGTATGGGAGGAACTTGCCGTTGAAGGTGACAACGACTCGATCACCCTGGGGGTCTAGTTCTTTCGCGAAATCGACTGAGAAGTTGATCGCGCTCATGATTCCATCTCCGAACTCTTCATGGATGAGTTCTTTGAGGGCCTCGCCATAGACGTCGAGTGCCTCGTGGAAGCGATAGATCGTGGGATCAGTCGCCACGGCCCGATCAGCGATCCGGTACGGCTGACGCTGTAGCGCAGCGACGACGTCGATGTCGAGGTCGAGCCTGGCGCCCAGTTCCTCGGCGCATTCGGCCGGTACCGGATGTTTGCCGCGCAGAGCGGCTACGGTCCAAACCAGCGGTTTGTCGATCTCGTCGGCGAGTTCACGCCACGTCAGTCCTTTTGCCAGGCGAGCGTCGTTGACGATCCTTCCAGCGTCTTCTTTGCTCATCGTCGGGTCGGACATGTGTAGTTCCTCCGTATCGGCGTCGCGGCACGTGACGTGAGCGACTTCTTGGGTGCGTGACGCTCGGCTAGACCTTCGTGGTGTAGGAGCGCGCTCCTGTGCCGGCCAGTTCTCCCCCCTCGACGATCAGGTACTCGTCGCGGATCGGGGTGCCTGCGAAGTAGCTCTCCAGTATCTCCCGTGTGCCCGCGGCGTAGCGGGCCTGAGCCGAAAGGGAGGAACCTGAGATGTGCGGCGTCATACCCTGATTCGGCATGGATCGCCACGGATGGTCCGCCGGTGCGGGCTGCGGGTACCACACATCGCCCGCGTATCCGCCGAGCTGGCCGCTCTCCAGGGCGCGAACCACAGCGTCGCGATCGCAGATGAGGGCCCGGGCGGTGTTGATCAGGTAGGCGCCACGTTTCATCGTCGAGATCAGCTCGTCGTTGAATAGTCCACGCGTCTCGGGATGTAGCGGCGCGTTGATCGTCACAACGTCGAGATGCGGAACCATCTCCTGCACTGACGGATGGTGGGTCAGGTTGAGTTCGGCTTCAACCTCTGCGGGCAGGCGGTGCTTGTCGTAGTAGTGCAGTCCAACGTCGAACGGCGCGAGCCTGCGCAGGACGGCCAGGCCGATCCGCCCGGATGCGACGGTGCCCACTTGCATGCCCTCGAGGTCGTAGGAACGCTGCACGCAATCGGCGATGTTCCAACCGCCGTTGAGGACCCACTGGTGGGACGGAAGGTAGTTACGAACCTGCGACAGAATCATCATCACCACGTGTTCAGCCACGCTGATGCTGTTGCAGAAGGTCACTTCGGCGACGGTGATACCAGCGTCGATCGCTGCGTCGAGATCTACGTGGTCGGAACCAATTCCGGCGGTGACGGCAAGTTTCAGATTGGGCGCCTTGGCAATTCGCTCAGCGGTCAGGTACGCGGGCCAGAACGGCTGCGAGATGACGATCTCCGCATCGGGCAGGTGTTGGTCGAATACCGAGTTGTCCCCCTCTTTGTCCGAGGTGACGATGAGCTCGTGACCAAGCCCTTCCAGGTATTTGCGCAGTCCGAGTTCGCCGGAGATGCTGCCGAGCAACTCGCCCGGCGTGAAGTCGATCGCCGAGGGCGTCGGCACGGTTTGCCCGTCGGGATAGCGTTGCAGCTTGGGCAGGCCATCGCGCGGGTACGTGGTCGGGTAGCCACCGACCGGGTCGTCGTAGAGCACACACACTATCTTGGCCATTTGAGTGTCAATTCTCCCTTCTTGGGGTGGATATTTCGGGCGCGCGCACCGACAACGCCGGTGGCGAGATCGCCTCGTGAACAATGCTGGGATCTCGAGGGTGAGCTGAACGGTCCCGTAACCAGAACTGCGCTGCGGATGGTGCCGGTTGTCGACTGTGACGACCGTAACGCGCTCGATCTCGCGCAACAAGGGATTGCTGTTTGGTATCTGACATGCTCTGATAGTTCTCATCTATCGACGGCGGGTTCCGGGAGTGTGGTCATGCACAGTGATGTGCTCATCCAGCAGCTTGAATACTTGGTCGCGTTGGCGCGCGAGAGGCACTTCGGCCGAGCCGCCACAGCCTGCAGCGTCAGCCAGCCAACACTGTCAGTCGCGATCCGGCGTCTTGAACGCGAACTCGGTGTGGTGATCGTCCTGCGCGGTCACCGGTTCGAAGGTTTCACCGACGAAGGCACCCGTGTCGTCACCTGGGCGCACCGAATTCTCGCTGAGCGCGACGAACTGTTGGCCGACGTGGAACGAATGCGAGGACGACTCAGCGCGATGGCACGCGTCGGCGCGATTCCGACGTCGGTGCCCGCGAGCCCGCTGCTGACTGCCCGCTTTCGGCGCGACAACCCTGCCGCCACGATTCGGATCGAAGCCACGTCATCGCGTGAGATCGCCAGACGGCTAGCCGATTTCGAGATCGACGCCGGCCTCACATACCTGGATGCCGAAACCCCGCCCAACACGAGACGAATCGAACTCTATCGGGAGCGCTACGTTCTGCTGGCACCCGAGACGCATTCACTCATGCTCCAGGAAGAGGTCAGCTGGTCAGACGCAGCCAAGCTGTCACTGTGTGCGCTGACACCGGCAATGCGGAACCGCCGGATCATCGATGGCCACATGGCCGCCGCTGGGGCGCGATTCCATCCTGTGGTGGAAGCCGACACTGTCGGCGCTCTTTTTGCACATCTCACCGATTTGGGGTTGGCAACGGTCGCCTCGCACACCTGGCTACACGCGTTCGGTGTCCCCCGCGGACTGGCCGCTCGACCTATGGTGCGATACGGGCAAGGACCCGCCGTCGGACTGATCGTACTGGACCGCGAACCGAACTCCATCGTCGCCGAGGCGCTCGTATCGGCCGCCACCGCAACCGATTTCACCGGCATCCTGCAGGCTGCGCTCGACACCTATTTGTCCTCCAGGTCGGGCTAGCAGCGGCACCTACCGTGCCCACATATCGATCCCGTTAGCATCGGTGTCTGTGAAGGGAACGACCGAGCAGTCCGCGTAAGCCGACTGCTCGAAGCGCAGGACAAGGCGGCGCGGCTGTTCGAGGAGGTCTCCAAGCGACAACTGGTCCGCGCGCCGGGATCGGTGAGCGGGCGCTGGCTAACGAGATCCGTGACCTCGCAGCCGACATGTTCGGCGTCACACGGCACTGGCACAAGCGGATCGTGCGTTGCGGGGAGAACACTCTGGAGACCTACCGAGTCAATCCCGCTGATCGTGTGATCGCTGACGACGACATCGTTTTCCTCGACTTCGGACCAATATTCGAAGAGTGGGAAGCCGATTTCGGTCGCACCTTCGTGCAGGGCGACGATCCCCGCAAGCTATCCCTATGTGCCGACCTGCCAAAGGTCTGGCAGGCCGGCGATTACATCGAGTCCTACATCGCCCCAGGGTCGAGCCAACCCATGCGTCGAAACGACCGCGCCGGCAAGATGTGTCACTGGATCCTCGAAGTTCGTCTCGTCGATCGGCATCGCCGGTTCGGAGGCTTTCACGAGGAACTCTTGGACCTGCCCTAAGCGAGGCGGCGCGTCTGCGTGCCTACATCTGCGCCCAGACGATCTTCGTCTGCAGGTAGGTGTCCAAGCCTGCCTTGCCGGACTCGTAACCCCAGCCGGATTGTTTGTACCCGCCGAACGGCATGGAGTGGTCGAACTGCAACTGGCAGTTCAGCCCCACCGTGCCGGCCTTCAGCCGCTTGGCGATCCGGTGGGCGCGGCCAAGGTCACTGGTCCAGGCGGTGGCTGCGAGGCCGTAGGTGCTGTCGTTGGCCAGGGCGACAGCCTCGTCCTCGTCGTCGAACGGCAGGATCGTGACCACGGGGCCGAAGATCTCCTCCTGGAAGAGCCTGCTCGTGGCGGGGTCGACGTTGGTGACCACGGTCGGATGGACGAAGTAGCCCTTGCGGTCGAGCCGGTGCCCGCCAGTGACGAGCTCGACGCCATCGGACTTGCCCTGGTCGAGGTAACCCAAGACACGGGTGAGCTGCTTCTGGCTGATCAGCGGGCCGATCATGCTGCCCTCATCCGTGGGGCCACCGAGCTGAAGGTGGTTCGCGATGTTCGCGATGCCGTCCACGACCTGTTCGTACACGCCGCGCTGGGCGAAGATGCGCGAGCCGCACACGCAGGCCTGCCCCGAGTGCACGAAGGTGCCGAACGCCGCCATGGTGATGGCCGTGTTGAGGTCGGCGTCGTCGAACATGATGACCGGCGACTTGCCGCCGAGTTCGAGCGTCACCTTTTTCAGGTTGCTTGTGCCCGACGCCCCCACGATCGCGCGGCCGACTTCGGTCGATCCGGTGAAGGCCACCTTCTCGACGTCGGGGTGCGCTGTGATCGCTGCACCCGCGGTGTGGCCATAGCCGATCAGCAGGTTGGCGACTCCGTCGGGGACCCCGGCCTCGGTGAGGATCCTGTCCAGGATCAGTGCCGTGAGCGGGGTTTCCTCGGCCGGCTTGACGACGCTGCTGCAGCCCGCGGCGAGCGAAGGCGCCAGCTTGCAACAGAAATTGAAGATCGGTCCGTTCCAGGGGAAGATCAGCCCCACGACGTCATAGGGTTCCTTGAGGGTGTAGGCGTGCTGGTGGGCTTCGACGCCCGTGAGACCGCTGGTGTTCACGTCGGCGGCGATCCCCTCGATCTTGGTGCACCACCCGGCGTAGTACCGGAAGAACTCGGAGCTGACGGCGACGGTCGCCGCGGCCTGCGCCGGGATCATGCCGGCGTTGAGCGACTCGAGCTCGGCCAGCTCAGCAGCGTTCTGGTCGATCAATTCGCCGACGCGCCAGAGGATCTTGGCGCGCTCGCTGGGGGCCGTCCCCTTCCAGACACCGGACTCGGCAGTCTCCTTCGCACGCGCAACCGCTTCGTTGACCGCATCGGGGCCGCAGTCCTTGAACTCAGTGATCTGATCTTCTGTGGCGGGATTGAAAACCGGAATGACCTCACCGGTGCCGGGTCGTTCACGGATCTCGTCCAGTACAGCCTGCACCGTCATGGGTATCCCCTCTCGCGTCTCTGCGACCTTCGTCGTGGCGTAGGTTATGCGCTTAACCATCGCCTGTCCAGAAAACTTGTTTGGCTGACCCGATTACGTCGAGGCGCGCACGACCAGCCGGGCGATACCCGTCGGCTCCGGAGGCGATGGGGCGTCATACCCCAGTTCGGTGAGGACAGCAGCGAGGGCGGCGTCAGCGACCGCTGCGGGGTTGAACTCGACCGTCGTCAGTGGTGGTGAACTGAACGCTCCCATCGGATTGGCGTCAACACCGATCACCGCCAGGTCGCTTGGGCAGGCCAGACCCGCTTGATGGATCCCGTAAAGGACCAGACACGCGATCTCGTCGCTTTGGGCGCACACCGCAGTCACGCCGTCGTGCACCCATCGTGTCACCACGTCCGCCGCGTTGGTCAGAGTGACGTCATCCACGCTGACGCGCGGGAGGTCGTGTGCGGCAGCTGCGCGGGTGATGCCCTCGAGCCAATAGTCGCCCAGGGCACGCCATTTGGCGATCCCGGTGTAGGCGAACGCGAGCCTTTGATGCCCGCGTGAGACCAGGTGCTCAACGCGAATCGCGCCGATCGATAGATGTGGATCTCCGAGCGCGGGCAGCGCCCCGATCTCGATATGAGGCACCCTGGCGGTTTGTACCGCGCTGACGGCACCACTACTCAATGGGAACAGACTCGTGACAGCGATGGGATCAAGATTCTTGACCGCGTCGATGACATGCTGATCATCCTCGGTTTCGAAGATCTGCACCTGTAGCAAACCCAGGCGAGCCAGTTCGGTCGTCATGCGACTGCCTGCTTGCATCGGCATCTCACCGACCGCTATCCGCGGGATCACATACAACACCACCCCACTCTTCCCGCGGGCGAGGTTCTGCGCGGCAAAGTTCGGACGGTAGCCGAGCTCTTCCGCGGCGCGGTAAACGGCCTCGCGAGTGCCCGGTGAGATCCGTCGGCCTTCAACCTTGTTCAGGACGTAACTGACCGTCGCCGTAGACACGCTTGCCAATCGGGCCACGTCGGCGGTGGTGGGTCGCGCGACTTTGTCCACCATCGCATCACCTCCCGGACGGCCTGCCCCATGGTGACACAGTTCAGCCCCCTCCGTCGTGCATGGAGGGGGCCTGCCCGCCGTCAGAGTGTCTAGGACGGAATGCCGCTATTTCGAGTGGCTTGCCACCAATTCGGCGGTGTGGGGCCCGAATTCGCTCGCAATGGCGGTCACGACGTTCGCGGGGAATCCGCCCCGGCGAGAGTGCTCGCGGACCGCTTCCTCGTCGTCGGCTTCGTGGATGCAGTAGATCTTGTCGCCGGCGACGTAGCTGGTGATCCAGCGGTACGGCACGCCGAGCGACTCCATCGTGGCGACGGACTTCTGGGCGATACCCGCCAGCGCAGCCTCGGTGAGATCGGCTGCACCGGGGATGTCTCGTTCGATGATGAAACGTGGCATGGTGCTCTCCTTCTGGTTTCGGAGGTTGTGTCGCCGCAAGCGCGACGAGCCCATTCAGATTCCGCGGAAACCCAGGGGCGGGTCATCGGTAGCTTTTCCCTAACTTGCGATTGGCTGCATGCGCAGCTACCTAGGCCGAACCGGTGTTTTCGCTGCTGGGAGTGGCAATTTGTCGGTAACATCCAGCGGTGGCACTCACCGAGCGCGAGCGCGAGCTCGACCAGCTCCTGAGCCGGGCGGATGCAGCTCGCGCCGGACGCGGCGGCGCCGTGATGGTGTGCGGTGAATCCGGTGCGGGCAAGACCACGTTCGTCGAAGCGTTCGTCGATCGGGTCGGCGATGCCGCGCGCGTGCTGTGGGGTGCATGTGACCCGCTGTCGACGCCGAGGCCGCTAGGGCCACTGCACGATTTGGCGCACGAGTTCGGCGCCCCGACGCGGGAGCTGCTGGTTAACAGTGACCTGCCGTACGACATTTTCGCGGCGCTGTTCGACGAGCTCAGAGCAGAACCGTTGATCCTGGTTCTCGACGATCTGCACTGGGCCGACCAGGGCACCATCGACCTCTTCCGGTTCCTGCTTCGCCGCGCGCCGCAGACACAGCTGTTGGCGATCGGGATCACGCGGGACGACGAACTCAGCGTGACGCATCCACTGCGGGGTCTCCTCGGCGACGTCGCCAGGTCCCCGCACGCACAGTCGCTGGTCCTGCATCCGCTGAGCGTGGACGCGATCGCCACACTCGTCGGCGACCGCGACGTCGACCCTGCCTGGCTGCATCGGGTGACCGCAGGCAACGCCTTCTTCGTGTGCGAGATGCTCGACCATCACGGCGCGGACCTGCCGACCACCGTGCGTGACGCGATTCTGGCGCGCACCGCCGGCCTCGACGTCGCGGCGTGGGATCTGCTCAACCTGCTCACGTGCGCGCCGGGATCCATCTCCGACGACCTGCTGACCGACCTGGGCGTCACCCTGCCTGCGTTGCGCGCACTCGACGAGGTGAAGCTCATCAAGCGGGACGCGCGCGGGGTGGCGTTCCGGCACGACCTGTGCCGGCGCGCGATCGCCAGCGTCATTCCGCCGGGCGCCGAGACCGGCCTGCACCGTCGCTTCATCGACGCCCATCACGTTGCGGCGCACTCTGATGCTGCGGTGCTCACCCATCACGCCCTGGGCGCAGGCGACAAAGCCCTGATCGCCTCGGCCGGCGCCGAAGCCGGCCAGGCTGCCGCGCGCTCCGGCGCCCACACCCAGGCGACCGAGTTCTTCGAGATAGCACTGGAGCACGGCGGCCTTCTGGCAGATGCAACCGAAGCCGAGGTGTTGGAACGGCTGGCCGACGAGTACTACCTCACCGACCGCCTCGACGACGCGATCGGTGCGTGCCGCCGCGCTATGCAGATCCGACAGAACATGGGCTCACCCGTCGCTGTCAGCGCCAACCACCATTCGCTTGCAGTCTATGAGTGGTACAACGGCAACCGCGCAACCGCAGACGGCCACGTCGCCGACGCCATCGCCACACTCGACGGCGTTGCGGCGCAACAGGATCCGTCACGACTTGTCCAGCTCGGGCATGCCTTTGCGATGCAGGCCTTCCTCGCGGTCCAATCGAGTCAAATCGACGCGGCAGACCGGACGCTGGTTCGCGCCCGTGAAATCGCCGATCACACAAGTGATCCGGCACTCACGGTGCGCGTGCGATTGACCGGGTACTATTGCGAAATCCTCGCCGGCGGATTCGCGGTGGCTCGGGACAAGCTGCTGTCGCTGTTGGCTTCGGGCCCCAGACACATTGACGAGACCTACTCGGGCGGCTACACCCAACTCACCTACTTCGACGTGGAACAGCGCCGGCTCGGCGTCGCCTCCGATCTGCTGGAGCGCAGCATTCCGCTCATGGTCGAGCATGACCTCCCGATATGCCGTGTGGTCCAACTCGGTTCGCGCAGCCGCCTGAAGCTACTCATGGGCGACTGGGATGACGCACTCGCCGATGCGGATGAGGTACTGGAGATCCCCAGCGCACCTCTGGCCCGGACCTGGCCACTGTTGATCCGGGGTGTCGTATCGCTGCGCCGGACCGGCGATGACGCCAGCGGCCTCGAAGAGGCGTGGCAGCTCGCGTGCAGGTTCGGGGAGCTTGTGCGGATGTTGCCGGTAGCTTCTGCCATCGTCGAACGGGCGTGGCTGACGGGCACAGTCGATCCACGCGTTGACGAGTGCCCGTCGCTGCTCGGCAGCGCACCCGTGACCGGATTGGAGTGGGCGCGTGGCGAATTGGCGATGTGGTTGCGCCGCATCGGCGCCACGGTCACGGCAGACGGTGTGGCCGAGCCATACCGATTGCTCTTCGATGGGCAGTTCGAGGCCGCCGCCGAAGCGTTCCATCAATTGTCAACGCCTTACGACGCGGCCCTGGCCTTGGTCGACTCCGGCGACCCCAAGATGGCCTGTCGGGCACTCGACGTGCTCGACCGGCTCGGGGCCGGCGCCGTCGCCGCCAAGGTGCGAGCCGATCTGCGGGCGCAGGGTGCCAGAGTGGTGCCCGCGCCGCGGCGCGCGACGACGCTGGCCAACCCGGCGGGCCTGACAACGCGGCAAGTCGAGGTGCTGAGGCTGCTCGAGGATGGCCTCACCAATGCTGAACTGGCCGAACGGCTGTTCCTGTCGGTAAAAACCGTGGACCATCACGTCGCCGCGATCCTGACCAAGCTCGACGTGACGAAGCGCCGTGATGCGGTGCGTCGCGCCAGAGAAGTCGGCATTCTCGCCTGAGTCGGCGGATGCAATATAGGGCGCATGCAATATAGGTAGTCATCACTGATGCCGGCGGACCCCTCGAACGCCAACCCTTGCTTGGAGCCGGGCACAACGCCCGTCGCACATGACGAAGAGATCGAGGAGTACGTCAATGAGCACTGCACACTTGAACGTGTTGTCGGCGGCTGAACAGGA
>Ga0163162_10003938_pt1 | contig 14241 bp, 16 predicted proteins | sample S55metaG_FD_115310 | JGI IMG/M metagenome (GOLD analysis project Ga0163162, IMG submission 115310) | Switchgrass rhizosphere microbial communities from Kellogg Biological Station, Michigan, USA - S5-5 metaG | ecosystem: Host-associated > Plants > Roots > Rhizosphere > Soil | place: USA...
GACGCCAGTGGCAAAAGCTGCATGGATGCCGTCGCGGTACAGTTGCAACAGATCGGCGCCGCGTCGGTGCGCGTGATCGCTCTGGATGTCTTCAAACGCAAGCCCACGTTCAAGAATGACCAACCGACGTTCGCCAAGGGTGGCCAATGGGAAGACGGTGACGACGCGGCCGATGCCCAAGCCAAAGGCTGGACGGCGGCGCACGTCGCCGAGTTGGAACGCAGCGGCGAACTGTTCGGTGTTGAGCCGGAAAAAGCACCGGCCGAACCACCCGAAGTTAAAACCAAATCAACGACCAAGCGTGCTGCGAAGCCCAAAAACGATCTGCTGCACGGCGGCTTTCGCCTCACGCCAGAAGGCGTGTTTTATTCCGGTGACGATGGCGAAGCGCGCCCCGTGTGTTCGCCGCTGGAGATCTTGGCTCGCACCCGAGATGCGCAGGGCCACAACTGGGGTTTGTTGGTCGAGTTCGACGATCCGGACGGTGCAAAAAAGCGCTGGAACATCCCGGCGCGGACCATGACTGGCGACTTCGGCAAGGACGTGCTTGGCCCCTTGGTAGATATGGGCTTGCGTCTCGCCGGCAATCGCTCGGGACGCAATGCGCGCAACGACCTGCAAAGTTATCTCGGCGGCTTTGATAGCGCCCAGCGCGCACGACTGGTTACCCGTTTGGGATGGCACGACAGCGCCTTCTTGCTGCCCGAACAGCAGGTCGGTTCGCACGCCGAACACCTGCACTTCTATGAGGCCGGCGCGCAACTCCCGCCGATCAGCGAAGCTGGCACCCTGGAGCAGTGGCAAGAACAGATCGGCGCCCTGTGCATCGGTAATCACCGCTTGGCTTTTGTGGCCAGCGTGGCGTTTGCCGGTCCGCTGCTGCACATGCTCGGCCATGAGTCCGGCGGCTTTCACCTTTACGGTGACAGCTCGGGCGGCAAGACCACCCACCTGCAAGTGGCTGCCTCGATCTACGGTGGGCCGCGTCTGGTGCGTTCCTGGCGCTCCACGGATAACGCCTTGGAATCCATCGCCGCCGCGCATTCGGACGGGCTCCTGGTGCTGGATGAAATCGGCATGTGCGACCCGCGCATCATTGGTGAAACGGTGTACATGCTGGGTAATGGCACCGGCAAGGCTCGCGCCAATGATCGAGGACAAGCGGGCCGGCAGGTGCAGGAGTGGCGCTTGCTCTTTCTCTCGACCGGCGAAAAGACGTTGGCGCAGCACATGGCCGAAGCGAACAAGGAGCTGAAAGCCGGTATGGAGGTGCGGATGCTCGCCGTGCCGGCGGACGCCAGTAAAGGCCTCGGCATGTTCGACGTGCTGAATGGCTTTGATGATGCGGCGGCCCTCTCCGATGCGCTTAAGGCACGGGTGGCCAAGTACTACGGCACACCACTCACCGCCTTCCTGTCGGCCCTTTGTGAGCCCGGCAAACTGCATGGTTGGTCAACAATTCTGCGCCATACCTTGGAAGGCTTCATTGCCAAGGCGCTGCCTGCCTCGGCCAGCGGTCAAGCGCATCGTGCGGCAGCCCGCTTTGGCCTGGCTGCCGCCGCTGGTGAGCTGGCCACCGCGATGGGGATCACCGGCTGGCCCGACGGCACCGCCACTACCGCCGCTCGTGTGTGCCTCAGTGCCTGGATGAATGAGCGCGGCGGCGCCGGGAATCTCGAAGGGGATGCGATCTTGGCGCGCTTGCGCCAGGTGATCGAGCGCTTCGGTGAAAGCCGTTTCACGCGCTGGGAGTCGGCGGCCGCGAAAGTCGATGAGCACGGCCCGCGCACCATCGACCGCCTGGGTTTTCGCAAGACGCTGGAGCACGGCTTGGGCGATGCATTGCACACCACCAACACCTACTACGTGTTGCCCGAAGCTTGGCGCTCCGAAGTGTTCAAGGGCATGAACCTCAATGCCGTGAACAAGGAGCTGATCCGCCGTGGAGTCCTTGAGCCAGGTCCCAACGGCAAAGCCTCCTGCGCCGTCCGTTTACCCGGGATGGGCACTCAGCGTTGCTATGTGGTGAAGACGGTACCGGGGACGGATGAAAGCGAGGCACAGGCCGCCTGACGGTGAACCTACTGACTGAGGTAGAGCCGGCTTAATCGGCCTCGCCAGCCACTGCGAACCCAACCCAAAAATTAGGACAACACTCATGAACCGAATTGAACAACTGAAAGACGCACGCGCCAATAAAGTCATCGAAATGGAGGCGCTCAAAAAGGAAATACCACCTTTTGAGTTAGCGCTTCACAGCGAGGACGTCATTAACAACGGCCGAGAGAGCGACGTCAGGCATGAAATCAGCAGTCGCCAAATCAAGATCGATTCAATCGATCATCAGATCTTCCGACTCGACCAAACGCTGGACCGCCTGGAGAAGCTGGCCAACCGAGAAAGCTTGATGGAAGGCTACATTGCCGACATGGCGAACTGGATGGCGGATGAACTGGAGCTCAACACTAAACGGCAAAGCCTGAGCACTCGCCTGGAGAAAATTCGCCAGCAAACGCAGGAAGAGATGGCCAGCGCACGGCAGGCGGAGACTCAGGCGGCTACCGCTTACGCACAGGCCGTGGCGTGGGGCGACATCGAGGGTGAAAAAGCAGCTAGCACCGACGCTCAGAAAGCCGCGAAAAATCTCACTACCGCCACCGAACAACATCGCCGCCAGCTCCTGATCATCACCGCCTTGGAGCAAGAGCTGGCCATCGTAGACCGACACATCAGCGAGGCTCAGGCAGAACACCAAAAAATTGAGGAAACAGCCTTGCGGCTGGCCCACAACGCACTGGAGGAAGCATGGAATGAAGCCGCCCAAACGCTGTTGGATGTAGGAGGCAAGCTGTACGCCGCAGCTCGGCTGATAGGCCGCGACCCGGTGTCCTTAATGAAGCTCGACATCCCCGAGCAGGGTGAAAACTTCGGCAGTTGGAGGTGGAGCGAACTGGCGGACCGTGGCCGCCAGCATCGCACGCGCGATCTGCTCTCGATGTAACTGCCGCCCCCCCTGAAACAGCCTGCTTTCGCGGGCTGTTTAATTAACCCCAAGGATCGAAGCCATGAACGGAACGACACAAAACAGCCCATCCACAATCGAAATGCTTCAAGCGAGAAAAGCCCACCTGACCGCCCTACTCAAGATCGTGGATACCAAAGTCGGAAAAAGCACAACGACGCAGAATCTGACCATCACGGCGATCAAGGCAGAAATGGGACTAATCGAGCATAAGCTGAAAAAAAGGTGATGAGGATAAGCGGAAGCTCGCGAAAGCTTCCGTTGCATTCAAATTCGGCAGGCAGCTTCCAGCCAAAAGCAGACACTCAACCCATCAGCAAAAATAGGGACAACTCAGTTAACCTTCATCCAACTTTAGCTCAAACGCTATAGGAGCGCTTCTTAGTATCTGACCTGGCCCTGGACCAAAGCGTCTTGGTACTGTCTCTTGCTCCAATGATGTTGCCCAAATATCGCGAACTTTGGCAGAGTCGATTTGATGGCTATTTTCGGCAATCGTGATAAATCTTTTGATTAATGCTGCGATTATTGCATACGAAAGAGATATGACATGCGGAAGTACTCTAAAACCGGTCTCGGAAAAGCCATCATAGGCAATTTTGTTGTTTCTTCCGAGCAGGTAGCTTTTGGTTATGGCACTATGTGTCCTATGTGTATACTTGCTGAGGTCGCTGTAAAGATTGCTTAAGTTTTTAGCTTTATCCTGGCACTCGAATTTTTTTATGAATTCTCTAAATACCCTATGCGGAATGACTTCGTTGTTATACCACTTCGCGAGATCTTTCCTTGCTCCGTCACCAGCCAAATAAAAGTAGGCTGAAATATCCATTGTTTCTACCGCATCACGAAATAAGCGCGAGGCAATTCGATGCCTCTTTTCTTCTGTTAATTTCAAGGCATCTATTAGCGCCTCCAAGGCATCTATTTGTATTAGCCAGATCGCTTTGTCGAGAGTTTGTTCATCTCGATCAAAGTGCATGTCTTTTTCTGCATAGTGACATTTTATTGATGATAGAACTTTACAAGCCTCTCGATGAAATTGCTCTTGCCCCCCATACTCATAGGGTTCATTCCATGCATCCTCTGTGTCTCTGTCCCATACAAAACTTGGCATAAGTCTCGCCCATGAAGCCAACTGTCATTGATATGCCATGTCGCGATTTTAATCGCGATGGCGTGTCGCATAATGTTCCTTGTCGCCCTGTTAGTCCTTGTCTAGCTTTGAGGTGGTCGCGGTAGCTCTGGGAGAGACGCGACATGGATGACGGAAAGCCCTACCACCCTCCAAATTCGATATCAGCATCGGTGACACTACTCATTTGCCATCACCGTGTCCACCGTCCACTTTCGGCCTAGAAGAAGCCAGTCGTGACAGGCCGAGACCGTCTAAAGCTGTCACCCAAACACCACTTCGAAATGCATGCCGATTATAAAAAACTGCTCAGTTAATCCGCGAAGTCGGCAGCATGCAATTCTTTAGTGTATGCGTTAACTCAAAGGCACTGTCCATATATTTATTTTCCCGGTCAATTATCTTCGCATATTAATAAACATATACTTGGCCTAAAAAACAAACCGCCATTTCCCATAAAAATTTTCTTCAATCGCTCTTGTGGATTTGTAAATTATACATCACAAGCCATCTCGAACTTCTTCCCAAAGGCCGCAAGCCATGGAGCTTTGTCCTCGTGAGTAGTAGTGGCATTTCATTTTATTTTTGCAGCCATTATCTTGTTCGTTTAGAAAATTGGCGTTGGCTATAAGGTCTCGACAAATACCGACATGGATATTTTCAGGTAAATCTTTCTGCTTGAGAACAAATGATTTGCCAGAAGCAATGAAATTATTTTTTGGAAACTTTAGGGCAAGCTCTACACTTTTATTAATGCGATTCGCCAATATACTTTTTATAGATGGGTATATTAGTTTCTTGTTAATATTATAAAAACCCTCAGAAATGTCGTGATAACCAAATGGGATTTTTATTATTTCTTCAAGAAAAGAGCTTTGTTCTAGGTCGAATTCACTAACTCCGGTCAGAGTAGATATACGGACTGAAGTTTCGATATTTGCTCGTCTTGTCGATTCAAGCCATTCTTGAGTTAGCTCTATTGCTAGGTCGTGATGCTTTGAGAATCGATTGTCAAGAATGAGATTGAAAAAGTATCCATGAGCAGCGTGAAGCTGTACGTGTTTGAAGCCCGAATCAATTGCAAATCTAGTGGCTTTTTCAAGTGATGAAAATTGTGTATTGATATGGTTCCTATCGAATTTTGAGGCAATATATTTATAGAAATCTAATTGCTCAGCTGGAGTTTTGGCTATAAACGTTTTTACCCCGATGTAATTTTCCCATGTGGTACTTAGCTGTATCCCTGGTAGCGTACCTTTATTGGATATGGCTTCTGCTATTTCTTGCCAGATTTTATTATTGTCAATTCGTGGAGTACTGGTGTTGCTTCCAAACCCATTGGGTATTGCTACGTTGCCAACTATAGCGCAGTGGAGTCCTCTTCCACTTCTTTCAGAGTAAAAATCTAAAAAACGTCTCTCGGGGATTCCGTTTTTTGTATATCCGGTGTTTACGGCAAGAAAAAATATACGTCTATTGCTCATGCTTTCCATATCGAATCTTATTCTTCTCGATTTTATTGTTGATCTCTGTGGTCAAATCAATTTCTAGGATGTTAGCAATCCGTATAAGGTAAATTACCGAGTCCGCGATTTCCTCCTTGAGGTGGTGTTCTGCCTTAGGAAGATCAAGGTCATAGCTGTCATGTTTTTCGATTTTTATATTTATTTTTTTAATAATATTCGAGAACTCGCCTATCTCTCCGAAGAGCCCAACAAGATCTTTTGTTACCTGATTGTATTTCTGTGATTGATCTTCGAATCTGACAGGGAATCCGTGCTTTTCATCTAGAAATTTACAAAGCTCCATCAGCTCTTGAAGGCTCATTTCTTTTTGCTCCATATAAACAAGTAGCCGGAAATTAACAACTGAGATATGAGATTTATTATTATGGCGGTGATCGTATCAAATGGCTTTAAAGGACTCAACGAGACTGCCAATACAAGTGTATTAATCACCATGACGGCAAAGAGCGCCATGCTAATGTTTTTTTGTTTCCCTATTAGGGACATGATAACCTTGGAAACATCCTTTGGTAGGACTTTATACGCTTCGCTCAATTCAGTGTCGATACGAGTATCAGGAACTAACTCTGTATGCTCTTTCTGGAGGGTGGTGTCTATAGGCCAGATGTTAGTTGTAAAACCATGCTGCCCATAGTAAGGCTTGGTTGTATCGCTGGACAAAAGAGTAAAATCTATTTTCGCGATGGATTTGTCCGGATCTATTTTTATGTATTTATCGCTAAAGTTCTGAGTGACTATTCCAAGCTGGCCTTTGAAACCAGGATCCGCCTGAGTACACACAGCACTTAGTCCAATGCTGAACAATGAACCTTTGCTTACAATGCGAGCTAGAATGTTATTAGGGATTTCTAGTTCTTCCTTGGTCATAATAACGACTCGATGCCAAGGTTTTATTATTATAGACTCTCCTTGATTAAGATCTATCCGAAGATTGTTTTCTGTTAGGTCAAAATATGTTTTTCCCGCCGTTAGTTCATAGCAAGCCGCTCCTACCAACTTAGGGTTGCTGTCTTTGATTAGCTCCCCTTTGGACAGATATTTTTCTATTTCTAAATTTGACAGTACGCTCATTTTATTCTTCAGAAATTAAAGTTAAAAGGTCTTGTTCAATTGTAGCTATAGGGCGAATAGCTGAGGCGGGAATGTTTAGCAGTTTGCCACACTCTTCAATGTTTGATTTCAATCTGTTCCGAATACTTGGCAATCCAAGCTCTGAAGGTTCAATCTTTGTATATCCTAAGCAAGCTATTATCAGCTTTAGGGCTTGTGCATCATCTAAGGTGGAAATTTCATACTTTATGTTGGATTCAGGTTTTTCACATATTTTTTTAATTCTGTCGAGAAGGTGTCCGTTTTTTTCTGCCCAAATGATAGCTTCATCACAAAAATCTTTTGGGGCTGAGTAAAGAATATTTGGCACGAATGTCATGATATGTTTTACCTACTAGTAAATTTTCAGAATTGCTTCTAATACTTCTTCGTGTATTTCGTGTATTGGGTTTGTAGCAGATATTTGAATTATTGATCCCGTGTAGTCGGCTATAGCCCTTGAGTAGTTGGCCTTTGCTTGGTTTAGTTTTGCTTCATTCTCGTATGTATCCTTAAATTTTCTCTGCTCCATTCTCTTGATGGACTCATTTATAGGGTTATCCAAGTATATTATTATGTCTGGCTGTGGGAAATTTTTGTTTAACTCGCGTACAAACTCAAAATCACTTTCCGACGCACAATGATAAGCTATTGATGAAAATATATATCGCGTACATACAACGGACACTCCTTTTTCTAAAAGGCTGTGCACTCCATCAATTTCATTATATAAATGGTCGTGTCGGTCGGCAGCAAATAAATAAGCCATTTGTTCGTCAAATAAGTTTCCATCTAATTTGTGGGGGTTTTTCCCATGAGAAACTTTAACTCTGCCTTTGAAAATTTGTCTTATTAGGTTGCCGATTGGACCATCTGATGGTTCGCATGTCGTGGTGCATTTGATATTTTTTTTCTGGAGGGCATTTAGCAACAGTGCGGACTGGGTGGAAGTCCCAGAGCCATCAATCCCTTCAAATACAATAAATTTTCCTCTCATATTTTTGCCCTTAAATAAATCTTTGTTGGTTGCTTTATGATCTGTTGTAAATATGCATGCTCTTTTAGACTGCAAATTTCCCAGACTGATAAGTGATTATATAACGGGGTGGGGCTCTGCGAACAGGGGGCCGAAAATGGGACGGATTTATTGGCACGGTTGTGGCCTGTCGCCGCCGGCAGCAGTGGGTCGAATAGCCACTGTGTACTGTGATTAAGCCCCCTTTGCACCCCATTAAGCTTGAAAGCACTATCAAAGATCTGACAATCGAGGTCAATCATGCCTGGAATGGCGGAGCACTCAGGGGTTCAGGATCCACTCGGACGGCCGAGATCATGCCGTCACTACCCCCCAAAAGCAGATCATAGACACATTCGGGAAGGGTATTTACCGATCAGTCGATCCATTGCAGCTTTCATCATCAAACCATGACTCGTTGCTCATCTCATAATATGAGAGTGAAGAAATTTCCTCTTATTGAGTTCAGTGTACGCAAGTGTGCCTTTCTAATATTTTTAGCGAGATCGACATAGCGAAGGGCAGCTCTTGGCCGATTGGAGTCATTCACGAACGGCCGCTTCTTATCCATGACGCCACCGGTTGTCCGATGAAAAAAAGCCCGCCAATTAGCAGGCTTTGCCTGGAGTTACCAATCCCCGTTTGTGTTAAATCATCTAATCTGTAGCGGGTGTTGTGGCTAAATTAGACTTTGTAAGGGAGCCGCGACCTGATCATTTCGGCTTGGCGATGATATCCACGTTTTTCAAGCTCTTGAATGAAAATCGGCCAAGGAGGGATGTTACTCATGTAGGGAGTTGCGCCTGTAGACATCCCGCCCCCAGCACCCGTAGACAATCCTCCACCCGCACCAGTTGACAGGCCGCCTCCTGCGCCTGTAGATAAGCCTCCTCCTGCACCTGTTGACAATCCTCCGCCAGCCCCTGTAGATAAGCCGCCTCCAGCACCCGTAGACATGCCTCCACCAGCACCTGTAGACATACCCCCACCCGCTCCTGTTGAAGCACCGCCTCCGGCACCTGTAGACATTCCTCCACCAGTGCCAGTAGAACGGCCTCCTCCTGCGCCGGTACTTTGATTACGGTTCCACATGATTCAACTCCTTTTGTTGGAAAAGACACTTTCTGTTGACGCTACGAGACTAGCCCGTCAACAGCCCAATTGCTTCCGACAATCCTAGATCGACCACCATTAAACGGTCGCAGGGCGCAATTCGACCAAGTAGGCCAACGTGAGCGTTCGTGTTGGTGAGAGGGACTGCTACTGACCGATTACGGCCCACGGTTTACCCAACTTTGTAATCGCTGCTGTAACACCTATTTGGCTTGTAACACCCAATGCACGTGAAAGATGAACGGCGTGTAACACCATTAAAATCCAATAAATTCAATTAGTTAACTTAGTTCGTAACACCCGCAACACCTGTAACACGTCTTTTCGAGCCCCCCACACCCCATCGGTGATAGCGCCGCCAGCGAAAGCACTGGCTTGGTATCGACTAATGCAGAATTCGAACGCTGGGTTGCCGAACGCCAGGACGCTTGGGAGGTGCCGTCTGCCAACAACAAACAGGTGAGATGCATCGACGGGGCACCGACATCGCCTGGGACCCTGGGGATGTTCGGTGGGTACGGGGTCGGAAACCCGCGTGATCGTGTTAGCGGAAAAGTGCACAGCTTAGTGAACAGGTGAACCTGGTGAACTGCTGTTCACCTGTGCATTTGCCCTATCGCTTGGTAGCTCGCCGGGGACCCTGGGCATTTCGAATGGGTACGGGGTAAAGAACCCGCGTGATCGTGTTAGCTGCTGGGTTTTCTAAGTCGGTTGACAGGTTGACGTGGTTGACACCATCCCCAAGGTTGACGGGGCTCAACCGTTCGCTATCAACAACACTTTGGCTCACCTTTACCGTTGCGGTAATGATGCCCTTTTCTCTTCAATATCCTTTCAATTTCAACGTCGAAATTTCAGTAAGCTCGGGGAACTGTCGCTACCAAGATCTCGCGGGTTTCCGACCCCGTGTCCTTCTAAATTCGTCAGGGGCCCCCGGCGTTTTTTCAATCAGAAGACCGAGTCGGGCTAGCGACGAACGCTTTGATTTGGGTATGGTGCCATCCCATTAAAATCTGCAGGGAAGCACTGATGTTCTGGAAGAAAGACAAATCAATCCGTGTCGAATTGGTCACGCCCATCACGCTCGTCACCGCTCCTTCTTTAGGCGCACAGAGCCCAGTGGTATCCGAGCAAGTACCTGGCGTTAAAAAACTCGAAACCAACGTCGATTTGGCGTTCAAGCTCATCAACTACGCGGCACTTGGCCTCCAAGCGGCACTTGTGGTGTATGGCTACTCTTTGTTGGTTGGCTACTACAACAGCTTCGGAATCGATACCAACGAGATTGCATTGAGTACGCCTAGCCTGCTTCTATTCGGCTACATCAGCTTGTTTTCCGGCGCCTTGGAAGCCGCGAATTACGTCCCCATCATCGGCCCAGGCATTCTAGCGTTTTGCTTCATTTTGGTAGCGGGCGCGTTCATCCGGGCCGTGGTAAAGAACGCGAAACGAGACACAAAAATTGTTCTAGCCTGCTGGGTTGGATTTCTTTTGTTCATAGCCTTTTTCACGCCGGCTATCGGTGTTCAACAGGGCATAAAAATGGGTAAAGCTGACACTAAGGGGTTTACTCAGCAGGAACTTATCAAGGGGTTGGACAAGCAGCACGCGTTGACAACCGACAAGGGCGTGAAGCTTACAGGCACCCTCATTTTGGCTGATGGCAAGAATACTTTCTTACTGGTAGACAAAACCGTATACAAGATGGAAAACAGAAGTGGCCGCGTGCTGAGAGAAACGCTGCTGACTTCGAAGCCGGGGTTACCTCAATAATGCCTAGCGAGCACTCAATTAGCCCATACAAAAACGCAGATGGGAGTCAGCCCTAAGGGGCTGATTGAGCATGGTGAAGGCAGCGTGTATCCCTCCTTAATCCTGGATATCGCGAGCAGTCACTGAGACCAATATTTACAAGGCTCTACGAGGCGAGTTCAATCGACGCCAGCAACAGTCCGAATGGATATCGTGAGCTACGATCTTCAGTGATGCTGACCTGTCGGTTAGCCCCTCTGTGAAGGACATCCCTATGGACATGGTTCGTGTGAACTCAAGAGCGATCGCAGCGGTAGGTTACGATCCAGCGACCAACCGCATGAAGATTACCTTTAAGCAGGGGAAGACATACGACTTTTGCCGTGTGCCATTGAACGTCTATCAAGGGCTCCTCAACGCAGTGTCCAAAGGTGGTTACTTCGACAAAGTCATAAAGGATCGCTATCAATGCTGAAACGGGGCCGAGCTAAACGTGCCAGGGTTCACAATGAAGAATGATCGAGGGTTTGCATGGAGTCGCCGAAACTCTTCATACTCCCCCCAGCAATGGCGAGCATGTATCCCTACATGTATCCCTAGAAAGCAAACCTCTCTGGAGGCCTTGAGTTTACTGGAACACTACAGTCTCCCTCGGGCACCAAAATTAAGAAAGGTCTTGCTTTGCAAGGCCTTTTTTTTCGCCTGCCAAAAAGTGCCTGACACCCCGTCGATCTGTAGGAGCCGGCTTGCTGGCGATTCTTTTGATCTCCTCGCTTGTTTTGGCGGGTACGACAATCCTCAAGGATTCATCCCATGGAACTGCTGCTTGAAACTGTTGCTCTGTTCTGTCTCAAGCTGACTTATGAGACGGAGGGGTCGAGTCCGATTCTGCGGGATGATCCGATCATGAGCGATTACGAGCGGGAGGTATTTGGGTTGCTGGTGCGTCGGGGGGATGTTGAGGGTATTCAGTTTAGAGTGGCACATTGTGTAAGTCTGGCGCTGGACGCTATAGGAGGGGCTGAAATGCCACTGGGGCGTGAGCTGCATCGGTTGTCAGCTGATTTCAGCAGTGCGCGGACAATGGAACAGCTTAATGCGCCGCTCATCGCGCTTAAGGATTACTTGAAAGACATTCAGTGAATGATCGGAGTGAGGCAAAGTTTAGTAACCCTTTACACCGACTAGTGCTGGCTAGGGACTTGGCTGATATGGAAATCTATCTGCCCACTTTTCAATTGCGTCAGCAGACAGCAACGAAAGATCTTTTCGGCATCACAAGGACGTATCAATGCGGCAAATCGCCCTCAGCAACAAGCCACTCAGAGGCATTCCCCGCCGCCTTCGCGCTCTGGAACGCTGGGCCTCCAGTTTTCGCGACGAGTTTTACCCGCGATCCGCGCACATGGAGCGCTACACACATTGGAAGATCCCGGTGCACGCGGCCTTGGTTCAAGGCCCTCAAGCCAGGATCGAAGTTCAGGCCTTCTGCATTCAGCAACTGCTCGAAGCCGCTAGCCACCTGTCCAACGCTGCTGACCACTCACAGGGTTACTACCGTGTCGCCTGCCTGCTGGTGTGGCCATGGGTTCATCAGAGCGAAGTCACTATCTTCTATGACCGGGACTATTATCTGGGTTTTCTCGGTGAAACTAACGCTCTGATGCCAGAGCGGATCAGTCATTATCTTGCGTTGCACACACCAGCGAACTTCATCGAGCACGGGCATGACGTAACTCAACCTGACGATGAGGTCGCAGTACAGTGGTGGTGCATCGGGGAACTCGCCTGACGGATTTGGCGAGCAGGCTCGCTCCGACAGAGATTGCGGTGAGCTGACAGGCATCGGTTGGCCCGAGTGTGTGAATAATAAATCTGCCCCCTTTTCCGTCCAAAATTGGACGGAAAATATATCCGTCGCCTTTCCCCCTCGCAATTAACGAAATCGCATCGAATTTCAGCCCGAATATCATTTACGCAAGTAAAACAAACCTTGCTTCAAGCCTGTGCAACAACTCAAACGTATTTAGAAATGGAACGTTTAGCTGCTCACAAATATTCGGGATGATGAATTTTCGTCTGGCGTCGCGATTCAGCCTTTCGTGAGTGACTAAAGTCGCTCCTGTCGTCATAGCCTTTGCAATAAGCCAAGGGTCTGCTCCCGCTAAAAATTCGTCCATGGCGCCTATCTTCATACTCGGCGCTTGATTTGCGACAAGCTCAACTACTTGCGCGAATGCTTCTTGCGTAGCGTCATCGGTGGTGATGTGGAAGAAACCAGCGTTCTCCTTAGCCCAATCAGCCAGTTCGTCATTCCCTTTGGTTAGCTCATCCATTACGGGGGCGATGCTGGATAAAGCCAACGCTTCATTTTTCAGCAATAGCCATTGCCAAAAGCCAGGACAGATCTTCATGCCGTAGTAACGGTTCTTGGCTTCGATCAGCGTGTTAGCGTCGAGTAGATGATTCATTCCGTGATCTTGCTGGCTAGGGTCCTTAATTTGGCAGGTTGCACGCCGAGCAAATGTCCCGCATCGCGCAGCAGCATCCGGCCACTCATTGCTTCAGTCAGCACTGCCTTACTTAGGCGAGGGCTATTTTTCGCGGTGGCGTTGCGGTAATAGTCACCCGCTCCACCTTTATCATCCTGAAAAGTTTTGAGGATCATTCGATAGTAAGCGCTGTATTGCGCCGGGCTTAAATATCCAAGATCCAATGCGCGGCGACCAATCGCCAATTTACTGATGTGAAACCGAGTTGCCAGCGGAGCCAGGTTGTCTTCCCAGCTAACATCAGCGTTCCACAGGGCGCGGAATTGGGCTTCGGGAGCCAGAAACTCGCCTGCAACTGCATTGCAGAATCGCTCCTCCTCTCGACCATTCGCGGTGCTCCCATCGGACACTCCGCTGCTACCAATCCAGATATGGGCCAGTTCGTGGAGCAAAGTGAACAGCCGTGCGGTGGGGGCGTCGGAACTGTTGACGAATACAACGGGGGCGTAGGCGTTACTGATGGCGAAACCCCGAAACTCGCTCACTTCAAGTTTACGATGGGTGTTTCCTAGCGCAATGCCACTGCGCATCACCAAAATGCCAGCCGCTTCTGCGGCGTCGATCAAGGCACGACTGTATTTGTCGTAATCCAATCGAGCAGCGTCAGGGTTCACGCCGAGGGTCCGGCGGATGTCGTCCACCACCTCGGCGACTTGAGATCGGCTATTGAAGCGACCGACAAATGCCAACGGCTGATGATCTTGGTTTTGCAGATACTCCAGGTACCAATCCTGCTTTCGTATGGAATCCCTGACAGTGTCCAACAGTTCCAGACTGGGACGTTGAGGCGCAACCCCACCGACGGTCCGAAGATCAGGTAAAGGCAGTTGTTCGACGGGAGGCTGCTGAAGAAACAGGAAGCCAAAAGGAATGTGAGCGAGACTCGCCCACTTCTGAGCCTGGAGGAATGTTGGTTTGGTCTCGCCAGACTCCCATTCCTGTACTCGATAGGGTTTCACTGGCAACTTTTTAGCAACCTGCTCAGTGGAGAGACCTGCGCGCTCACGAGACCAGGTGAGCAGGCTTGGATTGACTAAGGC
>Ga0163162_10003941_pt1 | contig 14234 bp, 3 predicted proteins | sample S55metaG_FD_115310 | JGI IMG/M metagenome (GOLD analysis project Ga0163162, IMG submission 115310) | Switchgrass rhizosphere microbial communities from Kellogg Biological Station, Michigan, USA - S5-5 metaG | ecosystem: Host-associated > Plants > Roots > Rhizosphere > Soil | place: USA: Michigan...
AAAGCGATCGCAACGTGGCGGTGTTCAGTACGACAAACGCACTCGCCATCTCGTCAGCGAATCGTCTCGATGCCGTTGGCTTTGGCGCGAATTCAGGTGGCTTCTGCGATCTGTTGCGCGAAGGTTCTACTGCGCCGCCAGTGAGTGGCAGCACCACGCAACACAGCTTCTCGCGTGATGTTTGTGGTAAGGGCGGCGGCCCGGGTGGTGGAGTTTGCCCGAGTCAGACGCCGATGGATACGAACAACAATGCGACTGACTTCATCTTTGCGGACACGCTGGCCACACTGATTAGCGGAGTAACGCAAAGACTGGGAGCACCTGGGCCGGAGAATCTTACGTCACCGGTTCTGCGGAACAGTACGATCCTCGCCAACCTGCTGTATCAATCGGTATCGGCCACATCGCCCCCGAATCGCGTTCGTGATCTGACACCGAACCCTTCGAACAATTCCACGAACGGTACGTTGTCGTTGCGCAGAAGATTTACAAACAACACAGGAGCGAGTGTCACGCGACTGCGCTTCCGTGTTATCGACATCAGCGCATTCCCGAGTCCGGGAGGCACAGTTGCGGATGTCAGAGCTATCAGCTCGGCGGATGTAGTTGTTGGTGGGATAAATGATGCAGCAACGTGTGCACCCGCAGCGGCGCCATGCACGATCACAATAAACGGGACGATTGTTGAGACATCACCGGCGCAACCGAATGGCGGTGGGTTCAATACTTCGCTGGCGGCAGGTACGATCACGCTGGGTACGCCACTGGCGAATGGCGCAAGTATCAACGTTCAATTCCTTTTGGGAGTGCAGCAGCCGGGGTCGTTTAAGTTCTTCGTAAACGTCGAAGCGCTTCCGTAATCAGCGGAGTTGAGAGATGCATGATCTGGTTCACCGGCTCTAAGCTTGGCCAAAAGCAGAATCGATTTTTTTACCGCGCGTTTTGAGTTTCCGGAAGTTCGCCTGACACCACTAGTCTCTCCACTTCGTACTTCAGTTTGTTTGCGTCATTTCCTTGCTAATACGATACTGTCGTTGTCGGCTCCCTATTATTCAGCTCTAAAAATTTGATTTCGAGTTTTTACTGCTTAACTTGTAGTTCAACAAGGGTGGGGACATGAATCTCAAGCAATCTATATCACTGTCGAAATACGCAGCGTCGTTGCTTTTTGTCGTAATTCTCTTCGGTGTCAGCCAGGCGCAGATTCCCGCCAGTACACCGCAGCCAACTCCGCAAGCATCACCGACACCGACTCCATCACTCGAGAAAAAGTTCTTCAAGAATATCCTCTCGGATCAAAAGGGAATCTGGACTTTTCCGCTACGTGTCGACCGAGATGACGCGAAGTGGTTAGTTCCTCTCGGTATTTCTACCGGTGCGCTATTAGCTACCGACATCCATACAGCTCGCTCGTTGGATTATGATCCAGATCGCTTGAACACCAGCCGTTACATTAGCTATTTGGGTTCAAGCTACGGCGCTGCCGCGATTGCCGGCACGTTTTACCTTGTCGGCAGAACAAGCGGAAACGCGCGTGCGCGCGAAACGGGGCTATTGGGTGGAGAGGCGTTGATCGATAGCGCGATCGTCGTCACTGCTCTGAAGGGGGTCAGCCAAAGGAAGCGTCCACTGTCTGGAGGTGACGCCGGCGAATTTTGGGACGGAGGCCAATCGTTTCCTTCAGGACATGCGATTACTGCCTGGACCCTGGCTACCGTCGTCGCAAGCGAGTATCGAGATCATCGTGCGGTGCAGATCACTGCTTATGGACTGGCGAGCCTGGTTAGCATTGCTCGCTTTACAGGACAAAACCACTTCCTGTCTGACGCGCTGGTTGGTAGCGCCCTTGGCTATGGAATCGGGCGGTATGTCTACTCCAGGCATCATGATCCAGCATTGGATGGCCAGACGACGCGTCATGCGCACTCAAAGCTGATGCCTCTTGTCACGCCCGTTTACGAACGCTCGGAGCGTGCCTATGGCGGCGCTCTACTCTGGAGTTTTTGAATTCGGGGGAGCCTCGTGCAAAATTCGACTTCTTATTCTCCCCAAGCTTCAGGGCCTGTGTCAGAACTCCGAATTGAAGAAGATAAACCACCAGGACACAAAGACACGAAGACACGAATTGGAGAAAACTTCAGTTTGTGACTTCGTGTCCTGGTGACTTGGTGGTTAATTTTTTTCGGTTCCAACTTTTGACACAGAGATTGTATGGGCGAAGCTGGAACCACGGGGGAACTTCCCTACAAATTCGGATGCCACGCTCCTTCGCATTGTCGTGGCCCAGCAGCGACTTGTATACTTCGAATTGTTTAGCGAAATCAAAAACGAATAGCGTGATCCCATCTCAGCTTTTCCTTGGGATTGCTCCAGTAAACTGATCGAGAACGTAGTTCTTAAACAATAGTCTCCCAACCCTTGTTGTTCGCTACTCGGATCAGTGCCTAGCGACCCCTTCGTTGGACCAAAGTCGGATAAATCCACCCACTTAGTCTGGTCCGTACGACATAGAATCAGGAGGGGCGTTACTAACGAGGACGTCGATTGGCGAAGTAGTTGCGGTCATCACCAATCAGGAAAGAATAGACGATCGCACTTCAAAGGTCCCCCAAGGTGCCCAGAGAGTTCGCTTTCAGGATATTCACCAAATTTGCCTTCTTGCGCCTCAGCCTTCCGCTCTTCGCACTGTTCTGCCTGACCTCTACAACAAAAGCTCAAGACACTGTTACCGGCGCTTTTGAAGGAACTGTGACTAACAGTCAGACTGGCGCACCGTTGAAAGACGCTGTTGTCGAGATCATAAATCAACAGACCAATGTCGGTTTCACTCTGAAGACTGACTATCGAGGCAGATTCTTCCAGGGCTTGCTGCTCCCGGGGAATTACCTCGTCCGAGTTTCGATGCCCGGCTATGCGACGAAGGCGGCCGTACAAGTACTTCGTATTACCTACACTGGTGAAGTGGTTCCAATACCCGTCGCTCTTGATCCCGCTCCAACTGGATCCACCGCAGCGCCTCCGGCGGCAACTACACCAACTGTAATTGAAGACAATGATATCCGAGCGAGCATCATCACAATCGATGGACGTCGCACCGGGTCATACGGTGATAAGGAGGTAGTCGCACTTCCCTTGAGCGGCAAGACGGTCACGCAAAGTTTTGATGAACTTGCATTGCTGCTTCCGGGAGTTGCTCCTCCACCACAAACAATCGGCAACGTTGCCGGTCCGGGCGTCGGCGCGGGCGTCGGATCTGCGGGTCAATTTTCCGCCAACGGTCTCAGGTCTCGTGGCAATAATTTCACCGTCGACGGCTCAGACAACAACGACGAAGACATTGGCGTGCGACGCCAGGGTTTTGTTGAACTGATCCCGCAACCACTTGAATCAATCCAGGAGTACCAGGCGATTACGCTGCTCGCACCGGCGCAATTTGGTCGAAACATCGGAGCGCAGGTGAATGCAGTATCGAAGTCAGGCGGCAACAAGACTCATGGGACTGTTTACGGCCGATTCAATTCAAGTCAACTCAACGCTCGAAATTTCTTTGATACTGCATTTGGCACGGCGACCTCGACTCTGCGAGCAAACAATCAAGACGTATTGGTCCAGACTCGCAACGCCGCCGGTACGGTAACAAGCCAACGCGCGCTGACCGTTACGAATCAAAGTGGCGATGAAGATGCGTACACTTCCTGGCAGGGAGGTTTCGTAGTTGGCGGACCAATTAGGAGCAACAGACTTTTCTACTTTGCTTCGTTCGAAGGAGATGTGACGAACGCTACTGAAGAACACAGTTTTGCGGTTCCCACTATCCAGGAACGAGGAGCATTTGGAACAGGGATCACCGGGATTTTCCAGAATCCTTTTGACGGACAACCAACTGCGACTGTTCCAACAACTCGAACTGGTTCGGGGATATTTAGTCTCTTTCCGTTTCCCAACAATCCAAGTGGTGTTTACAACCTCAACACGTTGACGCAGACCTTGCCAGCAAGTGGCCGCGGCGTAGTCTTTTCAGGCAAGGTCGATGATCACTTCAAAATCAATTCGAGGGAACAGTCAGTTACCGGCAGATATAATTTCACCAACGACTGGCGCGATATTCCAACAACAGGCGATGCGCTCTTTTCGTCCCTGAAGGCGCGCGTACAAACTCAGAACTTTTCGTTCTTCCTCAATAGCAAGGTAAGTGGACCAAATAGTGGAAAAGCGATCTTCAATCAATTGCGGCTTTCCTACGGCCGGACGCGCCTGGCGTTTGACGAGATACGTGACAAAACTACTCTAGTGCCCAGTACTTCATTTCCATCTGCTCCGTTTCTCTTGAATGCACCCGACCTGCTTAACGTCACAGCGCCAAGCGTAGTTGGTGTTCCAAACACGTCGCAGGTGATCTACGTGCAACAGCCGATAACACTGGAAGAAGGGATTGGTCGATTGGGGCAGGTTGTTGTTGCAGGCTTCAGTCCGATAGGAGTCGATGTCTACAATTTCCCGCAAAACAGAGTCAACAATACCTATCAGTTAGCTGACAACGTCACGCTGCGGAGTGGTGATCATAATTTTACTTTTGGACTTGATACGCGCCGGAGCGAACTCAACAGTGACCTGCCGCGAATCAATCGGACACTCGCAACTTTCAATGGTTCGCCGCGTTTGGTTTTTGAGAATGGCGCTTTTCGCTTTCCCATAACCAGCGATCTCAATCAATTCATTCGCGGAATTGATCTCGCAGCAATGGGAGCAGCCAGCAATGCCTATTTGACTCTTAACACTGTTGGGAATGATGCAAAGATTAGTTTGCGTTACTACCAACTGAATTTCTTTGGACAGGACGAGTGGAGAGTTAGACCAAACTTATCCGTCTCTCTTGGATTGCGCTACGAATACAACACCCCGGTCCGTGAGTTAAATCGCCGCATTGAAAACACCTTTAGCGACCCGGCGTTAAGCCTCGTGCCGGGACTAAGGGCTTTCATCGGAGATCGCACAAGCATTTACGACGCGGACAGAAACAACTTTGCTCCACGCCTGGGATTTGCTTATTCACCCGATCCGTTTGGTCGGGACCATCTCACTGTAATTCGCGGTGGGTTCGGAATCTTTTACGATCAAGTTCTCGGGGCTGTTGCCAGCCAGTCGCGCAATGTCTATCCCACCTTTTTGACTCTGAACTTCGGAGGGTTAAATGCCTCCGTGAGTGAAACACCGCTAAACTTTTTCAATCCTGCAAACACGATCGTCCGTAGTTCGTCAGGGCCATTCGTTTTTCTTGTTCAGCCCGGCACGTTCAATCAACTGAATACTGCAGTCTCGTTGCCGGGATTGATCAATACCATCAACCAATCATTTCCAAACGCGTTGGGGGCTACTCTTCCTCAGCAACATCTCGAGATGCCAAGGGCAGCTCACTACGCCCTGACAGTCGAGCAACAACTTGGTCGTGACGTCGTTGTATCCGTGGCTTACGTGGGTACGCAAGGCAGGAATCTGCTCCGCTTTACAACTCCGAACCTGGGACCTGCCTCTACGATCGTGCCGAGCTCACTCACAGTCTTTAATGATCAATTTCCTTTTCCTGCTGTGCTTGGACGAGTTAGACCACCAACCAGGTCGGTCGCGGGTATTGGAGCCATTAATCAATTCGAGACAACTGCGGAGTCATCCTATAACTCACTGCAAGTTCAACTGCGTGGTCGTTGGACAAGAACATTTCAGTATCAGGTGGCCTACACATTCTCCAGCGCGCTTGATGATGTCTCGGATGTTTTTGATCTGGCCGGCGCTCCGGCGTTGCCGCAAAACAGTTTGACGTTCGCAGGGGAACGTGGCCCGGCAAACTTCGACGAACGACATCGGTTGAGCTACAACTTCGTATGGGACTTTGATCCTGGTCAAAAAGAAGGGCTTGTTCACTTGCTGCTGAGGGATCTGCAGATATCAGGGACAGGCCGTTTGAGCACTGGGCAGCCATTCACTGTGAATAGCATCTTCGACGTTAACCTTGATGGCAATCTTACCGACCGTCTAAACACAACCAATGGAATTATTGCTACCGTTGATCGGAGTCATCCATTCGCACTGAGCACGAATCCAGCTACGTTGCTCGCACCGGTTGGTAGCGACGGAGCGATAGGGCGAAATACCTTTCGTTCGACAGGCCTACTCGAACTGAACCTGGCGGTTTCAAAACGATTTGCATTATCGAGCGGGCAATCCTTTCAATTGAGAGCCGACATTTTCAATGTCACCAATCGGGCAAATTTTGGAGTGCCGGTTAGATATCTCGAGGCGCCGGCTTTCGGCGCAAGTACAAACACCGTTACTCCAGGGCGAAGGGTTCTATTGTCATTGAAGTACTCATTTTGAAGAGTGGTTTTATATCGGCTATTAGCGCGAGGTTCTTCAACATGCTTCATCACCCGGCTAAGATTCTGAGAAAGAATCGCACTTACCGCTTGGACCTGCTGCTCGTCGTCTCCCTACTGATCCTTTCGACGTGGTTGGCCGCGCCGACTCGTGAACTTCAAAGCCCTCATCTGGAATCGTCGCGTAAGCAACAACGTACCAGTCATATCGAGGGCGTAAACCAGGGTAGCGAGTTGTCGGCCTCAAAGAAGGCACAACTCGATCACAATTTCGGAAAACTGCCGATGCAGTTCGAAACGAATCAGGGGCAAGTGGCTGCTGATGTGAAATACATCTCGCGCGGTTCTGGCTACACACTATTCGTTACGTCCACCGAAGCACTTTTAAGTCTTAAGAAACCTCAAGCTGGAGAAGCTGAAGCGAGCACCAATCAAGTTGGAAGCAGTGAAGTCGTACAAATGAAGTTAGTGAACTCCAACAAGAATTCGCGGGCTCGAGGTCTGGAAGAGTTAGCGGGAAAAGTTAATTACCTGATCGGCAATGAGCCAACGAAGTGGCGGCACAATATCAGCACCTATCGCAGGGTGAAATTTGAAAGCGTCTACCCGGGTATTGATTTGACCTACTACGGTAATCAACGACAGTTGGAGTACGACTTCGTGGTATCGCCACAAGCCGATCCGAGTTTGATCAGGCTCCGTTTCGATGGAACTCAAAGAGTAACGATCGACGAGACCGGAGCACTACTACTGAAGACAAACAGCGGTGAAGAAATCATTCAACACAAACCGGTTCTGTACCAGGAAATCGGCGGACAACGAATTGCCGTCGACGGCAACTACGCGTTGCATGCTAACAATGAAGTCGGATTTGAAGTTGGTGTGTTTGACAAATCAACTCGACTCGTCATCGATCCAACCTTGTCTTATTCGACGTTCTTTGGAGGAGGTGTCGATGATATCGCCCGCGGGATAGCAGTAGATGCCAGTGGCAATGTTTACATAACCGGTCAAACCTCATCTACCAATTTACCTGTTACTGCAGGTGGCGTTCAGCCTTCAAACTCCGGGGGCGCAGGTTCATACGATGCGTTCGTAATGAAACTGACTGCGACCGGGAATGCCGTGTTCTACACAACTTACCTGGGCGGCCAGGGTTTTGATCGAGCGGAAAAAATTGCGCTTGATACAAATGGACGAGCCAACATTACTGGCTACACTCAATCAACGAATTTTCCAACTATCGTTGCGTTTCAGTCCGTTAAGAATGTTGGAGCAGATGCGTTCGTCGCGAAATTGAGTGCAGATGGAAGCTTCCTTGTCTTCTCAACGCTCCTCGGTGGCGGCGGGTTCGATCAGGGAATGGGAGTGATATCGGATACTGCCGGAAACGTCTACGTAACAGGACAAACAAGTTCAGATAACTTTCCAACTCTTGGCAACCTCCCGCTATCGCGAGGCGGAGGAGGTGATGCCTTTGTCGCAAAGTTTAGCGCTGCCGGTGCGCTGGTCTACTCTTCTTACCTTGGCGGACTCGGCAGCGATATAGGAAACGGAATAGCGCTGGATTCAACCAACAATGTGTACATAACCGGCAACACCGATTCGGCTAACTTTCCAACAACCCCGGGTGCATATCAAACAGTCAACGCGGGAAATACCGATTGCTTCATTACCAAAATAAACGCCGCTGGCAATGCCCTAACCTATTCAACTTTCCTGGGTGGTACTGGTTCAGACTTTGGCAAAGATATTAAAGTCGACGGATCAAACAATGCTTATGTAACCGGACCTACCAGTTCGATAAATTTTCCAATCATAAATCCCGCAGCGCAGGCGACCCATCATCTTGGCTTCTATGATGGCTTCCTCACGAAGTTGAACGCGGCCGGTAATCAACTCGTCTATTCCACGTTCGTCGGCGGCTCGGACAGCGACTCTCCAAACTGCCTCGCGATTGATGGGTCAGGAAACGCCTACGTTGCGGGCCAAACAGCATCAACTGACTTTCCGACTCAGAAAGCACTCCAATCACTACTCGCCTACTCTTTTGATGGCTTCGTTACGAAGGTGAACTCTACAGGCAGCCAATTTCTGTATTCAACTTACCTGGGTGCAATGGGCGCCGACGAAATCACCGGAATTGCAGTTGGTAGCGGTAGTGCCTACGTTGCTGGTTACACTGACTTGGATTTTCCAACAACCGCGGGAGTTTTCCAGGGAAGCCACGCGCTCGCCACTACATCTGCAGGCACTAATAATGATGCGATTGTTGCCAGGATTCTTGAGGGCACTGATCCAACATTTTTTGCCATTAAAGGAAGGCTGACTCAGCCAGATGGTGTTACTCCCCTTGGCGGAGTGACTATTAGTCTTACTGGTGACGAAGAAAAAAGCACAACCACAAACAGCGATGGCTACTACATTTTTGAACTACTCGATCCATCGCTCAGTCGAACGGTAACACCAGACCCAGCCATTACGACGTCTCCGACTAGTAGAGTTTTTGCCTCCGGACTTACTGGCAACGTAACGAATGCAAACTTCGTTGCGACCCAGCCGGTCATAACAATTAGTGGCAGGCTCACGAATGTGAATCGAAATCCTCTGCCGGGCCTGGTTGTGAGTCTTGATGGAGATGCAACTACAACAGCGGTTACTAATTGGAACGGAGTCTTTACCTTCCAGGTCACTTCTGGTCGGACCTACACGGTGTCGCCGCCACTCAATAACTTGATTAGTAATTGGAAATTCCAAAACGGTCCTCAGCAGAACTCCATCACTCACACAAATTTGACGCAGAATGTTTCCAACGACGACTTCACTGCTGCTACTCCGCAATTCACCGTTGCTGGCATTGTTGTCAATACTTCCGGCACACCTCTGGTCGGGTTGAAGGTCCAACTTAGAATTCCCGGCGCCGCTGCGCCAAATACGACTGATCTACCAACGAATGGAACAGGCAACTACACTTCTTTTCCGCTCTCTGTTCAAGGTGATTACGAGTTTACGCCCCAGCCAATAACAATTGGCGGGGTAAACTACAACAGCTTCACGCCTGCGCAAGTGAAATTCGTTTCGAACCTCACGTGCAATCAGGCGCTCTTGCCTCCTGATTCGTACTGTTCGGGTAACAACTTCCTGGATTTGGGCTTTGAAGCAAAGCACTTAGTAAGTGGCCAACTCAGCACTAACCCATCTTCTCTTAATCTGACGGTTGACGGAGGAAGTGCGATCGCATCGCCTATACAGCTGCTTTGGCAACCTGGCTCGTCGCATACGATTGCTACGACTTCACCGCAAAGTGGCAACCCGGGTACTCAGTATGTCTTTAATAATTGGAGTGACGGAGGGGCCATCTCTCACAGCGTTGTAGCGTCAGATGCCACGCCAAACTACCAGGCAAATTTCACAACTCAACACCAGCTAACGGTGAGCGCGGGCGCCGGAGGAACAGTGACGACGGCGGTAAATGGTTTTCATAACCAGGGAGAAGTAGTCCAGATTGATGCCACTCCCAATCCGGGCTTTATCTTTTCGGGTTGGACAGGTACGGGGTCGGGATCATTCACCGGCGCTACGAAGCAGGTATCAGTGACGATGAATGGACCAATTACCGAAGTAGCTAGCTTTGCAACCGTACCAACGCCAACTCCAACACCAACTCCTACCCCGACGCCAACTCCAAATACCATTCAATTCAGTGCGGCTAACTTCAATGCTTCGGAATCCAGTACGCAGTTAGTAGTTACCATCAATCGCACAATTAACACCGGCCCGGCATCGGTCGACTATTCAACCAGCGATGCGGCCGGAGCTAGCACGTGTGACGTCGTAAACGGCAACGCATCGTCACGCTGTGATTACCAGATCACAATCGGAACGTTGCAGTTTGCGGCTGGTGAGTCATCGAAAACTGTGACCATCCCGTTAGTTGATGATGCCTACGCGGAAGGCCCCGAGAACTTTACGATTACTCTTGGCAATCCAACTGGCGCCACGCTCGGGACACCAGACGCTGCAACCTTGACCATCACGGATAACGATGTAACGAACGGCCCAAATCCATTAGACGGCGTGAGCTTTTTTGTTCGCCAGCATTATCTCGACTTCCTCAATCGTGAACCAGATGCTAGCGGCCTTGCATTCTGGATCGGCAACATTACGGATTGCGGTAGCGACCCTCAATGCATCGATGTTCATCGCTTCAACGTCTCGGCGGCGTTTTACGTTTCAATTGAATTTCAAAAGACTGGCTATCTGGTCGAGCGTCTCTACAAAGCTGCTTACGGAGACTTCAATGGATCTTCAACCCTGAATGGAGCGCATCAATTGCCCGTGCCGATAATTCGCTTCAACGAGTTTCTGCCTGACACTCAGCAGATTGGTAAGGGAGTAATTGTGAACCAGGGGAATTGGCAGCAGCAGTTGGAGGATAACAAGAATGCATTTGTTGCCGCGTTTGCGCAGCGCACTCGGTTCGCAACAGCTTTTCCGTCCTCACTAACACCAGTGCAATTTGTGGACAAGCTTTTCCAGAATACCGGAGTGTCGCCAACCGCTTCAGACCGCAACGCCGCAATCAACGAGTTCGGAGGCGCGGCTGATACGAGCAACTTCGCGGCACGTGGACGATCTTTGCGCGACGTTGCCGAGAATGTGACGTTCAACCAACAGGAGTTCAATCGTGCCTTCGTGTTGATGCAGTACTTTGGCTATCTACGCAGGAATGCCAACGACGCTCCAGACACTGACTTTACTGGCTATGATTTCTGGCTGACCAAGCTTCAACAATTCAACGGCGACTACATAGCCGCCGAGATGGTTAGAGCGTTCATAACTTCCACTGAATACCGAAAACGTTTTGGACCTTGACGCGGTGCCGCTTATTCGCAGTGGGATTCTCATGCCACTAGCTAAACGATTATTGATTGTCACATCAATACTGTTTGCTTTCGGTGTGTTAGTGAAACCGCACCACATTAATTCCGTTTCTCTCCAACAAATTGATCGGCCACAACTCGTACTTCAAACCGGACACGCCCTCGGAGTGAACTGCATTGCATACTCTCCCGACGTGAGCTGGCTGGCCTCGGCTGGTGCTGACAATTCGATCATCATCTGGCAAACCTCGTCAGGCAGACAGTTGCGCAAGCTGACAGGACACAGTGGCTATGTGAGATCAATCGCAGTGAGTGCTAATGGCAAATGGCTCGCGTCAGGCAGCAATGATCGCGCTGTAAAGCTCTGGGATGTCGATAACGGCCGTGAGATATTTAGTTTGCAAGGACACACCGGTCCAATAGTTTCACTTGCCTTCAGTCCAAATGGACATTGGTTATCTTCGGGAAGCTTAGATAACACAATCAAGGTTTGGGATCTCAATATCGGAAGCGAAGCTCAAACTTTGAACAGGCACACTGCCCCTGTCAGCGCCTTGGCGTTCAACTCCTCCGGGAATTTGCTTCTTTCCGCAGCCGGGAGTGACCTCATTGCCTGGGATACAAAAACATGGCAGGAAAGAAAAACGTTCAAACACGGCAATGCTGCGATTACTGCACTCGCTTTTGGCAATGATGAATACACTCTAGCGTGCGCGACGGCTGATGGCTCCATCGTCTTGTTGCGGATTGACTTTGATCGCGAACGTGTTCTCAAACAAAACCGGACGCCAGTCTTACGCATCAACTTTGCCAACAAATCTCTAATTGCAATTCATGCCAACGGTGGTATCGAAAACTGGGATTACGACAAACGCACTCTGAATAAATCCATACCAGGTGACAACAACCGTGAACAACTTGTGTTTGCTGCTTTCGGTCCTGCCGATTCTTACGCATCGACGAACGGCAGCAGAGTTCTAACTACGAACAGTCTTACCAGCGGTGAAGTTATCAATAGGTTCGAAAGTCACTCAACGCCGATCAACGCAATCGCTTTTAGCGCAGACGGCCGCTGGTTTGCTTCGGGCGCTAACGACTCCTCAATCAGACTCTGGCAGATTGCAACCGGACGTGAATTGCCAAGGCTAATGGGCCACGCCGGATATGTAACTACCATAGCGTTTAGTCCCGACAGTAACTTTCTGGCCTCTGGCAGTCGAAGTGATGAGGTAAGAATTTGGGATCTCAACAGTTCCCACCTCGCTTTCACTCTGCCTTCAAAAATAAGAGGTGTTAACAACATCGCTTTTAGCAGCAACGGCAAACTGCTTGCCGTCGTGGGCATTGATCCAAAGGTAGAGGTGTGGGATCTCGAAAAGAAAACAGCGCGAACAATGACTGGTCACACACAAGAAATCACCAGCGTTGTTTTTGCGAAAGAGTTGCTTGTTACAGCTGGCCGGGATAAGACAATTCGTTTCTGGAACGCAGACACGGGAGCACTTGTTAAGTCGTTGGAAACAGCCAGCGAAGTCAACGGTATTGCCGCGAGTCCTGATGGGAAGCTCTTGGCGACGGCCAACGCCGACAAAACAATTCGCTGTTTGAATATTGAGGGCGGAGATATCAAACAAACGCTTGGCGGTCATGCGGGCGAAGTCCTCGCCGTTCGCTTTGGACCTGATGGAAATTCAATCGTGTCGGCAAGTGCCGATCACACCGCGATTGTCTGGGATCTTGAAAGTGGAAAGAGCATTCATCAGTTGAAAGGAAGCATCGACACAGTTACCACGGCGGCCTACAGCATGAACGGCGAGTGGATATTTACAGGCAGCGACGACGGGACGATTCAAGTCTGGCAAACCGGAAGCGGTGAGTTGAAAGCGACTCTTGTGTCACTTTCCGGCAGCGACGACTGGTTAGTCGCAACTCCGGACGGCCTCTTTGACGGAACCCCTGAGTCGTGGGACCTGATGCTCTGGCGATTCGAGCAAAGCACATTCAAAGTCGTTCCCGTGGAAGCGTACTTCAATGAGTACTATTACCCGGGTGTACTTGCTGAAATTCTGGCCGGCCAAAATCCACAACCGCCGGAAGATATTGTGCAAAAGGATCGTCGGCAGCCTTCAGTCAATGTAAAAGCAGAGACTGAACCAAACTCACGAAACGTGAACATTGATCTCGTTATAAGTTCTGCCGGCCCGGACAAGAACCATCCAAACTACAGTGGCGCAAGAGACCTGCGTCTGTTTCGTAACGGATTACTCGTCAAAGCATGGACTGGCGATGTCTTAAAAAGTGATAAGACAAGAACAATCCAGGCCACCGTGCCGATCGTGGCCGGGCAAAACAGATTCACTGCTTACGCATTCAACACTGACAACATCAAAAGCGCTGACGCAAACTTGATTGTTAATGGTGCCGAGTCGTTGCAGCGCCAGGGCACGGCGTATTTGCTCATGGTCGGTGTCGAACAATATGAGAACACGGAATTCAACCTTCGTTATTCAGTGGCGGATGTTTCTGAGTTGGAAGAGCAGTTGACGAGCCAACAAGAGAAACTCGGAAAGTACAACCCAATTGTTACGATTCCGCTCGTCAATACCGAGGCGACGAAGGCAAATATTCTGCTCGCACTCGACCGCCTGTCGGGAAACAGCTCTGGACCATTGCCAAAGAATGCGCCTGAGGTCCTATCTAAAATTAAGCCGGCTCAACCTGAAGACGCGGTATTCATTTATTTCTCCGGGCACGGTGTCTCGGCCGACAATCACTTCTATTTGATACCTTATGACCTCGGCTACCACGGGCCGCGGAAGAAACTGGATGCGAGCGGTCTGCAAACGGTACTCAGTCACGGGATATCGGACAGAGAGATCGAGGCCGCGCTTCAACCACTCGATGTTAACCAATTGCTATTGGTGATTGACGCCTGCTACTCCGGCCAGGCAGTAGAGTCGTCGGAGCGTCGTCGTGGCCC
>Ga0163162_10003942_pt1 | contig 14234 bp, 7 predicted proteins | sample S55metaG_FD_115310 | JGI IMG/M metagenome (GOLD analysis project Ga0163162, IMG submission 115310) | Switchgrass rhizosphere microbial communities from Kellogg Biological Station, Michigan, USA - S5-5 metaG | ecosystem: Host-associated > Plants > Roots > Rhizosphere > Soil | place: USA: Michigan...
CCCACGGTATGCTTGTAAACGAATGAGACCCTGTGTAAGGGTCAAACCCGGTAGTTGTTCGACCCTTACACAGGGTCTGGTCTCGCTTGGTTCGAGCAATTTTTCATCCTGAAAGGATGCAAGTGAATAGCCGTGGGCGAGCGGCTCTGCGCGACGCCCACGGTATGCTTTGTAAACGAATAAGACCCTGTAAGGGTCAAACCCGGTGGTTCGTTCGACCCTTACAGGGTCTCGTCTCGCTTGGTTCGAGCGTCCGTGGGTTTCGCGCAAAGCCGCTCACCCACGGCTATTAAAGTTCGTCCTTTCAGGACGTGGAGTTGGTTCTTTCAGGACTCAATGTTTCTTTCAGGACTCAATGTTTCCTTCAGGACGCAATCTTCTTTCAGGACGTATGGTTGGTCCTTTCAGGTCGGGCGGTCTTTTCATGACGCGACTTCTTCCTCACGAAAACAACAATTTGTCGATTAACCGCGCAAAGGTTACGCAGAGAAAGTTCAGACGGGCACTAATATCTTCTACCGCTGCTTGACGATATTTGTCATTGCAGTGACTATTTACGCCGATTTACTTATCGCTCTTCTCTCGCCCGAAAGGTGTCTAAATGAAGGTTCGACTGTCTCTTATTTTCTCGATTCTAATGGTCGGCGTTTCGTTTTCTCTCGTCACAACCAGCGCTAAACATTCCCCGTCAACACAAACAACGCCATCAACAGCGAAGGAACCGCGTGACGAAAAGCTTTGGCAGAAAGCACTTCAGATTCATCGGAAAGCGATCGTCATCGATAGTCACAACGACATCACCACGCCGATGACAAATGACGATTACGACCTGGGTGGCGCACCGCCCGTGCCGTATCGCACAAGCATCGACCGAATGAAAGAGGGTGGGCTAACGGCGGAATTCTTTTCTGTCTATATCAAGCCTGACTACGTCGCAAGAGGTGGCGCCGCGCGAAGAACGCTCGACATGATCGATTCAGTCTATCGGGCTGTCGAACGTCATCCGAAAGACCTGGTGTTTGCAACCTCAGTTGCCGATATTAGACGCGCCAAGAAGCAGGGGAAAATTGCTGCTTTAATGGGAATCGAGGGTGGTCACGCAATTGAAGATTCGCTGGCGACACTGCGCGAGTTTTATCGTCTTGGCGTGCGCTATATGACATTGACGTGGAACAACACAAACAATTGGGCTGATGCTGGACGCGGTGAAAAGAAACACAACGGTCTGAACGAGTTTGGCAGAGAAGTGGTCCGGGAAATGAATCGACTCGGAATGATGGTCGACGTTTCGCACGTGTCAGATAAAACCATGAGCGACGCCCTCGAGGTTTCCAGGGCGCCTATCATCGCCTCGCACTCTTCAGCTCGCGCGCTTAGCAATGTGCCGCGAAACATTCCCGACGACTTGTTGAAGAAGATTGGTGAAAAGGGTGGCGTCATTCAGGTCAACTTCTACAGCGTCTTTGTCGACGAAGCGACAGTTGGACCACAAAGCGATGCCCGCAACGCAAGATTGAAAGCCGAACAGGACGCAATCGATGAAAAGTACAAGGATGATCCGGAGCGCCGTTCGGAAGAGAGCGACAAGCTAGAAGCTGCTAATCCGCTACCACCTTTGCCGCTTTCAAAATTGATTGATCACATCGATCACATCGCCAAGGTCGCGGGAATTGATCATGTTGGTATTGGAGCTGATTTCGATGGCGCCAATGATATGCCTGACGGCGCTCGTGACGTTTCGATGCTGCCAAACATTACCTACGAACTGTTGAAGCGCGGCTACAGTGAAGCAGACATCCGGAAGATTCTGGGTGAGAACCTGTTGCGAGTGTTTAGCGAAGTCGAACGCGTGTCCGTGAGTATGAGTAAATCGATTAGTGGAGACGGGAGTACCAAACGGATCAAATAGGAACTACACAAATTGCTGAAAAAAGGCACGATGATAATCACGGAATTATCATCGTGCGAAAGCAGAAAGAAGAAGAAAGTTAATTAGCGTTTTTGACCCATGTCGCCCTGATCTTTTTGACCCTGGCGTCCACTCTGTCCCATTCCACCGCCGCCTTCATGCGGTTCGTTGCCGCCACCGCTGCGCTGGCCCGTTGATTGATCATCTGGCTGGTTGCGGCCGGGAGATGATTGACCATAGTCCTCATCTTCGCTTCCACGTTTACCGGCTTGTTGATTGAGATCATCGTTTCTCATTTTGTCATCTGCCATTTGCGTTTTCCTCCCCAATGTTCGATGGTTCCTGACCGGAAGCCAAGAGCAAACGTCGGTTCCAGTCGAATAGCAAAGTTCGTTATTTCAACCTGCGTGCCAGGCGTGGAGCTGTCGGATTTCCGTCGTGAACTTAATATTTAGGATTTTGATAACGCTGAAAACAATACAAATGGAAAATGAAACCGTACACTCGATCCCAATCGCATAAGGCTTACGCTAGGTGGTATTGACCTCTTAATCGAAATTTGAGATCTGTCGCGCACAAAACTATCATTCAACAACTAATGACCGGCATCTACATCCACATCCCGTTTTGCAAAACACGCTGCTCTTACTGCGATTTTGCGACCGGTATTTACAACGAGGCGACCGCCCAGCGGTATGTGGACGCACTGATTCAGGAAATTAAGACGAGTGAGCACGACGCGCCGCATGTCGATACAATTTACTTTGGTGGCGGGACCCCCTCGATGCTGGCCCCGCCGAGGATTGCCCAGATACTCAAGGCGCTGCGGGAACGTTTCCCGCTAGAGTCCGCCGCTGAAATCACAATTGAGATCAATCCAGGCAGTGTTGACCAGGCAAAGCTTGTTGAATTGCGAGATCTCGGAATTAACCGAGCGAGCTTTGGCGCTCAAACTTTTGACGATGCAGAACTCGCGCGACTTGGCCGTTCACATTCCTCTAAAGACACGTTGCGAACTTTTCGATCACTTCGCGACGCTGGCTTTGATAACGTCAGCTTCGACTTGATTGCAGGTCTCCCGGCGCAAACGATGTCAGGTTGGAAAGCCAACGTCCAACGATTTCTGGAGATGAAACCGGAACACCTCTCCTTCTATTTATTGGAAGTACACTCCGGGACGCCGCTAGCACAGCATATCGAGCGCGGGATTCAGCCAAGACCGGATGATGATTTGGCAGCCGAACTGTATGCGTTCATGCTCGAACAAGCCTGTGAGGCAGGTTATTGTCACTACGAGATTTCAAACCTGGCTCGCCCGGGGTTTGAGTCGCGTCACAACACAAAATACTGGATCGGTGCCCCTTACCTGGGTTTTGGTTGTTCAGCTCATTCTTATGATGGATTAAGTTCTCGCTGGTCCAATGAACGTGATGTAATGAAGTACGTTGAAGCAATTGAACGTGGTGAGGGTGCGATAACTGAGCAACATGAATTGAGCAGAGATGAATTGAAGTCGGAGGCGGTGTTTTTGGGCTTGCGTTTGATGCAGGGTATCGACACGAGTCGTTATAGAAAAGATTTTGAAGTTGATCTACGAGAAGAGCACCGCGAAGATCTGGAACGTTTCCAGGAAGCTGGTCTAATCGAGTTTGATGGAGAGTTGTTGCGACTGACTCGCGCAGGTGCGTTGATGTCTAACGAAGTGTTTGCCAGTTTCATGTAGTTCTTCTTCCGACCTACCACAATGAGTAGAGTCTGACAGCGGATATGCCACTGATCATTGCCATTGACGGTCCCTCGGGTTCGGGTAAATCTACCCTCGGCCGCATGTTGTCGCACGCGCTGAAACTGCTCTACATCGATACTGGTTCGATGTATCGAGCGGTCGCGCTTGCCACGCTTGAGAACAAGATAAATCCAGAGGATCACGTAGCCGTTATCCATCTGGCTGAGCAACTCGACGTTAATCTCGAAGGCGATCCTGATTCACTTAAAACTTTGATTGGAGCACGCGACGTCTCGGAACTTATTCGCACTGAGAGCGTGACCAACATGGCGTCGATAGTTTCGGCTATTCCTGGGGTGAGACGCGCGATGGTCGCGCGACAAAGAGAGTTAGGAAAACGTGGCGCAGTTTTGAATGGGCGCGACATCACCACCGTTGTTTTCCCTGATGCCGATTACAAATTCTTTTTGACCGCTGATCCTAAAGAGCGAGCGGAACGTCGTTACCTGGAAGACAGGGTCAAGAATTTAGAAACGAGTTTAGCGGAAACACTGGCGGACATGACTGAGCGAGATCGTCGTGATTCGACGCGTTCCGATTCGCCTCTAAAGGTTGCGTCTGATGCGATCATTATTGATTCAACGGGTAAGTCTATACAGGCGACGTTTGAAGACATGATGAAATACATCAAGGACAACCCGGCCTCATTTGAACACTGTGAAGGAAAAACAAAGTGAAGGTCTTTAATTTTTCTTTTAAGCGCGAAGCTGTTTGGATATGGGTGTTTGCTGCGGCACCGGTAATCATCGGGTTGCTGGTGATGTTCGTCGTGCTGATGTTTCGAAAGTAGTTCCCGATCTCGATTTTGATACGACCTCAAAGGCGGCCATCTCTTTTTTATGTTTACTGGAATCATCGAAGAACTTGGTAGCGTTAGAAGCGTTGAGCAACGTGGTGATAATGCACGCATCGTTATTGACGCAAAGGTCGTCATCGACGGGACGAATCATGGAGACTCGATTGCGGTTAATGGTGTTTGTTTGACGGCGCTCGATCTCCAACCCGATTCCTTTGCAGCTGACGTTTCCATGGAGACTCTCGCCAGATCGACACTCGGCAGTCTACAGCCAGGCACGCCAGTGAATCTGGAGCGTTCGGTCACTCCGGCGACGAGACTGGGCGGACATATTGTTCAGGGACACGTTGATGCTCGTGGCCAGTTGTTGGCCGTGAAGGATCACGGAGAATCATGGACTGTGCGTTTTGGTTATCCGAAGGAGATTGCCCGTTATCTGGTGTTCAAAGGATCGGTGGCTGTTGAAGGCATCAGTCTCACAATTGCTGCTCTAACCGACGACTACCTTGAAGTCGCCATCATTCCAAAGACGTGGGAAGTCACTAATCTCTCGTCTTTGAAGATAGGTGATGGTGTGAATCTCGAGGTGGATGTGATTGGGAAGTATGTCGAGAGATTGCTTGGATATCAGTCGGCTCAATCGAATAGTTAGGCTGACTTGGTCAGCACATCGCACATCTCCTGCGTGCCTACTCAGCAACCAGCGCAAAACCAAGTCTCAGCACATGCACTACCGCGCTTGCGTTCTCCAGGAATCCACCTTCGACAGTTTTACAACCATCTCCTTTCGGTTAACATACCCGACAAGTTCTTCTAGTGCTCGTTTTTAGGATTTTTCTGTGGCTCTTTCGAGGATTGACGAGGCCGTTGCCGATATCCGGGACGGCAAAATGATCATTATCGTCGACGACGAAGATCGCGAGAATGAAGGCGATCTGGTTTGCGCGGCGGAGAAAACTACGCCGGAAATCATCAATTTCATGGCGCGTCACGCTCGCGGTCTGATTTGTCTCCCGCTCACGGAGGAGCGGTGTGACGAGTTGCATCTCACAACTCAAGTCGCCGACAACACTTCATTCCTCGGCACGGCTTTTACAGTTTCCATCGACGCCCGGCGCGGTATCACGACCGGGATATCAGCCTCGGACCGAGCCACTACCATACTTGTTGCAGTTGATCCGAACTCGAAACCCCAGGATCTCGCTCGCCCTGGTCACATTTTTCCGCTACGCGCAAAAAACGGTGGCGTACTTGTGCGTCCGGGTCAGACAGAGGCGAGTGTGGATATCGCGCGGATTGCCGGGTTGTATCCGGCCGGTGTGATTTGCGAAATCATGAATGAAGACGGAACGATGGCGCGCTTGCCTGAACTCGAAGTCTTCGCTGAGCAGCACAACCTGAAAATGATCAGTGTGGCTGACCTCGTCAGGTATCGAATTAATAAAGAGACTCTGATCAAACGCGTCGTCGAGGCTGATCTGCCTACGGTCTACGGCAGGTTCCGAGCGGTCGCCTACGAAAACATCATCAACGGCGACGTGCACCTCGCAATGGTAATGGGCAATGTTGACTGCGACGATCCGGTGTTGGTTCGCGTGCACACCGAAAATGTCACGTGCGATATGTTTGGTTCGTTAATCGACGACACGGGTTTTCAACTGCATACTGCGTTGGAAAAGATTGCTGCCGCAGCCCGTGGTGTTGTTTTGTATTTACGCCAACGTGAGCATAGTTTGGACCTGGTTAATCAACTGCGTACCTACGCGGTGATGCAGGAAAAAAGTGTGAACAAGCGTGAAGCGAGTCTCGAAACGGGATACGGGATTGACCGCGATTACGGCGTCGGCGCGCAGATTCTGCACGATTTAGGTTTACGCAAGATTCTCCTGCTTTCGAATCATCCCCCAAAGGTAGCAGCGCTCGAGGGCTTCGAACTTACGGTTGTCGGAAATGTCCCACTGGGGGAGCCTGCATCCTTGAAAGATCAGGCGATCGACAACAGTAAGCAACGAAGCTAAGTAGGCGACCATCCGACAGCAACAGTTCGACGGACTCCAGTTTGTCGTTCAGGTCGGCCCAGGGTTTATGGCTATTGGACCCGCAACGACTTAAAAGTGCTCTTTTCGAAAAAGTTCGCATGTTTGGACCACGAGTTGCTGCCCCGACATTTAATGCACTTCAAGGGCTCTTTCAACTTTCGGACTCTCCCTCTAGAATTCAGACTTCCCTCTAGTCGCTAAGCGGCCACTGGTTATGAGTGTAGACGACCGAGACACGTCCGGAGACCGTCAGGAACGGCCTCATTCGCAGAAGCCAACGCTCAAAAGACGTTGGCGCTACTTCACGCGCCGCCATGCATTTTTGGCAGGTCTCATCATAGGTGTCGGAATTCTTGCACTCCTTTTCCTGGCACTTCTGCTTTATCGTTTTGGATATGTTGATCGGTACGTGGCGGGCCAGATCACAAACACCTTTTCAAACTACGGTATTCGTGCGGTCATTAGGGAGTTTCATTCGTCGATTCCACCCCGAACCGTCGAGATGTCGGGGATCGAGCTTTACGATGCAGCTACAGGCGAGCAGCTCGGAAAAATCGATCACCTCAGTGCGAAAATTAGAGTTGAAGAACTCTATGCACTAAATCTGCGACGCAATATCAATCTGGAAGATTTGAAGATCACGGGCTTCGAAGCCTGGGTGAAGTTTGACGAACAGGGACGCACAAATTTCCGCAACATTCACATTCCAGCACCCGAGCCAAACGCGCGAATTCTTTTTGCTTACTCAACCGCGCACATCGAAATCAAAAATGGTGTTATTCACTACGGCGATCTAAGGCACGAGCTTTCGGGAGAAGCGCGAAATCTTCAGGCCACCATTGAACCTGACGATCCGAGCGCTCCTGCCGAGAGTCGCATGAACACGGTCACTTTCGGACTCAAGGATTCTTCGTTTACTTACGATGGCCGTCCGATCAATCAGATCGATATCAACGGTCGCGGCAGAGTCAATCAAACTCGCGCTGAAATTCAGGACCTAACCATCAAGTCGCCGCTTGCAGAAGCACACCTGCAGGGAACGATGGACGACTGGCGTGCTCTCCATTATCAGATGAACATCACGTCGTCTGTAGATCTCACGCAAGTGTCTGAAACATTCCAGACCGAGTCAGCCCTGCGTGGCATCGGTAATTTCTCCGGCACCGTTACCGGAGAAGGTGATCAGTTCAAGATTCAAGGCGGCATCAAATCGGATGCACTTGCGGCAGAAGGTATTCGGTTGCAGGGATTGGATGTCACCACGAACGGTCAAATTCATGGGAAGACTTACGAGTTAAATGCGAAGGCAGTCGTGAAATTGCTTGAGTCCGGTGATTTTGAGATCGACTCCTTGCAGCTTGCCGGCAACGTGATGGGCACCGGCACAGATTTCCGTTGGATTGGTGAACTGCGCGCTGTAGCCGGGAAGGGCTATGGCACTACCTTGGCCGGATTGATACTTCGTGATGCGGTTGCCGAAATGAAGGATGGATTGTTAACCGGTTCTGCGAAACAGTTCAACGCAAGCGCGATTACAGCCTCGGGCGCCAAAGTTGATGGCCTCACAGCGTCGGACCTTCGAGTACGCAAACAAAACGACGTGACAAATGCAAGTGCCGCGAGCGTGAAAGCCGGCACTATTTCAGCTTCCGGTGCCACTGTAAAAGGCGTCACTGCAAACAACATCAACCTTGAAGATCGGGGCGGAGTAACGAGTGTTGTTGTGCAAAACGTGGAAGTCGGCGCCACCTCAGCTGCTGGTGCTGAGATTGGGAAATTGAATATCGCCGGCGTGAAACTTTCAGTGCGGAATCGACGCATTGAAGGATCAACTTCCGACATCGATGCGGGAACTGTGAAGTTTGCAGATGGACAGGCTGAGAACGTGAAGTTGGCGAGGCCGGTGTTCTTGATTGAGCCTGCAGGTAATTATCGAGCGAGTGCTGACTTGAGTATCGGTGGCGGCGTGATGGGCCGCATGAACATGGGCCAGGTTACAGCGAAAGTTGTTGCTACCAGCAACGAGATTCAGCTTAACGATTTTAATGCTGATATTTTCAAAGGTCGCGCCAGTGGGAACGCCCGAATTGCCCTCAACAAACGAAGTTCGTCACACGTTGCCGCAAGCTTCAATGGTCTCGACATCGCTGGTCCATTGACTGCACTTGCCGGAAGCCCGGTTCCGCTTACCGGCATAGCTACAGGCAATGTTGACCTGACTTTTCCCGGCGCGGATTTCAAACTCGCTTCTGGAACGTTAACCACTCAACTGCGCGCCGACACCAGCAACACTTCAGCGGATAACATTCCTATCAATGGTGAGGTTGCGGTACGCGCTGATCGAGGCGTCTTCAATATTCAAGAAGTAAATCTCCGAACGCCTGCTACAACGTTAAAAGCTACCGGACTCTTCTCGTTTGCGAACGACTCAAATCTTCAAGTTGATCTCAATTCAACCAACGCGAGCGAGTTGCAATCCATTCTGATTTCATCCGGCTTGCTTCCAGACGTGGAAGCTCAAATGGATACGTATGGAATTCAGTTGGCCAACAGTCTGAATTTCAGTGGCAACATTCGGGGGAGTCTCACCTCGCCTGACGTCAATGGCACGTTCTCTCTCGGTTCGCTCCTAATCAACAGCAATGAACTTGGTTCGGTGTCGGCAACCGTCGCGATGGACGCAAACGAAATACGCGTTACAAACGGAGTTTTCGCAGAAGTTGATGGTGGCGGCGCCAAATTCTCGTTAGTCAAACCGCGCATCGGTGAAAACAACGCTTCTCTTGCGGCGACGTTGGATCGTGCAAATGCCGGTACGTTGTCGACGCTGTTGTCGAGTTTTTCTAACGGTGGTCGTGCGGCGACCGGTGCACCGCCGCTTGAAACGCAGTCAGATGTGTCTGGTGACATCAAGGTTGATGGGATTCCCAATGCAATGAATGGCGCGGCCGATTTGCGATTCGGTCCCGGCAAGCTTGCGGGTGAACCGCTGGAAGGTATGACTGCTCGAGCCACATTCAACGGCTCAAACGTCAATATCGAATCTGTGGACGCACGTCTGGTCGCGGGACACATCGTGGCCAGTGGAAACTTCAACACAACTACCAAAGCATTTGATTTTCAGGGGAAGGCGGAGGGCGTCGACATTGCGAAGTTGTCTGCGCTCTCAAATCGGCCCGGGATGCCGGTGTTAACCGGTATTGCCGACTTCAGTGCTCACCTCGTGGGAAGTCTTTCCGAACCTGATTTCTCGTCCTATCAAATTACCTTTGACGGTCAGGGTCGCAACGTGACTATCAACGGGCGTACGGCTGGAACCTTGGCGCTCGTCGGCAGAACAGAAAACAAACAATTGAATATCACGTTGACGAGCGGAATTCTGGGTCAGCCGCAAATCGTTGCCGCTCAGATCAATCTGGCTGGTGAGCGGCTGCCCGCGACAGTGGAAACAACCCTGACAAATGCGGATCTAACAAACCTCTTCCGAATTCTTATTCCCAACAACACGGTGAGAGTTGCTGGCCTGGCGACCGGAACAATTAAAGCGAGTGGTGATCTTCTCGATGAAGACGGTTATTTCTCGATTGCGGGTTTGACTGGTAACGCGACTTTCTCTGAATTGAACTTCCGCGTCGAGGACGTTCAGCTGACTGCCGCCACCCCTCTCGTCGTTAAGTTTGCGCCTGGCGAAGTTGTTTTCGAGGGCGCACGCTTTACTGGTCCTGGTACAAACATCACTCTCGATGGAACCCTAGCCACAGCTACGACCGGTGCTCAGAACTTAAATGTAAACGGCAGTTTGAATTTGCGCGTGCTGACCGGTTTGTCACCCGACTTCTTTTCATCCGGCACTGCGGAAGTTGCGGTTCGCGTGACCGGCAGCTTCGAAGATCCGCGATTGATCGGCACGGCTTCGCTAGCGGGCGCTTCGGTTTCGGTTCTCCTTGGTAATGAACGTTGGACCATCACTAACTTAACTTCCCTGGTCCGATTCACTTCAAATCAGGCTCAGATCGATTCTTTGAACGGCACTCTTGGTGGCGGGCACGTAAGTGCTACCGGCGGCGCACTGCTCGAAGGTTTTACTGTTTCGAGATTTCTCATCAACCTGCAGGCTGACGACATTACTGTTCCTTTCCCGCAAGACTTTCGTTCAACGCTGGACGCCCAGGTAGAAATCAGGGGATCGTCGCGAGAACAGTTGATTAGCGGATTGGTAAATCTGCGTCGCACTGAATACACGCAGGACATCGAGCTCGCCGATTTGATCAACACACGACAAGAATCGATCGAAGAAGGAGCAGAGATACCTCTTACGCGAACCGCGCTCTTTGCCGGGTTGAAGGTTGAAGGCCGTAATGCACTGGTCGTTAGAAATAACCTTGCAGATCTGGTGGGTTCAGTTTCTCTGCAACTTGATGGGCCAGTGAACGACCCAACGATCTCCGGGCGAATCACGTCAACAAGCGGCACCATGAACTTCCGCAACGATCGTTATGAGGTCACGCGGGTGCTTATCGATCTCCCACCCAGTAGAAACGCAGATCCAATCATCAACATTCAGGGTGAGTCGCAGATTAAAGGCTATCGCGTGATCATTAGCCTCACAGGTCCACTCTCGCAGCCGCAGGCGATCGTGCGTTCTGAACCGGCGTTGCCCCAGGCAGACGTTGTGTCGCTTATTACTACTGGTCAGTTGAGTGCGGACGACACGAGTGCTTCGATTCTTTCGCAATCGGGTGTGGGAGCAGCGACGAGTTTGTTGACCGATGCTCTGATCAATGCGCCTGCACAAAAAGCGACTAGCAAATTATTCGGTTTGACCCGATTTGAAATTAATCCCGTGATTGGTGGTCGAAGAGGATCTACCCCGGCAGCCCGACTTACTTTGGGAAGAAGAATCAGCAAGGAAGTGACTGTCACTTACTCGACCAACGTTACCTCTGATCCGAACCAGATACTCGCGCTTGAGTACCGCGTTTCGGATCGCTTGTCGTTTGTTGCGCAGTACGAGCAGGCCTCGAACAGGGAGTTAAGCGCGCGCACAAACAACTTCAGTTTTGAGATTCGCTTTAGAAAGAGATTCTGAGCATCAGGGGTAGGTTCGAATTGTCGGCACAGTCGCGAGCAGCGAGAACGTTAAAAACTAAAAAGAAGGGAATGGGAAACCAGCTCCTTTCGTTGATCGGTAAATCTGCGCTACTGCTGGCACTCGTCTGCAATCTTGCTCATGTCGCCGATGCTAACTCACGCCTTGAAGACTACGAGGGCCGGTTAATAGTCTCGATTGAGCTCTCATTCGAAAACTCACCCGCGGATTCAGAAAGTCAAGCCGAGTTTATTTCACTGTTAAAGGTTGCGGCCGGAACCGAATTCTCGATGGTCAGAGTTCGCGATTCACTCCAGTCTCTTTTCGATTCCGGAAGAATTGGCAATGCTCGCGTAGAGGTAGTGGAAGAAGGAAGGAATAAGACCGGGCCGATCCGCCTGAAATTTATTGTGCAGCGACAAGTCCAGATCGGAGATGTGCGACTCGAACTTGGACCAGTAACTGGCTCACCTGTATCAACGGACGAATTGCGCGCGCGCTTGAACTTTGTCCAACCAGGAACCCGCCTCTCGAAACAATTGATTGCTCGAAACGCGGACGAAATACAGGTGTACCTGCGCGATCGAGGCTATCTCAACGCGAACGTTGATTCGACCGAGCAACTCGATCCGCGCGGCGTGCGGGCCACGGTGACGTACAAGATAACTCCGGGTGAACAAGCCAAAGTGTCGGCGTTTGCTCTGGATATCAAGGGTTTCAATGCCGCCCCGGTGCAGAATGCTCTTACCTTGAAAGCCGGTGTTCCCTTCACGCGCGACTCGCTTGCCAGTGATGTTAGTCGAGTGAAAGACGCGATCATCGCTTCAGGTTTTCTTTCACCGGTTCTAGACGACGCGCATGTTGAACGTGATCCAGAAAAGAATACCGTTTCGATTGTCTTAAAAGGCGTTGTCGGTCCCAAAGTCAACGTCACCGTAAAGAATTATGAGATCAGCGAAAAGAAGCAGCGGGATTTGCTTCCGGTAAAACGCGAGGGCAGCGTTGACTATTCCGCGATCGTTGAAGGTGCTCGACGACTGCGAAACAAACTGCAGGAACAGGGGTACTTCTTTGCGGAAGTCACAGGAACCTGCACAGTTGTCAACGCGGCGCCGCAACTCGGTTCGAATGGAACCGAGGAAACATGTCAAAACCTCAATCCGGTGGCGCTAACCGGAAACACCGTCGAGATCAACTACGACGTCGAACAAGGAAGACGGTTCCGACTGGCTGACATAAGGATTACGGGCACTAACAAGTTGTCGTACGACGACGTGGAATCGACGTTGAAAAGCCAGAAAGCGAGTGCCATCGATCTTATTCCTTATTTAGGTTTTGGCCGCGGGTACACCAGCATTGCTTTGCTCGAACAGGATCGTAGAACGATTGAGGCGTTTATGCGCGATCTCGGTTACCGCAGGGCGCAGGCGCAGGTGTTGCAGGGCGTCTCGATCAATGGCGACGACTTGATCATTACTTTTCAAGTTACAGAAGGCCCGCTCACTCGCATCGCCGGACTAGAAGTCAAAGGAAATAAGATCTACACGGAAAAGCGAATCCGCGATGAACTGCATACAGTGATTGGTTCTCCTTACTCTCGTTCGCAGGCGCGAGCCGATGGCGATCGCGTTTCCACCTTGTACGCGCGTGAAGGATATATGAACGTGCGTCTTGAGTTCTCGATCGTTGAGTTACCAAAGAAGAATGATGAAGAACAAGTCAGGCTTGTCTATTCCATCTCGGATGAAGGCGACAAGGTTTTCATCAATCAAATAATCATTAACGGTGTGACCGGAAGTGCGAGTCATCAACAGACAAAACGCAAGGCAATTCTGCGCGCAGTGCCACTCAAGTCAGGTGATGTGTTGCGGTCGGATCGACTATCAGATGCCGAGCGTGAGCTATATCTGACAGATGCGTATCGTCAGGTTGTTATCCATACGGAACAAGCCGGAGAAACGTCGGGCGGTTACAAACGTCGCGATGTAATTATCGACGTCGAAGAGAAGAAGCCAAACGTGATGGATTACGGTGGTGGCTATTCAACTGACGCCGGCGCTCTCGGGCTGTTTGAGATCAGCAATGTGAACCTGATGAATCGCCTGCGTCAGGGGGCGATGCGGATTCGAGCGAGCGGTCGTCAGCAACTCGTAAGGTTTGAATATCTCGATCCGCGTTTTGCGCGATACAACGATACCCAGTTCGCGCCTCTTGCGCTGTCCGTTGAATACCAGCGTGATTCTACGATTACGAGGTTTTTCCGTTCGGCGATAGATCGCGGCACGATGGGTATTGTGCAACGCCTCGATGAAAATGGTAATCCGATTAATATCTTTGGTATCAGAGTAAATGAGCCAACGATTAATCGCTTTACGGTAGCTGCCGAAACTCAGCGAGTGATTGATGAAAAGACGCACACCATTGTCTTTGCTCGCTACAGTTATGAAGACGTTCGCTTATTCAATCTGGAAAGTTTGGTTGTCAGACCAATCCTTGAGCCGGATCGAAAAGTGCGTTTGTCGAAGTTTGGCACCTCGCTAGTGCGCGATACGCGCGAGCGCTGCGAACGAGGATTGTTGGGGTTAAGAAGAGGTGGAGATGAAGAGCCCGGCGAA
>Ga0163162_10003945_pt1 | contig 14230 bp, 12 predicted proteins | sample S55metaG_FD_115310 | JGI IMG/M metagenome (GOLD analysis project Ga0163162, IMG submission 115310) | Switchgrass rhizosphere microbial communities from Kellogg Biological Station, Michigan, USA - S5-5 metaG | ecosystem: Host-associated > Plants > Roots > Rhizosphere > Soil | place: USA...
GTCAGGTGCTTGGGTTTGAGGACGGCAAAATGGATCTCGTAATAAGGTTTCTGCTTGTGCCAGCGATACTGCGCCCGATCCACTCGGACCAGGAAGATCCCGTCCGGTACAGAATGAATGGCCGACACATCCGCCGGTCGCAGCAACTCGAAGTAGCGTCTCATGCCGCACCTTCCTCCTTCGTTCGGGGATAGCTGTTGAGCTGGCACAGCAGGGCGTTGCGGTCTTTCTCGGCCCAGTCGGCCAGGTGCGCGACAAAACCTTCGACCTGTTCGCGGGTGGCTTCGCGAAGGCTTTTGGTACCGCAGAAATCGACGGCGTAGGACTTGACGAGGTTGGCATCGAGTTGGTGCTGGCGGATCAGCTGGCAGAGGCGGTCACGAACTTTGGGCCCGCCATAGTTCCCGTTTTTCCCATTGACCGGCTGGGGCGGCAGCTTCTTCAACGGAACCGGTTCGGCGAACGAACCGATTTCTTCGACCGAGCAGATGCCGATGCCGTAGGCTTTGCGCAGGGCGCGGTTGACCGCCCGGGTCTCGGCCACGCGCATCTCGGCACCGCGGACTAAAGGGGACACATTGGACGGATCGGCATCGCCGTAGCCGACAAAGCTCGTCGATCGGGATTTGTGAACCGTAGCTCTGAAAACCCATCGACTAATCGAAGCGTCCGTTGTGTGGTGTTCAATGGCCGCGTCTATCCCGGCACACCTCCTTCTATGCGCGATCCGCAGGAGACCACTGTGACTCACGTACCACTTTCCACTGAAGTGGACGAGCTCGCTCCGGAATACCGACAAATGAAGTGACGTTGTCAGATCGCGGAGAGCTGAGAGTTGCTGTTTCGGAAGATCTGGATACAGCCGTTTTGCGGTCGAAAGATTCTGCCGCATGAGTTTTCGGTTGAAGGCGTCGTGTCTGGGCATGCTCACCTCGCTGAATCATAGTGTATCATAACGTATCTAAACGTTGCATACCGAAAATCTCTGAATCCTGATATTTTTGCTGGGTGGCCATGACAGAGCCCAGAGTCGCATTGCTGGTTCGGGTGCCAGTGAGTCTCAAGTCACGATTGGAAGAAATTGCGAAGCAAGAGCGCCGTTCTCTGAGTAAGCAAGTCGAGCTACTGCTAGAAGAATGGCTGATATTTCGGGATCGAGAGCGCGTTAACTCGCCCACGAAGGACAGTCGTCGACGGAAGGACTAGTACCTTGGTGTGCCGTCGCTCCTCCCCATTCAGCACCTTTCAGGTCTGTACCCTCATCCAACAAAGTAAGGATGTCAGATTCTTAAATTCCTGGGCCTAAGCTGGGTTATGTAACAACTATTGACTCGGTTTCGAAAGACCACCTTGTGTCGGAAAAACTCTCCGGTCTGCGAAAGCGATTAGCGAAAGCGGAGCAGCGGATGGCTGACTTGGCGTTGCGAGCGGAGTTGGCCAACTGCAACTGCATACGCATGCCTGGCATAACACTAGCCAACCCCGACCAGCCCGAAGAGTTTGAAGCGGAAATGAATCTTCCATGCCCCGCCCATGGTGTCCGTCGTCTGGGCAGGATCATGCGACTTGTCTTTGTCAAATCAAGCAACGCGGGTCGTGCTGAGATGTCCAGTCCCAGATTGGACGAACTGATCACGACCTACGAGGGTCGTTTTGTTCAGGCTGATCGCGAGGATGTATTATGACTCCCAGGAATCCTGATCCTCATTGCAAGGCCCGGACCAAAAGCGGCAAGCGCTGCGGGGCTGCCCCCACCGCGTGCGGCCTGTGCTTTTTCCACGCCAATCCCAACAAGGCTTCCGAACTGGGCCGGATTGGGGGCAGGAACAAGCGCTATGCTGCCAGCGAAAACGTGCATCCGCTGCCGACCTTGGACAGTGCGCTGGCGGTGCGGGAGACTGTGGCTCAATTGTTCGCGGACGTTTACGCCGGCAGAATTCAGCCGCGGGTCGTGTCCGGACTGACGTCCCTCATTAGCCTGCAGTTGCGCGCCATCGAAACAACGAATTTCGAGCACCGAGTAGCGGAGTTGGAGAAGCGGATAGCGGAGGCTGAGGACAAACTCAATGGTCATGGCGGCGCTCCCGGGCCGATCTCTGGATAGGTGGCTGCCCAGAAAAATACATCTTTGGGCAAAGAAAAGGGTGATGGGTTGGCGGATGCTGGAACCGCAAATGTCGATGGAAGCGAGATTCTTGAAGGCACAAGGCATACAGCTAATGCTGATGCCTAATTCTCGCTAAATACCGCTTCCTATAGCTTAAGCCATCGGGCTGAAGCAAGCTATAGCGAGGCATCCCTCAAAATGATTGATCGCGTCTTGATATCCAGCGCGATTGACCAAAAATTCAGAAGTTGGACATGCTGAAAGAATTCTCAATTGAGCGGGAAAGCCTGGCACTAGATGCGGAGAATCGGAGTTTCAGCCAGCTGTCTGCGGACGCGATCGACAAGGTTGTCCGCGACGTGAGTCTCCAGCGAAAATGAAGCTAAGAGTTATTTGGTCTCAACGTCGGACGGAACTTTTGCAGAACAAATTTTTCCGGTGCCTCGGTTCAAGTGCAATCGTATTGGCGCGGCGCAAACGAAAACGTCCCAGGACCTGATTGAGTCCTGGGACGTTCGTTGAGCAGCCCTCCCCCGGAGTCTGCTCGCAAACATTCTAGGATTCGTTGCAGTGATATGAATATGGCCCGGATGGGCCGGATGGGCCACTCTCGAAGGCAACTGCGTTAATTACAAAAAAGAGGGCACGATACTTGCAAACCGTTCTAAGCAGTCAAAGGAAGCCTGAAAAAGCTCACCGCTTCAAGGGCTCGGGTCGAAAAAGGGGAGATCTAAGCATTCGTAAATTTCGCGCCGTGCAGAACTGGGTGAATAGGTACGCCCGTCCGCATCAGACCGGCTTAGCGGCGTGAGTCAGGATGACGATAAGGATCAGAATTAGGATAACGAAAACTACGACACCCGCACCGAGCACTATAGCTTCGCTCATTCCATCTGGCTTCAACAGGTCTTCGCGACGCATTAAGGCCCCCGACAAAGAGTGGAGGGGGAGGTGTGCACGAGTCACCGTCGTGCACAGGACGGCACTTTTAATGCCATGGGGTTGTTGATTGGATGGCTGAAGTTGCATTGGGGACAGGAAAGCGGTGCTCGCATAATTCTGCGCTTTTCGGGCAAAGTGCTGCTCAACGGCACTTCCGCATTTGTTTCCAGACTTGGACCAGCTCTTGAATGTTTCTCGGCTCGGAAAGTGTCCGGCCCCGGTCTCTGGCGGACAGCACCTCTTCGGGCTGGGGACGCCGGGCCATGTCCTGTCCTAGTCGCCATGCAGTCGGAGTCAAACTTCCGGGTCATTCTTCTTCGTTTTCTTCTTATCCCATAGGCGAAGAAAAAACGAACATGAATATATTCCGTGGATTTCCGGGTCGCTTTTGCCGTGCAACGATGCGCTACCTGGACTCATCCGCACACGGGAAGGTGCCTGTCTTGCGTGCTGGAGGAGAAACGTACTTGTGGATGCCCGCGTCCTCCCGAGGAGCAGATTAATAGAGTACTTCTTTTTCACCCTTTTCAGAGATCATCTGCTGAAATTGCGCCACAATCTTGTCCCGTCGCGCCATTACACCCTTAACTTCTTCTTTGGTCAGATAATGCTTAGTTTTTTCGGTCAGCTCGCTCGCGTCTAGTGTTTTCAGTTTTTCAAACAACTGGCGGTCGCAGCGTACCAAGTCCTTGGGGTTCCTCAGGTCTTTGGAGAGTCGGAACGCGCGGCTGAAATCGACCCTCCAAATCTTGAAGTCCTGACCGATCAGCACGTTGGTCAGGTTCGGGTCATTATCGTAGACCAACTGGTCGAAGACTCGCACTTTGTACATTTGATTGTCCCATGCGTCTGGATCGGGTGGCGTTATTTTCTGCTTAACGCGCTCCTCCTCGTCCATTTTCACAGACAACCACCAACTGAGCGAGCCCGGATTGCCCTTCCACGAGCGTTCGACATATACCGGCAGCATGTCGTCCAGTCCAAGCAGCTCAGCCAGCGCATAGGCAGCAATGTTGTATTTGTACGAATCCACGAAGATCATTTCAACTTTGCCGCTCGCCATGGTCACATTGGTCCTGTGTTCATCAATCGCCTGGAAAGCAGCGTCATGGGTAATTGTGCCGTCGCTCAGGGTAAGCCGCCATGGGCTAGTAATGCCTTTGCTGGTTTGCTTGCTGCCCACAACCTTGGCTTTGAGAAGAAAGGTCTTGATCTGGTCCTTGGTAAGAGTAGTCTCATCCGCCGCGCGGACGACATGTGAGCAGATCATGCAGACCACCACCGCAATAATGCGCCTTCGCCACTGTCGATCAAGTCTGGACATCGGAGTATCCTCTCCCGAATTGGGTTCGCAAAATCTACCCTGTTAGCTACCGGCCACCAATTTCTATTTCTTCAAGTTTCAGATCTTGTAACCGGCGCCTCCAGGCGCAGTTTGGATGCTCTGGCGGTTTCCCGTAGCAGTGGATCCGAATCGTTCAGCAATCGATTCAATTGACCTTCCAAAGATCTCAAACCAAACACTCCCACGGCGTGAGCGCCGCAAGACCTTAACCAGGGATCATCGCTGGCGATAAGGGCTGCGATTGCCTCTTCCTGGTTTTCGATTTTGGTGCGCACCAATCGTTGTGCGAGGTGAGCACGCTCGCGTACCGTGACCTTGCTATCCAGCAGCGGCACCAGCATTTTGCGTAACTGAGGCTTTAAGACGTTATCCAGGAATTCCAGCGCATTATCATGAACCGCTACGCTCTTGGATTGCAGACCCAGAAGAGCGCTGTGCAGATCAAGATGAGGATGCAGCAGACCCAGCAAGCGAAAGACGCGCTCCAATTCCTGTTGCATGGACTCGGTCAATGCGCGTGCCACAGGATCTTCGCCTTCAGCCGGTCCTAGTTTGTCGAGAATCTGGTACGAGCGATAGTGTCCGAGGATTTCGGCGGCCACCACCGTCTCCAACATCTGGGTGTCAGTTTCGATCTCAGGGTGAAGGCGTTGCAGCTTGTTCAAGGCGCTGATGGTGCGGAAGCGGAGGGTGGTGTCGCTCTCCAAAATGTTCTCCATCAACACCTGTGCCGCCGCCGGTGTACCGATCCTTACCATGATGCCCGGGATTTCCCGCCGCGCTTCGATTGACACCGAGGTGTCTCCGAGATGGTCGCGCAAGGCGCCGACGATTGAGTTCCCGAACCCTCCCAGGGCTTTACTAGCTTCGGCGCGCAGCTCATGATGCGAGAGGCGATCGAGGAGGTCAGGCACCAGCCGCCGCTTACGCAGCTTTCCCACGGCGTGGATGGCTTCCCGCGCGACCACGGGGTCGGGATCGGCCACCAAGTTCGAGAGCAGCGGATCAAAGCAGTCCGGCAGCTCGCCCAGCAAGCGGGCGGCCTCCACCCGGTGGCGCTGGCGCTCCGGCGCGGGTTCGCCGACCATGTTGGTGAGGATCTGCTGCGCGGCCTCCAGAATCTGAGTTTCGCCCGGCCGGGCCAAGAATGCCACCACCGCCGAGGTGACCGAGAAGTCCGCGAAGTCGCCCTCGTCCTGCATCAACTCCAGCGGGTCAACATGCGCATGGTGCGTAAGGTAGAGCAAAGCTTCGGTGCGCACATTGAGATCCGGATCCTTCAGCAAAGATTCGATTTCCGGCCGCACCGTTTTGTCGTCCGTTTCGGACAGGATTGCGATTGCCTTCAACCGGACCTCCGGCGAGGAATGGTACAACAAGCTTCGGATTGCGGGGTGTGCGGCCCTTTGCCGCTCCACTTCAAATAGGCTGAGGGCATAAAGAATTTCCTTGGGATCAGAGGTTGAAAGATTGGCCGCCAGCAAATCGGCGGTCGAACGGTCCAGCACCGCCATGGATGTCTGTTCCGCGTCCACCCGATGTTGGCTGATGCTCTCCTTCAGCGTAGCGACGTATTGTCGTCGGGCAATTGCAACCGCCGCCAGCCAACCGCAGATAAGGAGCAACACAATCCAACTAATTTGACGTGCTGCCAGATGCAGGGTGGTGGCGAAAATAAGTACCGTCAAGCCCGACAGACCGTCACCCAGACGCCAGACCACCGTGTCGATGAACCATTTGACCTGTATCTTGATCCGGGCCGAGAGCGGAAGGTAGAGCAATTCGACGGCGGACTTGTCCAAAGAATAGCGCTGTACCTGATCGAAGCCTTTTAGCACTACTACCGAACCCAGGGTCCCAAAAGCCAGCACTCCCGCTGAACCCAGGAAGACCGTAGCGGGGAGCGCAAACAGTGACGCACCAATGCCGAACTTGCGCAGGAACCGCGGAGTCACCAGCAACTGGAACGCGAGGGACAGTATTCCAACGTAGAAATTGAAGTCTCCAAAGAAGGCGGCCAGAGCATCCTTTTTTTGCATCGTCTGCTGCGCAATGGCCAGAAACTGCCAGCCGGTCAGCGTGGTCACCAAAGACCCAATGCAAATCACGGCGGCGATCGCGCTCAGATAGGACGAGGAGAACACAACCTTCATGCTGCCAAACAAGTTCCTTGGGCCGCCTTGGGCCGATTCCCGGGTCGACTCATCGGCTCCTCCCCGCGAGACCAATCCGCTGCGCCAGATCAGGGCAATCAGTCCGGTACAAATCAATAGAAACATCACCATGCCCAGCAACAGGCTCTCCGCACCGAATCTCTTGGCGATTGTTTTCGAGAAAAAGCCGGAAAAGATCCAACCCGCGATGCCGCCACCACCCACCATTCCGAAAACCCGCTTGGCTTCCCGCGTGGTCAGCACATAGTTCGCCAGAGTCCAGATCTGCGTCGGTACCAGAACTCCGAAGATTTTCACCCAGACGTAGAAAACCGGGAACAGCCATGCCAGATGAAGATAGTGGATCAGGCCCCAGAACAGCACGCAGTTGCTGGCAAAAAATAATGTGCTACCCAGCAGCAAGCCCTGGAAAGGCACGCGCCGCGACACCCGCAGATAGCCCGCCACCACCAGGATCACCAGCACCGAACTGGAAATGTCTGCGTAGGCCAGCTGCTTGGCCTGGAAGCGAGACAGGAATAACGCAGGGCCTGCCACCCCACCGATCTTGTACGTGGTAATTACCAGGAATAAACAGGAGCACAACAGGGTGCCTCGCCCCAGATCCCCGGGGTGGATGTTCAGCGCGCGTTCGATCCACTTCTTCATCCGCAGAAGACTCTCTCTTGCCACCGCTCTTATTGCGGTGGGGGCGCCGTTGCCGGACAGACGCTACCGACCGCCGGTAAGATGGCAGGTTTTACCGAAATCTTGGTGGCATCTTCAACCCCTGCAGGAGCCCTAGCACCGGCTTTTCCGGGCGAAGACGCGACTGAGTCGAGAAGCACTATCTGATCGTCCATATACTTAGCGGAGAATTTTGCATCGCCGCAGATTTCCATCGCTGACGCCTTGCCACCCGGGTAGTAGCTGCTAAGCATGCCGGTATCGATCAGGAACACCTGGTCTCCAAAACGAGGCCGAATACGCCCGCTCCTCTGTACCGTGTGTCCCACGACGACGTGTGCCGCGTCGAAAGCATCCAGAATCTTGCCCATTTGCGCGGCGCCCTCCTCGTCGGTCCACTGGTCATAACCGCGAAACCACAAGGGACCATCCGGCCGCACGCTGAGCCACTCTCCATAGCCCAGAAACTGCGCGATCCGGACCTGTCTTTGCTCATCCGGCGAAACTCGCGACTTGCGTTCCGCAATGACTTCTGCCTGGACCACAGCGGTTATTTCCTGCAGCGTAAAAAAAGGCAATATCAATTTCTGGCCCTGCAAGTCCTGTTTGGCGGCATCGAAAGCTTCGATTTCATCGCGGATGTGAGCATTGATAGTGTCAAGTTTCAGGTGCGCCAGATTGGGATGGATTCCGCCGTGCAAGAAAATCACGGAGCCAATCTTGGCCAGAGCCGCGTGCTGGCGCAGCCACTTGCCGTAGCTCCCCTGCGAACTGAAAGCTTCCCGCTGCTCGACGAAACCCAGGGGATGCCGTGCCATCCACTCAGCTTCCGTCAGTTCCATGGGCTGGGAAAGCTCTGCCAGCAGTGACCCGTGACTGTCGCGCCATTTTACATATTGCTGATAGGCCGACTTCTGACGCTCCTCGGATTTGCTGTCCGCAAAACTGGCGTAGTTTTCTGGAGTGACATAGCGCAGGTCACCCATGATGTTCATCATCTCGTGGTTGCCCAGCAGACCTACCACTCGTCCACCCGCCGCTGGCGCCTCCTTCTCCAGCGCCATCATCAGGTCCATTACCAAGCGGGGCTTAGAACCGCGATCCAGGAGGTCGCCAGTCTGGACGAACGTCGTCTTGCCGCCCGTCCAGTGGTCTTGTTTGTCTATGAGGCCGATATGCTGAAGAATGGCGACGAAATTGTTAAAATCACCGTGAACATCTCCGATGGCGACTAAGGATTCCGAAGGATCCGCTGGAGTATTCTTTGGCTTCGTCCATGCCAGCCCGACCAACACGAGTACCACGAGGGGAGAAATGCAGGCGCGGCGAAGATAAATCCAGACCGGCGGGCGCACCATTTTCCTGCCTCCTACAGCCAAGCCCTGCCGGATTTGAACGAAACCATTGAGTTCCGCAGGGCGTCCTCTATCGCGCTGCATCTTAGGCTGCCAAAGTTAGATAAGTCAACAACTGGAAATTCAGGTATTGTCCGGTCAGCAAACTGGACAGTAGGAGGATTTCGGCACCCCGGAACCCGCGAACTGGGCCAACGTTCCGGCAAGAATGAGTAGCAAAAAGGTCAACGACATCGACGTCAGTCAGGTTAAGGATGGCGATCGCGTGATCTGCGAAGGGAGTTGGGACAAGAGCGGACTTCTCCACGCCAGTCTGATCTCTAAGCGCCTCTCTCACTAGACGAGTGCTCTCGTGTTCAGAGGCTGGCAGGCCGTCCTCAAACCCAGTGGGCGAGGACGGCCCTTTTCGTCTTGCCGAGTTGCTGTTGTAACATTGCCATTACACTCACTGACCGAGTGTGACGAGCGACTTCTCGCGGTCGCTTGAATATTTAATGTCGCGGTGGGCCTGGGTTCAGGTTGGCAAGGAGATGATGTGCCGCTGACACTTAAGACGCGCGCAGTTGGGGATGTGACGATTGTCAAATGCGCAGGGCGCATTGTTGCCGGTGGAGAGACAGAGTCCTTGCGCGAGCACGTCACCCGACTCCTGCCGAACCAAAGGAACATCGCGCTGCACCTCGGCGACGTGGTTTTCATCGACAGCAGCGGACTGGGAATGCTGGTCCGTCTTCTGACCAGCACGCGCAGCGCGAGAGGCGACTTGAAGTTATGCAACGTGCCTGAGAGCGTCTACAAAGTGCTTAAGATGACCAACCTGATTACTCTGTTTGACGTGCACGACTCAGAAGAGGCTGTGGTTTCGGGGTTTTACCGGAAAAGAGAAGTTCCCGGGCGATCGGTCGCGGGTCCCACCATATTGTGTCTGGATCAATCTGCGGATGTCCTGGCCTACTTGCGGGTTTTGCTGAGGAATGTCGGGTATAACGTCCTGACGAACAGCCGCATGGCTGATGCATTGATCCTGGTCCGGGCAACGCGACCCAACCTGCTGGTGCTTGGACCAAGTCTGTCCGCGTCTCCGGGAACGATGCAAGCTTTCCAGGCAGCCTGCGCGACGCTGCAAGTGGTGGAACTAGGAAATGAATTTTCCACCCTGGATGCGGGCCAAGCAGCGACTGATCTGCTGGAAAACATCCAGACGCGCCTCCACCCACCTTGGTAAGATAGCACTTGTTTTTTCCTGGAACTCGTTCCTTTCAGCAGGGGATTGTTCTTTTCAACTTGGAGGTCTATTGTTCTGTTGACACCAGATCTTTCCGGTGAAAAAGGAGGAACTCTCATGGGGAAGAAGCTTCTCACTCTACTGTTCGTATCTGTACTTGCCTTCCCGCTGTCAACAGCGGTGTTCTCGCAAGAGGCTCCGGCCAAACAGAAGGCCGCAAAAGAGGGCCGCTGGGAGGGTGTTGTCTCAAGAAGCAATCCGGACAAATCCACGTTGACTGTACGTAAGTCGGGAACGGCGAACACTGAAATGACCATCGAATACGACAGCTCGACGAAATGGGTCAGTCAGTTCCACGGCGACAACAAAGTCAACGACATCGACTCCAGTCAGATTAAGGACGGGGACACCGTAATCTGCAAAGGCACTTGGGCCCAGGCTGGTGTGCTCCATGCCACTTTAATCTCTAAGCGGCTCTCCCACACTAAGTGAAGAATGTAATACTGCACAGCCTTCAAAAAAGTTCGTGGCGCTTGAATCGTCCGCTCACCGCCACTTCTTTTCGGAATTACAAAGGTTCGGTAGGAACTACCAGGAGCTCTGCCCATCGAGGTGATCAACTTGGGACTCACACCAGAATAAGCGCCAATACGGTAGGTGACGTCAGGGGCGTCGTCCCATGAGCTCGTCAAGAGGCGTTCGCTGAAGGAGTACCTGAGGTCAGAGTTTTGGATGGCTTTTTTAAGCGCGTCAGAAGAACTATATGAGATGAGTGGCGTCAGCAATTTAACTCACCAGTTGAAGGCCTGTATTTTCCGCCTCCCCTGCTAGAGCGCAGGCACGTTCGATCAGTCGCGATTTTGGTTTATGCGACTGATCGAACGGGCCGACCTTACATCCCAGACCATACGCCACGGTTGCGGTTGGCGGTGCACCAACCATGTTTACATGAGACATCGCTCTCGGCCACGGTGATGGGATGGGAGAGGTGCCCGCAATAAAGCTGCTCAGATTCCAGAATCGACTGTGTGACGTCGCGCAAAACGTCGGGACATTTTCCACCTCGATGATGATTCGGCCAGAATCCCTGGTTGTCAGGAAGCCAAAGGAGAGGAGCCCGGCGCATTTTGGTTGCCGGACGGCGGTTTCGGAGATAAATTTAGCCGCGCAGTTTGAAGGAGGATATTTCTATGGTCGCATTTCGTCTGCAAGGGCAAATGCTGATTCTTGCCGCAACAGTTTGTTTAGTTTGCCCACGCGGAGCGAGGGCGTCAGACGAGCCCAACTTCAACAAGGAGCAGATCAAACAATTTCTTCTCACCGCCAAGGTGGTGGCCAGCAAGCGATCCGAGAAAGGTTTGACCCACCCCTGGCGGTTAACAATGAGTGACGGCACAGTGACTCACGACGCCTCGTTTCAGGCAATCAACGAGGATAGGCCGATGCAGAAAATGGCAAACGGGACCACTGAAGTCAACTTCGCGGACTCTTACAAATACAACATTGCTGCCTATGCGCTGGCGGAGTTGCTTGGCATGGACGACATGCTGCCGGTGTATGTCGAGCGCAAGTGGGAAGGCCAAACAGGCTCGCTCAGTTGGTGGTTACCGGTCAAGATGGATGAGCAGGATCGCTTAAGGCAGAAGATAGAGGTGCCCGATAAGGACACCTGGAACAAGCAGATGTACAAGATATTAGTCTTTGACCAATTGGTCTACGATAAGGATCCCAACCTTACTAATGTGGTCATCAGTCAGGACTGGAGAATTTGGCGAGTTGATTTCACTCGTGCATTCCGAATCTCCAAAGACTTGGAAACCCCTAAGAATCTGATAAGCTGTGACCGGCAGTTGTTCGAGAAACTGAAGGCGCTGGATGCGAATGAACTGGCGGAAAAAACCAAACACTATCTGACCAAGGCAGAAGTGAAAGCGGTGATGACGCGAAGAGACAAGATCGTTCTGACTTTCCAGCAGATGGTCTCAGCAAAAGGTGAGAACGAAGTGCTTTACTAGACGTTCGGAGGCTAGCCGGAGTCGCCGGGTTACACCACACTATGATTGCGGGTCACCTAAATTTGGGCGAGGATGGTTCTTTTTAGCCGTAAGGTCTATTCCCTGTGACGAGTACGCAAACTTCGATCGAAAGGACCGGATACATGGTGAAAAAGCTACTCACTCTAATGTTAGTTTCTGGACTTGCCTTCTCGTTGTCGTTGCCGGTGGCCGCACAGCAGTCTCAGTCCCCAGAGAAGACCACGAACGACCGCTGCGAGGGCACCGTCCTGCGAAGCAGTAAAGATAATTCTACGCTGACCGTTCGCGACAATTCAGGATTCGATAAAACCGTCCAGTACGAGGACTCGACGAAATGGGTCAGTCAGAAGCACGGCAGCAAAACGGTCAACGACATTGACGCCAACCAAGTAAAAGACGGTGATCGAGTGATCTGCCGGGGCTCTTACGACAAGAAGGGGATATTTCACGCTACCTCGATTAATAAGCGCCTCACCCCGAAATAGACGACCATTGTTACGATATAAATGATGCGCCGGCCGGCCGTAAGCCGAAAGGCTTGCGGTTCGGCGTATCGCCAATCGGGCAGCGTTTGACCGCACCCGGCAGATGTCGGGCGAGCGCTGGGTGTATTGAAAACCGCAAGGCTGGCTAAGCTGCTTTTCAGCACTGGCTTTTGTTCAACGCTTCGCCGTGATTGTAACCACTGTCGCATCCGCGTCAATCCAAAATGACAGGTGTCGCTCCGTTGCTGCTTCATCTCTCGCGCCAGCACCGAATCCGCCAGGTGCAAGTCTACCTCCAGCTCCTCCATTGCCTTCACATTCCATTAGCAAAATCCCGCGTCCTCTGGATGCCCCACAATACGCTCCACGTATTCCAGCAGCGACACCAGACTGACGTGTCATGCATGGCTTGCGTCACCTGCACCAAAGTGATTACTCCGTCATGCGCTTACCACCGGCCAAGTCAATAGCTGGCGACGCAAGCTGGTAGAGATGTCGGGCGCCAATGCCGCGGAGGCTCAACCCAGGCTGGCACTTGAAACCCCAATTGGTCTGATCACGACTGATTAGGGCTAACCTTTTCCGCGAATATCAAAAACTCTCTTGCCCAGGGCAACCGTTGCCCCGTTCGCCCAAGCACTTGTGGTAAGTACCCTGATGGCAGGAAAAAGTCACTAATCTCTTTGACTCATCGCACGAGCACTGATCTGGTCCGCCGCAGCTACTGGGCTCGCCGTCTACTTTGCAGTTGGTCCAATACTCGTACTTTCTGGGTAACGGGTAAACAGCTTCGCAAGCAGGTTTGCCTCTCTTACTCATTAAAGCGAGTCTTTCGATGAGGAAGTCGGCTCTGCCATTTGCGGCGCTAACACCGCTGTGTTGAGACAAGCCTAAGCAGGGTCCATTCTGTGTGCCGATAGAAATGAATGCGAGAAGTAGCAACGCCGACGTCTTGGTAATCATTGACTATCCCCCGGAATTCAACCCAATACTACGCCGGTACGCTCGGTAAGGTATACACCCCCAGGCGGACACTTCGCGTAGGCTAGTCAGCCTGGGTTTCTGGAGCTGGTTCAAACTACCTACCAATCACTGTAACGCGATCGAACCCTCATCGGATGGGCTAGCAGACCCCGGGCGAGTAGGGATTGCTGAGTTCTGCCACCCGAAGCGACAGTTTGTGCATGGCCGCGATCGCATCGGGTCAGCTTGTCTTGATGTAGCAATGTTGAGTCAACGAAACATCGCTGTGCCTGAGAATAGCGTGAATCGTGAATGCAATACGAAGCTCCTTTGTATCTGCTAGAGGCACACAAAGTTCACGCTCGACTACATTCTGAAGTATGTTGATGTCCCGGCCAATAAAGCCCGTGCTCACAAGAGATTTCTCGAAGTGACTGCACTCCTAAAGCTATGTCTTCGGGACTCGACGGCGCTAGGGTCGCTTTCCAAAGAGAGACGTTCTACCGAGTTAATTGGCTCGTCTTCCATAAAATAAATCATACGGTAGTGCGATGCTCGCATGGCCGGAAGCGTTACAGGCTTCGGCTGGAAAAGGGCTTTCCTACCTCAAAGACATAATCATTGTTAAATCGCGATTACGCTCATCATCCAACCGGGAGCCCGCCCGCATGTCAATGAGTTTAATTGCCTGATTGCGACAACTATCCTGCGGTTAGGGCCTAACCCATTTGAGGTATGCGGTTCGCTGCTGTTCCATTCGCGGCCTCAGTGTGTACAATCGCCCGACAGCGATTTCAACCCGTTCGATGCGTTTCACGAAGGCAGGTTCTGATGCCTGACCAAGCAGCCGCAAGCCTTCTGACACTTGCCGTTGACCGAAGCGGCAATGCCGCCGCTGTGCGATGCGGCGGCCGGTTGGTGGCAGGTGTGAA
>Ga0163162_10003946_pt1 | contig 14228 bp, 10 predicted proteins | sample S55metaG_FD_115310 | JGI IMG/M metagenome (GOLD analysis project Ga0163162, IMG submission 115310) | Switchgrass rhizosphere microbial communities from Kellogg Biological Station, Michigan, USA - S5-5 metaG | ecosystem: Host-associated > Plants > Roots > Rhizosphere > Soil | place: USA...
TAATGGTGGAAAACAAACTGATACCTTCCCATAAATCTGAAAGCGCCTTATGAGAATCGCGGATCTCATCGGTCAGTGTGCGGCCCGTACTTAAATACTGTTGATCATTACTCAATATCATAAACCGGATTTATTATGGATTCCTGCTGTCAAAGTTCAGATTTCCTTTTTTTCTACCACTCATCCCCCCTTAAATTCAGTAACAACTTCATCAATCGTCGTTGAACGGCTGATAGGACCTGAAATTTCTTCCAAACCCTGCTTCCTGAGAATTTCACGTACACCCGAAAGAGCGGAAACGACCCGGATTTGTATTCCGTTTTTTTGTAATTCACGCGCGAGGATCAAAAGCATTTTTGATCCTGCCACGTCAACATATGGAGAAGCAGAGAGGTCAAGGATCAGCAGTTTCACGGGGGCGTCCGCGGTTAAGATGTGCTTGTTAATTTTTTCCAGAGTAGATTCAGTATTGAAATAGAGAATCGAAGATTCTATTCTCATAATAACTATACCCGGAACGACGATGTTATCAGGGTGACGAATACGGTCTGAGAAATGGCCGGTATCGCCAATTCTCCCCAAAACAGCTACTTCCGGATAAGCAGTGCGCCGGATGAGCAGGATCAGCGACATAAGTACTGAAATCATCACGCCTTTTAAAATGCCAAACACCAATACTCCGGCAATGGCAATGAGCGCAACATTGAATTCCATCCGGTTCAATTCCCGGATTCTTTTCAGTTCCTTTATTTTGATAAGTCCCGAAACAGCGTGTATTACAAGAACTGCCAGAATAACTTCGGGTAAATTTTTCAGGAGGGATGTAAAATACATCAGGATCACACCGAGTGTAACCGAACATATGATTAGTGACATGGGCGTTTTCGCGCCGGATTTATCGTTTACAGTTGACTGTGAGAGACCACCCGCAACTACATAGGCACTTGAAAAAGCCGCAGCAAAATTCGCGGCACCCAGTGAAATCAGTTCCTGCCGGGGATTGATCTTATAATTGTTTTTTAAAGCAAAGGTTCTTGCCGCAGAAACCGTTTCTATATAGCCCATCAGGAAACAGGCGAAGGCAAGTTCCAGTACACCATCCACATCTCTAAAATGGAGTGATGGCCTGCTAAGTGTAGGCAGTCCTTCCGGGATAATGCCGGTAATATGTACACCGGCAGATGCCAGTTGGGTGAAAGACATGACGAGTATCGCGCCAACAACAACTACCAGGGATACCGGTTTGCCTTTGAAATAAAAATCACCTGCGATCAATATGACCATTGCTGCAAGACCAAAAATCAGTACGGTCCAATTCGTTTCATGGATATTTCCCAGGAGGGTCCTGATCCTGGAAAAGAAATTACTTCCGCCACCCTCCACACCAAATAATTTTGGTAATTGGGTAGCCATAATAGATAAGGCGGCCCCCGCCTTGAATCCGAGCAGTATACTATAGCTGATAAAATTTACAACGGAACTCAGTCTGAATATATAAGCGATGAAACAAATGGCAGCAACGGTCAACGCAGTTAATTCAGCGATTGCAGCCCATCTGGCCGGATCTCCTCCCGAAAGAACGGCCACTGTTGAACCAATCATTAAGGAAATGGAGGACGTGGGGCCCAGTGCCACCTGCCGGGAAGTGGTGAATAAGGCAAAAAAAAATCCGCCTGCCAGACAACAATAGATTCCGAAATAAGTGGGCACTCCCGCCAGTGTTGCGTAAGCCATCGATTCGGGAAGTACAAATGAAGCCAGCGTAACACCTGCCACCAGGTCCCATCGGATATAAGATTTCTTATAAGCAGGGAGCCAGTCTGAAATCGGAAAATAGGATTTCAGTAAATTTTTTGTTGAGCTCGCATTCATTCCGATTTATTTTGCGCTCTGCTGAGAAGATGACTCCTGTCACAAACGGGATCATTAATATTTGAAAAAATATTCCTGAAGTTTTGCCTTATCATTCGTATTCATGAGTCCGAGCATCAGCAATACCCGGGCTTTCTGCGGATTAAGGTCGTCACTCACAATTGTACCCAGCGCTTTGTCATCAATCTCATCTTCTAATACTACCCGGCCGCTCACGCTACGGGCCGCGCGGCATACGATCACGCCTTTTTTAACTGCTGCAGCAATGGCATCCATATATGCTTTGTTGAAATTGCCGTTGCCCACACCTGCGATCACTATCCCTTTGGCGCCATCACTTACAGAACAATTAATTAGTCCGGGAGAAGCATCTGCATACATATATACGATATCCACTTTAGGCAAACGGCTGTCCAGTTTCACACTGAAGGGCGAGCCCACGTTAACCTCCCGGATGGATGTTGTATAATATTCTACTTTGCCATCATAGACCTGGCCCAGGGGTCCTGTATTGGGTGATGCAAATGCGTTGAGTTTGGTGGTGCTGATTTTCGTTACGTCGCGGCCGTCGTAGATACTTTCGTTAAAGCAAACCAGTATTCCCCGGCCCCTGCTGGATGGATTGGCTGCGACAGTTACTGCATCATATAAATTTTTCGGGCCATCTGCACTGATGGCAGTTGCCGGACGCATGGAACCCGTAATAACTACGGCATTCTTATAGTGAACAGTCAGATCGAGAAAATAAGCTGTTTCTTCCTGTGTGTCTGTCCCATGGGTGATGACTACTGCATCTGCCTCATTTTTTTCAAAAATTTCATTGATACGGACTGCGAGTTTTTCCCAGATCGCGATGGTAATATCCTGGCTCCCTACGGAGGCAATCTGTTCGCCGGTAACATTTGCAATTTTATGAATCTGGGGAACCGCAGCCAGTAACTCATCAATGGGCAGCGCACCAGCCTTATATCCTGCCCGATCCGCAGCATTGCCTGCTCCGGCGATGGTGCCCCCGGTGGCCAGTATTTTAACCCTTGGCAAACTGCTGGTTTGCGAAAAAATACTTAAGGAGAATATGCACATTAAAACAACTAAAATTGACTGTTTCATTTAAAAGTTTTTTCTGTGAATGATTATAGAATGGTCAATAATGTTAATTGTGAATCCCGCGCTAACCCATGACCTGAATCATACACGGATATGACTTAATACATAAGCAGCAACAAGCGCATTTAAGGTGTTAAATCGGGTTATGTATTTTCACTAAGCCGGTATATTTTAAACCGTTGTCACCGTTGACTGCGGGAGAAAAGCTTCAGGTATGAAATCGACAATATTTTCAATGGGGAAAGACGGGCATTATCTGAATCCTCGGGCCGATGGCGACTCGTCATCTCAAAAAAGTCATCAGCCTGAAAATTGTGCAGTTCACTCTCACTAATCCAATGTACGAAAAAAACGAATACTCCTTCTATTATTTCTGCTGATGCTTTGGATCGTTAACAACACACTTACTATTTTTTCATCGCCTGAAACTGTCCGTAAGTGGGGACCTGTGACATGATATTAGCCCTGAGTTGTGTCAGCAGGTAAACTTCAGCCTGGTAAAATTCGAATGCAGTTACCGCATTGGTGGCAGCTTTAATTTTATTATAGTATAATTCCAGGTTTTTTTCCTGGCTCTGTCGATTTAAAAAATATTGTTTCGCCAGAGAGTCTGCGATGGCAGGTGTCATATTGCGATAGGCCAAGCCGGTTCTTTCATACAATCCGATTCTGGTTTTCGCAGTCGGTCTGTTCCCCTGCTGATATTCATCATAAATCTTCCAGAATGCAATGGAATCCTTTCCGGTAACGGGAACGAGTTTGGCAATAATTTCCTTTTTCTGTACACCCATTAAAGTTACAATGGCGTCTGTTTCTGCGTCTGAAGTTTGTGCAAAGGCACCGGTTACCGCTCCAATGCAAAATAATGTCAGTAATAAATACTTCATAGTTGATTAGTTTAATAGTGCCCTAAGGAAACTATTATTTTCGGAATAAAAAAATAATGTGCGAAATGGTTCAGGGACCGGGTTATTTGAAAAATGATATTAAAGTATTGTTATCTGTATGCGGGACTGGAAAAACTGCGTGGTTCCTTTTATGCCAAACCTGTCCAGCACACCATAACCATAACCCAGCTCAAACCGCAATTCGGGTGACAGGTACCAATTCACCATGGGTGTGATTCTCCAGAATTTACCTCCCTGAATATTACCCCCGTTCAGATCATATGTGGTGAATCGCAGAAGACCTTCAAACTCTCCAATCCCGCCCTTAAATACAGATTTCTTAACCGGAACAAATCCGAATATGGACGTGCTGGTAATATATTTTCTCGACTGCCCCGAAAAAATATAACTGACCATGACTTCACCGCCCCTGAAGAGGGGGTTGTTTTCCACGGGTGAAGAAAACTTGTGCCAGTAAAATTCAGATCCCATCAGCCACCGGCCTGACTGGTAGTAAATTTCATAACCGACATGGTTGGAATGATCGGATGAAAATTTTCCGGTCGTAATAAAATAGGGAGCCGGATTGGCTTCTGGACGTGAACGCAACTGGATCTGATCCCCGGCTACTTTACCGTAGCGGTAGTTGATTCCCAGATGAAGTAATTTATTTTGCGCTGATGATAAAATCGGATTCCAACCGACGCGGGCATCAACCTGATTCTGATAGGTAGAGAATGACTGACCCTTTGATAGCCAGTCTGTGTACACACCGAGGTTCCAGAATATTCTCGACTTAGGCAGGAATGCCATCCATTTTATACCATCAGCAAGTATAGGGATCACATCGATCGCCATCTGTCGTTCAAAAGCCCATCCGGCATATCCGTTCATCACTTTGTTCATGGAAAATCCTTCCTTGGTACGACCGACAAAAAAATAACTGTTGATCTCGGGAACACCCACCATAATACCGGTCTCCCTTACCAGCCAGGAATCAGAAGCTCCGTCATACATAATTCCGGCTCTCCAGCTGATCTCGCGTTTGGATTTAAACTGACCACTGAACAATACGCGAAAGTCTCTTACCTTAAATTGATTTTTTAACGGCGTGCCGAGGGAATCCATTTGTATTTTACTGTTCCTGTCCTGGGCAAAGCCGGCATATTCATAGAGGAAACCGGCGCCAAGTTTGAAAGTGGTTAATCTCCCGTTAAACAACCGCCATCGTTTTTCATTCCAGCTCATTTTAGTGGAATCTTTTGTTGGGGCTGCAAACATTTCTCCCTCTGTACCATCGGGAATACTGTCTTTGGAGTTCTGACTATATGTTTTGAGGGAAAGAAAGATGAAGAGAATTAGTAATGAAATATTAACCTGCTTTGCAAATGAAAACCTCCAATTCCCTGCAGATCCAACGATCATGTTGATAAAATTTAAATGAAAGGAATGGGGAATTTCAAATAATCGTTCTATGCCTCTTGAAATTACACAAAAAGTCGCTAATATTACTTTAGTAAACTTACTGACTGAATAATGATAGGTGGAATAAATTAAAATCCGCCCCCTTCACTTTTCAACTGATTCTTCTTAGTCCCTACTATGATTACTTTCTGTTCTGGCCGGATTTAAGCGATTGAATTTTATACCATGATCCTGATACAGCTTTCCATTGTGTTGGTCTGCATCTTCATCGGCGCACGCATGTCGGGAATAGGTCTTGGCGTGATGGGCATGATCGGATTACTGCTGTTGATCTTCATTTTCAAAATGCAACCGGCAGACCCGCCGCTGGAAGTAATGCTCATCATATTAAGTGTTGTTACAGCAGCTGCTGCACTTCAGGCAGCGGGAGGTATGGACTGGCTGGTAAATGTTGCCGGTAAATTATTGCGCAGCAAGCCTGAAAAAATTACCATCCTGGGCCCATTGGTCACTTATTTCTTTGTGTTGTTTGCCGGAACAGCACATATCTCCTATTCCATCATGCCCATTATTGCGGAAGTCGCCATTAAAAAAAGAATCCGCCCGGAAAGAGCACTGAGCATGAGTGTTACAGCCGCACACATGGGAATAACAGCGAGCCCGGTTTCAGCCGCTACGGCAGCTTTACTGACGGTTTTATCAGCAAGCGGAATAAAGCTGGCAGATATTCTTTTGGTTTGCATTCCGTCCACACTGATCGGAGTATTTGTAGGTATTTTATTTGTTTTAAAGAGAGGAAAGGAACTCAGCGTGGATCCCGAATTTCTGGAACGCATGAAGGATCCAGCCTTTGCGAAGAATCTTGATCCGGAAGAAAATCAAAATACAAATCTTCCGCTGAAACCGGGAGCTACCAAGTCTGTAATCATTTTCGGACTTGCGGTATTAGCGGTTGTGCTCGTAGGTTCTTTCCCTGCTTTACTGCCTGAATTTTCGAAGAATGCAGATTTTGTTCCCGGCTTCGCGGTGAATGCAGCCGGTCAACTACAGATACCTTCCATGATCATGATGATCATGCTCGCCGCTGCAGGATTCATCATACTTTTTGCCAATACCAAGGCGGCACAGGTAACCAAGGCAAGTTTATTTTCTTCAGCCGGTTCGGCAACCATTGCGGTATTCGGCGTGGTATGGATGAGCAGTACATTTATGAATAATAATGCAGCGGTAATAGAGAATACACTGGGAAATCTGGTTACCTCCTATCCCTGGTCTTTTGCGGTTGCACTTTTTGTACTGAGCATATTGCTTTTCAGCCAGGCCGCAACAACCAAAGCACTGATGCCACTGGGTTTGACACTTGGCCTTACCCCGGCCTACCTGATCGGCATTTTTCCTGCGACCAACGGCCATTTTTTTATTCCGGGATACCCCACGTTACTTACAGCAATTCAATTTGACCGCACCGGCACGACACGCATTGGCAAATATGTGCTCAATCATAGTTTCATGTTACCCGGCCTGGTTACGACAGCGGCTGCCGTTATCGCGGGCTTGATTTTAAAATCTGTTTTATTATAAATTATTTTTTTATGAAAAGATTTACAACAGGATTGATGTTGGCAGGTGCAATTCTTTTAGCATCGGCCAGCCAGGCTCAAACGCGCACCGAAAAGGATTTGCTGGGAGAAAAACAAATACCTGCAAATGCTTACTATGGTGTGCAAACCATAAGAGCACTGGAAAACTTCCAGGTGAGCAGCATGAAAACAAATTACTTTCCGGATTATGTCCGCGCTTACGCCATGGTAAAACTGGCCGCTGCACGGGCGAATGCCGAAAGCGGCAGGCTGAGTAAAGAAAAACTGGATGCCATCGAAAAAGCCTGCAACGCAGTCATTGAAGGAAAATACCACGACCAGTTCCTGGTTGATCTTTACCAGGGCGGAGCGGGGACTTCAGCTAATATGAATGCGAATGAAGTGCTGGCCAATATTGCCCTGGAACTGAGTGGTCATAAAAAAGGCGAGTATCAATATGTCGAACCGCATGATGATCTGAATATGGGTCAGTCTACCAATGACGTATACCCGACAGCCATTAAGGTTGCTTTGTTATTGCACAATCGTAAACTGGTTGCGGAAGCAGAGGCCTTATCCGCATCATTTCATAAAAAAGGAGTTGAGTTCAACAATCTGTTGAAAATGGGACGTACTGAGGGACAGGATGCTGTACCCATGACACTTGGCCAGGAGTTCGCTGCTTTTGGCAACCAGCTGGATGCCGAGATTTCCGTACTTAAGAAATCAGAAACATTTCTTTGCGAACAAAATATGGGTGCAACGGCTATTGGCACAGGTATTACAGCCACACCGGGTTATGCCGAAAAATGTGCTGTTCAGCTGGCCAGGGTAACCGGGTTTCCCATGGTCCTGAGCAAAGATTTAATTGCCGCAACCAGTAGCCAGCAGGGATTCGTAATTTATTCGTCTGCACTAAAAAGTTTTGCGATCGCCTTATCAAAAATTAGTAGCGACCTGATCTTTTTAGCTTCCGGGCCACGCACCGGAATATTTGAAATCAATCTTCCGGCCTTACAGCCCGGCTCTTCTATTATGCCCGGAAAAGTAAACCCGGTAATGCCGGAACTGATGAATCTTATTTGCTTCAAAGTGATCGGAAATGATCTGACAGTTACGCTGGCCGCTCATTCAGGTCTGCTTCAGCTGAACGCTTATGAACCCGTCGAAGCCATTGCGATCATGGAATCGCAGGCACTTTTCTTTAAATCCTTTCCACTCTTCAGAAAACAGTGTATTGACGGAATTACTGCCAATGAGAGTATTCTGAATCAATATATCAATCGAAGTGTTGGTATTGTTACCGCATTGAATCCGGTGCTCGGATATGAAAAAACCACGGAACTCGCCAAGGAAGCACTTAAGTCCGGAAAAGGCATCCTGGAGCTTATTCGTGAACAGCATCTTCTTACTGAAGATCAGATAAAGAAATTATTGGATCCGGCGACCATGACCGGACAGAAATAATTTCATTACTTAATCAAAACTACGCATATGAAAATCAGACTGCTTCTCCTGGTGACAGCCCTGGCGGGCGTCGTTTCAACCTATGGACAGGATTCCACCAAAGAAAAAAGTTTGGAAATCTATGGATTCGCCATGACCGATTTCGGTTACAACTTTGACCAGATCAATCCCGCCTGGTTCGACGCCCTGCGCGTAACCAAACTGCCGGTTTCAAAAAACCAGTTCGGCACAAACGGCAACACTTATTTCAGCGTAAGGCAGACAAGATTTGGTGTAAAAGGATATTTTCCCACACCGATGGGTGAAATGACTGCAGTTTTTGATTTTGATCTTTTTGGCGTGGGCGTGGATGAAGGACAAACCACCATGCGCGTACGAAATGCTTATGGTGAAGTTGGAAGAATACTCGTTGGTCAGGCGAATACTCCTTTCATGGATGGAGATGTTTTTCCCAATACGATGGAATATTGGGGACCCACTGGCATGGTATTCTTCAGAAATGTTCAAATCAGGTATGCACCAATGATAGGTGAAAATGAAGTGTTCGTTGCGCTGGAAAGACCGGGTGCCAGTGCGGATGCAGGTCCTTACCAGGGAAGGATTGAACTGGACAGTGTTTCATCTCATTTCCCATTACCGGATTTGTCTGCCCACTACAAGAGATCCGGAGACTGGGGTCATGTGCAGTTAGCGGGAATGCTCCGTTATATCGGATATGAGGATCAGAGTACTGCCAGCCAGTATGATATCAGTGGGCATGTGATCGGCTGGGGTCTGCATCTGAGCACCGTGATCAACCTGACGAAGATGGATGTATTCAGGGGTTCCTTCGTTTATGGCCAGGGCGTGGAAAACTATATGAACGATGCACCGGTTGATGTGGGTGTTGAGGCCAATCCCGGAAATGCACGCACACCCATCAAGGGTAAGGCACTCCCGGTCCTGGGAATCGTTGCATTTCTGGATCATAACTGGACTTCCAAACTCAGTACTGCCATCGGCTATTCCAGTTGTAATATCACGAATACCGATCTGGCAAAACCCACTGCCTACAGCTTCGGACAATATGCTATTGTAAACCTGGTGACAACACCATTCAAGAATTTTCTGGCGGCGGCAGAACTGGAATATGGACAAAGGAACAATTTTGACGGCAGCTATACGGCCAATGATGTGAAACTCCAGTTTTCTTTTAAATATAATTTCTCCCAGATTTTTTACAGGAATAAAACAGTTGCCAATACATTTAAATAATTTCGGAAATACTGTTGGTCCTCCCCTGGCTCTCTCTAAAAACGGGGAGCCGGTGAATATTTCTTTGTTTATGTTTTTCTTTACTAAATTTAGGTTATCTAAAATTTGAACTTTTCAAAAAGATAAATAATACAATCTTAATTATGAAAAACACGGCTATCAGGGGAATATTAGTATTATCAGTTGTGGCATTCATATCCGCCTGTAATGAAAAAAAAGAAGAAGCACCGGCGGCACCGGTGGTTGACAAGGAACAGGTAAAAAAAGACATTCAGGCCAAGGAAGACGAATTTGCTGCCACATACAATGCCGGAGTCGTAAAGAATATCGGCTATTATGCGGATGATGCGACATCCTTTTATCAAAACAAGGCACCGTTAGTCGGGAAAGAAGCGATTGTAGAATTTCTGAAATCCGATGCGGTTTCAAATCCCAACAAAATTTCATTTAAAACCAACGAAGTGTTTGTATCGTCTGATGGAAATCAGGTTGTGGAAGTCGGCTATTTTAAGGTCCTTGATTCTACTAATAATCCCATTAATACCGGGAATTATATGAGCCTGTTTGAAAAAAGGGATGGCAAATATGTAAGTGTAAGGGATATGAGTGCTTCCGATATGCCTAAATAAAGTACAGGAATATTTTTTTATCACCGGCTGTTCGTAAATTATTTTCCGGACAGCCGTTTTGATTTCCGGAGTTTAAAAAAGGTTATTACCGTCTTCTGCCCCCGCCACCGCCTCTGCCGCCACCGCCGCTAAATCCTCCACCCCCTCTGTTTCCGCCGCCACCGCCATAACTGCTTCCACCTCTGTTCCCCCCGCCGCCATAGCTACTGGCATCGCGGGTACGTCCCGAGCCGCTGTTTGATGGAGAATAATTTGAAAATCCGCCGCCACCGGACTCACGCGTAGACGCTGACGGCCGGTTCGAAGCCCCACTGGCCGGACGGGTTGATGCAGAAGGTCCTCCACCAGACGGACGTTGCGATGCGGAAGGTCCTCCACCAGCCGGACGTTGCGAAGCAGAAGCTCCTCCCCGGTTGCCGGTTCCTCCACGATTACCATTTCCATAATTGCCGTTTGCATTATTATGCTGCACCCGGTTGGACGTATTCCTGTTATTATTATAATGGTTAATCTGATTGCGGTTATTAATAATTACTGTATTGCCACCACCATAATGTCCGCCATAATAACCCCCATGGTGATACCAATTATTATGTCGGTAAATGCCAACCGCCATTACGGTAAAAGCAGCGAAATAAGGTGGATAGTATCCGTAATGATAGGGCGGATAATAAGGCACATAGGCCGGTGAATACACATATTGTACGATCGGCGCAGTTTGAACAACGACTACTGAAGCGGTAGCCGGGACTTCCTTGGTAACCGGCTCAGGGCCCGTATACGCGGGGTTGACGGTAACAGAGGGCGTGCTGTTAGTTTTTGGCTCAATGACATAATCTTTACCATACAATTCTTCATCACCAACGATCTGAACGTTAATCTTGCCTTCTTTATCTTTATTTACCAAAATAACCGCCACATCCTGGGTTTCTTTTTCACTCACCGGATCCTGGAGTATAAATGTAAAGTCCTGCCCTTCTTTCTTCGTAACTACTTTGATAAAATCAACTTTGCCATCCAGATTCAGATCCAGATTATTGATCCCTGTTTTTTGTTCATTCAGTGACTTTTGAAAATCTTCAATGGTTTTTGACTTTAGAAACAGATCCATTACGGCATACAGGTCAAGGTTATCTCCTGCCAGACCCAATTTTGCGGTATCCTGCTTTGCCTGTGAAAATACTGTCAGGCTGACTAAACACATCGCGAATACCAGAAATGATAATAAAACTTTTTTCATAATTCTATGGAATAAAGGGGATATAACCCAGTCTTAAATTTACTACTATTATTCAATTCTTCAATCGTAAATATTATATAAGAGATCACTCCATTATTAGAAGAGGCCCGATCCAAATTCTCACCCGCTTTATTTTAGAACTGGCAAAAAATAGCCAACCAGGATGTCTGACAGTCCCGGTCAGAATTTTTTTTTAATAAATATAAAAACCGGAAATCCGTCCTCCGGAATCTACCGTAAATGTCAAAGCTTAACACACCATCCCTACCCCGGCAAAACGCTGGAATTTTTATCCAGCCTCTTATTTCTGTATTGATTTATTAAATAAAAAACCTTTTTTATGAATCACAAATTCAAACCGGGAGGGTGGCTCGCCCTTTCTATTTCATTTATTATTCTGTCGGGTATTTCGGGTGTATTAATGTCAGCCAGCCACCGGGAAGCGCCCATGATCTCAAATGATCCCTTGGCTGATAACACGGATCTGTATGCTTTCCGCAGTCCTGATCATCCGGATAAAATAACCATACTGGCCAACTACATTCCTGCCCAGCTTCCTTTTGCCGGGCCTAATTACTACCAGTTTGGAGAAGATATCCGCTATGAAATTCATATTGATAATAATCTGGCAACCCCCGGAGACGATATCATTTACCGGTTCACGTTTCATAAAAAAAATGAGGACCCCACCACATTCTTCAATATTCGTCTGGGAAAACAAAATCTCAAAACCACCTATACACTTGAAAAAAAATCCGACGCGGGCGGCGGATTCAGAACGATTATTCACAACGGAATAGTGCCGCCACCTAATATCGGTCCCCGGTCAATCAATTCAGGCGTTGGTTTGAACGTCGCAGATTATAATACACTAATTAATAATGCAATTACTACGGCCAGCAGTGGTGAAAAAGTATTTTGCGGCACCGCTGACGATCCTTTCTTTGTGGACCTGGGAGGAATTTTTGATTTAGGCGATGCGCCGCGAACCACCGGCACCATGCCCATGGATGCTTTGAAGTGCAAAAATGTTTCTGTTATCGCCCTGCAGATTGATATCAGCGATCTTCAAAAAGACAGAAAATCAGTCTACCGGGCCAAAAATATCTTAGACCCTGATTTTGTAATCGGCGTATGGGCTTCAGCCAGCAGAAGGAAGATCAGAACACTTAACAAACCAAGAGATGCAGAAGACTTCGACGCAGGCAGAAACCATAGAGACAATGACAATTACAGAGACAATGACGATGATCGCGACGATCACGGCTCCAGGGATGAAAAAGATCTTGAATCCTCTTCAGGTCCGTGGATTCAGGTATCCAGACTGGGTATGCCTTTGACGAACGAAGCTATCATTCCCATCGGTAAAAAAGATTACTGGAATTTTTTGACTCCCTATGAAGATCTGCCCAACCTGAAAACATTCGGCAATTATTTTTATAATCCCGAACTGGCGCTGTATATGGATGACGCATTCTTTGGATCGGCCGTGCCTGCGTTAAAAAATTTGCGCATACAAAAGAATTCCCTGGGGTCTTTCGGTTTTGGAAATACGCAAAATGGGTTGTTCATCCTGAAAGGCAATTCCGCTTTGGCAGGTACTGCTCTGGACGACGCCGTTTTCGGAACTTTACTCTTACCGGCAGCGAATTCCCCGCGCTCTGTGGATCTATGGCCGATCTTTCATACCGGTGTACCGAACCTTCAGCCTTATCAGCTGGCCACCGGTAAAAATGGAAATCCACTGGCCGCCGGAAAACCCTTCATTAATAATTTTCTGCCGAATGGCGGAGATATGCTTCGTTTGAATATGGCGGTCCCGCCCACTCCGCGAAATGATCCGAAGTTCAGTGCGCTCGGATTAATTCAGGCTGCTGTACTGGGATTGACCGATACGATGTATAATCAAAACAAATCACTTCAGTTTATTCCAAACATGGATGGCTTTCCGAATGGAAGAAGACTGGAAGACGATGTGACAAGAATTGAACTTCAGGCAGTAAGTGGTGTGGTGCTGGCTGCCATCGGATTATGGTACGACGATTTTCAGGCGGGTCAGAATCCCGTAACGCCCAACCTGGTCAATGTACTCTCTTACAATACGGGGGTGAATACAAATGACACGACATTTAAAATGTCTTTTCCCTATGTGCAAACACCCTGGTCAGGATCGGATGCCTGTTGCGGGGTTCCTGCAATGAACGATAAGAATAATGCAGTCAGCACAACTTCTGCTCCGCCTCAAAATCCCAAATTCGATGCTCTGGACATGGCCACGCCGGATATATTTATCGGCAGCTATCCCAATCCTTTTGTCAGCAATAATCTGATCAGGTATCATATCGAAACGCCATCGATGGTCAGGATCGACGTTTATGACGGATCAGGAAAACTGATAAAGGAACTGGTGAACCGGAATATGGATCGCGGAAACTATTCGATATCATGGAATGGATCCGGCCTTGCAAAAGGTGTCTATTTTATCAATGCCGTAAGTAACGGAAAAGTAAAACAAAGCATTCGTGTGGTAAAAGAATAATAATAACCCAGAAGTCCGTGACGAAATTCCGGGCTTCCTTAAATCGGTATATCATGAAAAATAAATCCGCATATGCAATACTCCTGGTTGCTTTCGCAGCCCTGGTAACATTTATTTTAAATGGCTATCATGCCCGGCAGGATAAATTAGATGACCTGCTTGAAAGAACGAATCCTACGGCAGCAACAAAAGAATGGGTTTTAATGCGGAGTTATGCTTCAGCGCTCA